>Ga0114951_10006061_pt1 | contig 10862 bp, 8 predicted proteins | sample AM7aDNAmetaG_FD_88677 | JGI IMG/M metagenome (GOLD analysis project Ga0114951, IMG submission 88677) | Freshwater microbial communities from Finland to study Microbial Dark Matter (Phase II) - AM7a DNA metaG | ecosystem: Environmental > Aquatic > Freshwater > Lake | place: Finland: Lake Alinen... | reverse complement strand
TTTTCTCTCCTCAAAATCGGTGGTTAATGAATACTTCCATGGAGGGCTTGAACAGCAGGACAGGGAGAGTGTTTTGGTCCGGTTCAGAAATGGCAGTAATAATATTCTCATCAGCACGGATTTAGCTTCACGTGGTTTAGATATACCCGAAATAAGGTACATCATCCATTATCACCTGCCTTCCAAGGGCGATGCATTCATACACAGAAACGGCCGGACTGCCAGAATGAATGCCACTGGAACAACCTTTATTATATTATCCGCAGAGGAACCGGTACCTGATTATATTACAGAGGTACCTGAAGGATTTCACCTCGAAAATGATGTCAGCCTGCCTGAGAAACCTCTGTGGATCACCCTGTTCATCGGTGCCGGCAAAAAAGACAAGGTTAACAAAATGGATATTGTTGGATTCCTTTTAAAAATCGGAAAACTCGAAAAGGATGAACTGGGCCTGATCGACGTAAAGGATAATATCTCCTATGCAGCCATTAAAAGGGATAAAATTGACAGCCTTCTGAGTAACATATCTGACCAGAAGATTAAGAACAAAAAGGTCAAAATCCAGATTGCTGTTTGACTAATGTAATATTCTTATCATTAGTTTATTAGCAAATTAGCACATTGTGTTCAGAACCGTTTCGTATAAACGTGGCAATAAGGAGCACCCCCTGTTTTTTGATAGTATTCCTGATGATATTCCTCAGCCGGCCAAAAGGTAACAGCCGGTTTGACTTTAGTAGCCACCTTTAATCCTTTGGCTGTAAGGATGCTGATTAGTTTTTCGGCTATTGCTTTCTGATTTTCATCAGCGTAAAATACCTCACTCAGATACTGTGGCCCGAGGTCGGGACCCTGACCGTTGGTTTGGGTAGGATCGTGGATCTCAAAAAACAGCTTAGCCATGGATTCATAGGAAGTTTTCGTGGGGTCGTAAGTCACTTTTATCGCTTCGACATGGCCAGTTGTATGAGAACAGACTTCTCTATAGGTTGGATTGGCTTTGGTTCCTCCAGTATAGCCTACTTCGGATTTTAACACCCCGGGTGCTTTATCAAAATAGTGCTGCACACCCCAAAAGCAGCCTCCGGCGAAGATTGCAGTCTCAGTTTTCACCTCTTTTCCCATGGTTTGCCCGGGTTTGAAATTTAAAGAAATCGAATTTACGCAATGTCGTGTATTCTTTGAAGTAAATCCTTCACCTGTAAATACATGGCCCAGATGGGCGCCGCAATTCGCACAGACGATTTCAGTGCGGCTGCCATCAGGATCAGGAATCCTTTTTATGGCTCCCGGAATCTCATCGTCGAAACTTGGCCACCCGCAATGTGAATCGAATTTTGAGTCGGAGAGATAAAGCGGAGCATCGCAATATTTACAGGTGTAGGTTCCCTTTTCCTTATAGTCGGTAAACTTGCCCGTAAAAGGTCTTTCGGTACCCTTGTCGATGATTACTCTCTTTTCCTCGGCCGTTAATGCATTCCGATGGCTGGCAGATTGCCCGTTAGAATTTGATATAACGCTCATTATTAATGCTATGGTTAGAAAAATGTTTTTCATTGTATTTTTTTGATGTGACGAGTGACTAGTGAAGAGTGACATATAGTTGTGTCACCAGTCAACTGTCACCTGTCACAAGGATTAAAACGCTTGATTCTAAATTTTGTTTATCTTTTCACATTAAAACTTGACGGAAATGAAAAATTGGAAGTGGGGTTTTGGAACGGTTTTATTGGCTGCGCTGATGTCATTTGGTACACCAACGAAACCGGAATGGGCCATTGCGATACATGGTGGAGCGGGAGTCATCCTTAAGAGAAACCTGTCGCCGGAGATGGAGAAGGCTTATCGGCACATGCTTGATTCAGCCTTAACGGTCGGGGAAAAGGTTCTCGCAAAAGGAGGTTCATCACTTGACGCGGTTGAAAAGGTTATACGTGTTATGGAGGATTGTCCCTTGTTCAATGCTGGCAAGGGAGCGGTATTTTCTCATGACGGATACAATGAGCTCGATGCTGCTGTGATGGATGGATCGAACCTTATGGCCGGCGCTGTGGCTGGAGTCAGAAACGTGAAAAATCCGATCAGCCTGGCACGCAAGGTGATGACAAATTCCGACCATGTGATGCTTTCCGGAAAGGGGGCCACTGATTTTGCCCGTGAACAGGGACTTGAGATTGTTGACAGTACCTACTTTTTCACCGAGCGGAGATGGAAGGACCTGCAGGATGCAATTGCCAAAGAAAAGGCCAATAAGTTCGGTACTGTTGGTTGCGTGGCCCTTGACAAAGCTGGTAACCTCGCAGCCGGGACCTCCACCGGAGGCATGACCAATAAAAAGTGGAACCGAATAGGCGATACCCCGATTATCGGAGCCGGCACCTATGCCAGCAATAAATCCTGCGCCGTTTCTGGCACTGGTCACGGTGAATTTTTTATCCGTTATACCGTTGCCCGAGAAATTGCCGCACTGATGGAATATAAGGGGATGACGGTTAAGCAGGCAGCAGATGAGGTGATCATTAATCGATTGAAAGCTGCAGGTGGCGAAGGTGGCGTTATCTCGGTTGATAAGGATGGCAATATCGCCCTGGTTTTCAACTCTGCCGGGATGTACCGGGGTGCTGCTGACAGCAAAGGAAGGCACGAAATTGCAATATTTGGTAACGAATGACCCTGGTGGAGTTGTCATCCCGACGAAAGTTGGGATCCCGTCCCAAACATGGACCGAGATGCGCCGTTTGTAGAAAAAATCAGTGCTACCATTCAAATGAAAAACGATACCTCTAACTTGCTGAGTGAGGAGATTATTAGGGATATTTATGCTGATCCGACTGGTGAAACAAAAGGAAAATGAAAAGTAACCGCATAATATTGTTGTTTTTCATCCTTTTACTGACCCAGCCAAAACTGTTCAGCCAGAAAGTTGAGTTCAACGGACAAATCTCAGCTTTGCACTTATCAAAAATAGAAAACCCCTGGCAGTCGGTTACCGGTATCCGTTATATACCTGAAATCAAGTGGCACCAGCCAATAACGAAGACCTGGAATTTTGATCTGGAGGCTTCGGTCAATGCTTACAGCCATCTGGATATTAAGCTTCCTGATTCAATCAGTGGCGATTTTAGTTTTAAACCTTACCGTGTGATTGGCAAACTGGCTTCTGAACGATTTGAATTGAGGCTGGGACTTCAGAAAATCAGTTTCGGCAGCGCAGCAATGCTTAGACCGCTGATGTGGTTCGATCACATGGATCCGCGCGATCCCCTTCAATTAACCGATGGTGTTTATGCTGTTCTGGGCCGGTATTTCTTTCAGAATAATGCAAATATATGGCTTTGGGGCATCTTGCCGGGGAAAACGACCAAGGGATGGGAGAGCGTTACTTCTGATCGAAAACGCCCTGAGTTCGGAGGAAGGATACAATTACCGGCAGGCAAAGGAGAACTGGCCCTTTCAGGACATTTCAGGTACATCGGCGCCCAACAGTCGATTTGGGGTACGCAGGTTAATCAGAATCCGATTCCTGAATATCGCATGGGTCTGGATGGTAAATGGGATATTGGCCCCGGAGTCTGGTTTGAGGGTACCTATACCTATTCCAAAATTCCGGTTATAAACATGAGGCATATCCGGATGCTGACATTGGGTACCGATTACACTTTCGGCCTTGGCAACGGACTGACCGCTATGGCCGAACAATTCTTTTACCAGATGGGACCCGAAATATTCAATAATTCAACCCAGATGACATTCACTGCAGCATCATTGACTTATCCGATCAGCCTAACTCATTCCCTATCAGCCATGGTATTTTATCAGTGGTCGGCAAAAAACTGGTACCGGTTCATAAACTGGACCATTAACCTGAATAAGATCAGCCTTCATCTCATTGCATTCTGGAATCCCGATTCATTTGATTTATATCAGAATACAGGTAATTCCAACCTTATGGGCGGTAAAGGGATACAGCTTCTTTTTGTATGGAATCATTAAAAAAATAATTATTTCGATAAAATGGAATCTAATAAAACGGTCATTACAATTCGTAACCTCGTGAAAACCTTTCCGATGGGTAATCGGGAATTCACGGCGCTTAATGGTATCAACCTGAGTTTCGCCAAAGGCGAATTCTCGGGGCTTGTAGGTCCCAGCGGCTCTGGGAAAACCACTTTGCTGAATATCATTGGAACACTCGATTCACCTACCGAAGGTGAGGCAATCGTTCTGGGTGATTCAGTTGGAGAGCTGTCGCAAAAGAAAGCAGCAAATCTGAGAAATATGAAAATTGGATTTGTTTTCCAGACATTTAATCTATTACCGGTTTATTCAACCTTTGAGAATGTTGAATTTCCTCTTCTTCTTCAGAAGATGAGTGCCGCCAATCGAAAAAAATCCGTTATGGATGCACTTGATTGGGTGGGTTTGACGGATAAGGCAAAATCGCGACCGGCCCAGATGTCTGGGGGAGAATGTCAGCGTGTGGCTATCGCCCGGGCAATCGTTAAAAAACCGGAGATCGTACTCGCTGATGAACCCACTGCTAACCTGGATGCTGAGAATTCTCATAACATCCTGAAAACGATGGAGAAACTTAATCAAAGTCTGGGTACGACATTTCTTTTCGCCACTCATGATGAGAAGGTGATCGGCTACCTGAAGCGGATTATCAAGCTTGTGGATGGTAAAGTGGCTTCCGATGAGATTTTTGCGAAAAAATAGGGAGAATCAGTTATGATAACTTTCAAACTTGCATTCCGAAACCTGGTGGGTGCCGGACTGCGGACCTGGCTGAATGTTTTTGTTTTGTCGCTCTCCTATGTGGTCATCATTTACATGAATGGTATGCTCGACGGTTGGAACGTGCAGGCCAAATCAGATATGATGAACTGGGATACCGGGCAGGGTCAGTTATGGCAAAAAAACTATGACCCGTCCGATCCTTTTACCCTGCAGGACAGCTTTGACCCTATACCCGCTGATTTCAACACAATGATCGGTGAAGGGAAAATTGCCCCGGTGCTGGTTACCATGGCATCGTTTTATCCTGAAGGCCGGATTCAAAGTATCCTGCTGAAAGGAATTCCGGAGAACCAGAAAGTGATTGAACTGCCAACGGCCTCAATGACAGCTGATTCCTCATCGATTCCCGGGCTGGTGGGCAAGAGAATGGCCGAAGCCAACAAGATCAAAAAGGGGGATGTGATCACAATCCGCTGGCGCGATCGTAACGGTACCTTTGATGCAGCCGACGTTTTGATAACGGCTATTTTTGAAACCAATGTACCAACGGTCGATGGCGGTCAGATCTGGATACCGCTTAGCCGCCTGCAAAAGATGATGCAGTTGCCTGGCGAAGCCACCCTGTTTATCCGTGGGAAATCAGACTGGCCTTCCTTTGGCAAGGATCAGTGGATCGTTAAGGACCTGAAATCGCTGACGGCAGATATTGATCAGGTGATCAAGGCGAAATCCGTATCAACCTCAATCCTGTACCTGATTTTGTTGTTGCTGGCCATGCTTGCCATTTTTGATACTCAGGTGCTCTCTATTTTCAGGAGGCAGCGTGAGATCGGAACCCAGATTGCACTTGGAATGACCCGCGGGCAGGTGGTCCGCCTTTTCACGCTGGAAGGTGCCATGAATGGGGTGTTGGCTGCTCTTCTTGCAGCAGTTTATGGAATTCCGTTTCTGGCCTCTCAGGCTAAATATGGAATCCCCATGCCTAAAGCTTCCAACTCTATGGGAATGGCTATTGCCGAGAAAATCTTCCCGGTTTACAGCGTTGGATTAGTTGTTGTGACCATCTGTTTTGTAATGCTTACAGCTTTGGTTGTCAGTTATATACCTGCTCGACGGATTGCCAAAATGAATCCAACCGAAGCAATAAAAGGAAAAATACAATGATAAGATTTCTATTAAAAGGCCTTTTCAGGGACCGTCAGCGCAGTTTACTGCCGGTTATCGTTGTGGTGACAGGAGTTTTACTGACTGTTTTAATGCAAACTATGATGACCGGGATACTGGGTGACCTGATTGATTTCAATGCCAAGTTCTCGACCGGGCATGTAAAAGTGGTTACCAAGGCATATGCCGAACGGATGGATCAAACACCTAACGATCTTGCATTGAGTAAGGTAGCTCAATTGAAGGAAAAGTTGCAGACCGAATTTCCATCCATGGAATGGGTTCCGCGGATCCGTTTTGGCGGCCTTATTGATGCGCCCGACTCGATTGGGGAGACCCGTTCACAGGGACCTGCCATTGGGTGGGGTATCGACTTTTTGTCGGCTGGGTCGAAAGAAGCCGAAAGAATGAACATTCCAAAATCTATGGTCAGTGGTCATCTTCCGAAAAAGGCCGGTGAGGTGCTTCTAAGCAACCAGTTTGCCGAAAAGCTCAAGGTGGTGCCTGGTGACCAGATCACCCTCTTTGGATCGACAATGAACGGTGGTATGACAGTGTATAATTTCAAGGTAGCCGGTACGGTCATTTTCGGAAGCGGGGTCCTTGACCGGGGCGCCTTTATTGCTGATATTTCCGATGTCGGCCAGGCACTCGATATGCCGGATGCCGCCAGCGAAATTCTGGGGTATTTTAAAAACAACCGCTATGATAAGATACAAGCAGCTGACGCAGTCAAAAAATTTATGTCTGCCATGAACACGGCAGATCCATATGCTCCGGTTATGATAAGCCTCCGGGACCAGAACAACTTGGGTGAGATGGTTGATTACGAGGATCTGGTTTCGGTGATGATCATTTCAATATTTGTTATGGCTATGTCACTCGTGCTCTGGAATGCCGGACTGCTGGGAGGCTTGAGACGATATGGGGAGGTTGGAGTCCGGTTGGCTGTGGGCGAATCAAAAGGCCATGTCTATCGGTCGCTCATCTGGGAATCCATTTTGATCGGCTCTATCGGATCAGTCATTGGCTCGGTAATTGGACTGCTGCTATCGTTATGGATCGGGAAGAACGGCATCAATGTCTCGGGATTTATGAAAAATGCATCCATGATGATGCCTTCAGTGTACCGGACGGTTATCACCTCTCCTGCATTTTATATCGGGTTTATCCCCGGGTTGTTTGCCACTGTAATTGGAACGGCATTGGCTGGTATAGGAATCTATAAACGCAATACTGCTCAACTTTTTAAAGAACTTGAATAATGAATAAACTATTGATATTAATGGCATTCCTGCCATCAGTGTTGTTTGGACAGAACCCTTCGGCTTCCAGGATTATTGAACAGATCGACAAAAACATGGCTTCAAAGAACAGGATCATGACCGCTACAATGATAGTTCATGGGCAGCGCGATGATCGTACTATGGAAATGAAAGTCTGGTCGGAAGGAGATAAGAAATCATTCACTGAATACCTTTCACCTGCCCGCGACAAGGGGACCAAAATGCTCAAGCTGGCAGATCAGTTATGGATGTTTGCCCCCTCCGCCGATCGTATTATCCAGATTTCAGGCCATATGTTGCGCCAGTCGGTCATGGGATCGGACCTTTCCTACGAGGATATGATGGACGACCGCAAACTGACCGATGTATACAATGCCGTAGTCATAGGACCGGATAATATCGATGGACGACCATGCTGGGTGTTGGAGCTCCGGGCCAAAACTGATGACGTCGCCTATTTTATGCGAAAAATGTGGATCGATCAGGACAGGAATATCCCGCTTAAGGAGGAATGGTACGCCAAAGCAGGCAAACTGCTTAAGCAAACAACATTAAGCGATGTTAAAAAGCTGAATGGCAGATGGTTCCCGACCAAAATGATCTATAAGGATATGCTGAAAACAGGCGGTGGAACTGAATTCGTTATCAATGATATCCAGTTTGATGTAAATATTCCCGAATCGATATTCAGCAAGGCGGCACTGCGCTGAGAATCGGAAGACGAAGAAGAAGACCGGAAGACAGAAGACGAGAGGTATAGAGACATTGGGAAATCTTGCCAATACGGTATTTTATCGTCGACCGATTTTCTTTCTCGTCTGTCGATCTTTCTTTCGTCCCCCGTAAAGTTTTCGCAGGTATTGCATGCATAAGGATAATTCATATCTTTTCGCCACCTAATTCCTGACATATGAAAAAAATATTGGCGATCCTGGGGGTAATCCTCGGGGTGATTATTCTTGGTGGGTTGGTGTTTATTAACAACTTCAAAACCAAATCGTTACCTGATTATGGTAAGGACATCAAACTGGCAGGACTGACTGCCGATGTAACCGTTATCCGGGATTCACTGGCTATTCCCCACATCTATGCAGAGAATGAACATGATCTTTATGTGGCGGTAGGTTATGCAATGGCGCAGGACCGACTCTGGCAGATGGACCTGCTCCGGCGTGTAACACAAGGTCGTCTGGCCGAGATTTTCGGGAAGGACTTGGTGGATGCAGATATGCTTTTCAGGTCGCTCCGGTTTACCGAAAAATCTAAAAGGATACTGGCCAAGGCCGATCCAGTGATGAGGAATTGTGTGGAGGCATTTGCCGACGGGGTAAACCAGTTCATCGTCAGTGCATCAAAAAAGCTCCCGCCGGAATTTGGAATTCTTGGCTACAAACCAGAGCCCTGGCTTCCTGAACAATCATTGAACCTCATCGGATATATGGCCTGGGATCTTTCGACCGGCTGGCCTTGTGAGGTTCTCTTGGATAAAATGAATCAGAAACTCGGCCCCGAACTGGCAAAATATATGGTGCCCGATATGGATTCGGTGCATAAAACCATGATCTATAAGGATTTTAAGCTGGATGCTTCGACAACTCAAGCGTTATCCGGATTCTTAAAATCCGCCTCAGTGGTTGACGAAATGGGGCTTGATGTTTTTCGGGGCAGTAACAATTGGGCCGTGGCAGGTAAAAAAAGTTTTACGGGTAAGCCATTGTTGGCCAATGATATGCATCTTGGATTAAATATTCCCGGAATCTGGTATCAAATGCATCAGGTGATTCCCGGGAAACTCAATGTAACCGGGGTGGTATTACCTGGTCAACCCATGGTGATCGCCGGCCACAATGATTCGATAGCCTGGGGCTTTACCAATGTCATGACTGATGATGCGGATTTTTATCAGGAAACCATCAATCCTAATAATCCTGACCAGTATCGTTTTAATGGTTCCTGGAAGGATCTGGTAAAAGTGAGGGAACGGATACTGATCAAGGGGGGCGACAGCGTGATAAAATTCAATCGTTATACCCATCGGGGCCCGATTATTTCGGAATTGAAAAAAGTAAATGATAAAGTACTGTCGATGAGGTGGCTGGGCAATGAAGACAGCAACGAAGTTCAGGCAGTCTATCAGTTGAACAGGGCTTCAAACTGGACTGAGTTCCGCAATGCCCTAAGAACTTTTGTATCAGTGAACCAAAATGCGGTGTATGCTGATGTTAAAGGGAATATAGGCTTGCAATCGACTATCGGTATCCCCATTCGCGAAGGTGACCGAAAACTGGTTTATCCGGGCGATACCGACCGTTATGATTGGAAAGGGCTGGTTCCTTTTGATCAGCTTCCGAATACTTATAATCCGGAGTGTGGTTATGTTGCTTCGGCTAATTGCAAAACGGCGCCGGCAGATTATCCATATTACATTAGTTCATGGTATATTCTGCCGTATCGCCAGAATCGAATAGTGGAAATGCTCAACGAAAAGGAGAAATTGTCAATTGATGATTTTAAGCGGATGCAGGGCGATCAGAAATCTAAAATGGCTGAAAAATTTACTCGGTATTTCCTTAGTCACATGGTAGCAAAGACCGGGCTGTCTCAATCGGAAAAAGTAGTCTATGAATTGATGAGAACCTGGGATTTTAATATGTCGAAGGATAGGCCGGAAGGTTTGGTTTTCGAGAAGTGGTATTATCGCACCGGTCTCAATTTGGTCAAGGATCAGATGGATTCACTTTTAGTGACTGAGTTTACCGGGGAGAAAATCTTCTTCCAGAATTTTATGGAAAACATGCTGGTATCGCCAAGCGCAGCCTGGGCCGACGATGTTACCACGACCAATGTAACCGAATCGTTTGGAGATATCATTGGCCTTTCGTTTCAGGAGGCGGTGAAGGAGATAACTGTTAAATACGGAGCAAAACCGGGTCAGTGGAAATGGGGCGATGAGCATCAGTTTACCTTGTCACATCCGATGTCGAGCGTTAAAATCCTGGACAAGGCTTTCAAGTTAAACCGGGGACCCTATGCTGTCGGAGGCAGTTTTCATACCGTATCGCCATATTCAAATTCCCTAAATCAAAACGATAAAGTCAATAACGGTTCTTCCGAGCGGCATATTTTCGATACTTCCGACTGGGATAAATCGTTGACTGTTATTCCCACAGGAACATCGGGTATTCCGGCAAGCAAAAATTATTGCGATCAGACAACGATGTATATGACAAATCAATATCATACGGATTATATAACCCGTTCAAAAGTGGAAAGCAAAAAGTTATACCAAATGAAGTTTTACCGGTAATAGAATAAAGCCGAGGCTGGAATGGGTTCTGATTTACCATTTCCTGTTTTCCATTTCAGTTCAAGGCAATTCCCTCCGCTTTTTTCGAAATAGGAGATTCGTATGGAGTGCAGACCTTTCCCCAGGGCGAGATCTGCACTTTTTGTTGTTGGCCCATGCAGACCATCGTTATCAATAGCCAATTTTTCACCGAGATAGAGTAGGCTGCCATCATCAGAATTCAGGCTTAAGGTATAGATCCCATCCGCAGGAATATTAATAAAGCCCTGATAATCGATTGAAAACTTCTCATCTGCAGCTTTATTGGCCAGGCTAAGGTCAGTGGCAATGCCAGATAAATTTGGCGTAAGGCCATTGTAATC
>Ga0114951_10006060_pt1 | contig 10864 bp, 9 predicted proteins | sample AM7aDNAmetaG_FD_88677 | JGI IMG/M metagenome (GOLD analysis project Ga0114951, IMG submission 88677) | Freshwater microbial communities from Finland to study Microbial Dark Matter (Phase II) - AM7a DNA metaG | ecosystem: Environmental > Aquatic > Freshwater > Lake | place: Finland: Lake Alinen... | reverse complement strand
TAAGATATCAGATTCTTTCTTAATGGCTGTAAGTGCCTCTACTGCTCGCTGATCAATCTTCCCTGATAAGTTGAACAATATATTTTTCATAGATTATTTTTGCTGTCTCGATGTTTCTCTGGTTACCTGTTGCGATGAGATCTGCATAGATAAGTATTGGATGCACCAGATCCCTATATTCCATATTTACATCATAGTCCCAAAACTGATTGAGGATTTCAACTTCACCAGCCGGATCCTTTCTAAGTTTACATTCAAGCAATAGCTGATTGAGATATTCAGTCTTTGCATAGATCGTTATTATTTCAGGATGAAGATACTTAGTCAGTTTTGCAGCGGCAACCTCTCCACCCCATTGTGCATTTAAATTATTCAATTCTTTCTTATTCCACCAACCATCATACTCACCCTTATAACGTCCCAGTATTTGTTTAGGTCTTAACCGCTCCGGGTACGCGGTGATCCACCGCTGGAATAAGATATCTTTCTGAATAAGCCTGTTACCTCTTTTTCCCATATCTATTAGAAAACCTAATTCCTTTAAGTCCCTCATGAACCAACCAACTGTTCCAAGAGCCACATTTGCCTTATCAGCAATTTCTCGAAATGGCGCATCCTCTAGCCTAGGATTACACAAAAAGGCATAAATTATTTTGAGACCTGTTGGTTTAAACGTTTTGTTTTGAGTCTGTCCAAGAGTCTCTGGAGGTCTATTACCTTTTAAAAAAATGTATATTGGTGGCTGGTTGATAAATGCATTGCCCGCTGTATCGATGAACTCTATACCTTTCTCCATTAATTCTTTAGTCATAACGGGATTTACATACTTTGCTACTAACAAAAGTGGGTAGGGTAATTTTTGTTTGCGCATGAGCAATAGCATAATATTTGTCTTTGTGACGGTGTTCTTAATTTCAGCACAATATCTAATTTCCTTACCATTTATCTCCATACCTAATTCCATATCCGGTCGAAAATCAAAATTGTAATGGGGTTGTTTAACCAAAGTTTCGACATTTAACTGCAAGGGGACATTCTTCCTAAATGCTTCGATAGCAAACTTAAGGATCTCATCTTCTATATCTTTGTTTGTATTATACATGGGATGTTCACTTTTCCCCTTTGTTCATTAATTATGAACATAAGCCAAAATTGAACAAATGTCAAGGTATTTAGAAAATAAATTATTTTGGCAATTTATTTAGAATAATAAAATATTACAATATGTTATATACTATTTCACGGTAAAATAACAAGAATTATGTTCATTTTTTTGGCGTGTTCATATAAATTGAACATGCATAAATAATGAACAATCATGATTCTTTCATCAGTTCTGCGAGTTATTTTTTTATTTAAACTTCCAATTAAACGCTTGCATCCTTAATAATCGCATCAATATCATTCGGATCAAAAGATACCGCCCATTGCCACATCCCAAAGCCGCCATGCTGATTTATTGCTTTACACCACTCATCCAGAAATGTCCTTTTGGTTTTATCCTGATCGGTATCCCGCCCTTTAGTTTCAAGGATAAGATGCTGGCCATTCTTAAACTTGATTACAAAGTCTGGATAGTATTTTCTGATGATCCCACCATGGTTATAAAGAATAGCGAATCCGAGATGATCATTTTTAACAAAAGATAGAACATCGTTTTTGTCATTTATGTTTCTCGCTTCCAGAAATTCCCAATCACTATCGACCACAGTAAAATTAATGTGTGACTTTGCAAAATTTTCGCAAGGCTTGCTTGTCCACCATGTGCGAACATCAGTTGTTGATAAAAGTGGTTTTTCTTTGTCAAATACAGGCGTAAGCTCCATTGTATTATTGGCACGAATTTCATTCCAGATATGCTGAATGACTTTATTCATATTCAACATGATAAGTATTCGCCTGCGGGTTTCCTCTTGATTAAAGAGTGGATTCTTGATGCTGATTTTATCAGAAGTTATGAATTGCTCCACGATCCTAATTAATTGAATCAGAAACGCTTCCTTACTGCCTTTCCAGTCCGGCTTTTTCTCCGAATTATAGATAGTCGAAGCAATACGAAAGATAATAGACTGTGTGCGAAACATTTCGGCGATTTCCTTTAAATCGATTTCAGTCAAGGCAGCCGGATTGGGCTTTCCCGCAATCATTGCCGCCAATTCAGCTTCGGTAATTGATTCATAAGGATCAAGTTCCAGCGTCTTTACCTTTTCTATATCCAGCGCCAGTTGTGGTTTATAGATATGGTCAATTCTTAGCACATTGGGGATTGTTATTTCATGTTGCGCTTTTTCTTTCACCGGTTCGATTCTTGTCTTTGGCGGCGGTGGAGGTGGAGGCGGCCCATCGGTTCCGCCTTCGTGCGGTAGAAATGTAAAAGGAACGCCGAAAATGTTGACGTATTCTGGTTCAAACAAGCCGTTTGCGCCAACATCATAAGAAGTTCTGCGCAACCCACGGCCAACAACCTGTTCACACAGAAGTTGACTGCTGAATGCGCGCAGACCCATAATGTGTGTGACAGTCTTAGCATCCCATCCTTCGGAAAGCATACCAACCGATATAACATTTTGTATCTGTTCGCCGGGCTGGCCGATTCGACCTACAGTATCAACAATTAACCGCAGTTTTTCTGCCTGCTGTTTTTGTGTCAGCTTTTTTTCTTTGGGCGCTTCTTCATCCTCGCCATTTTCTTCCGCCGGTTCAACCTCGATATCAATCGGTTGAGTTTCCGCCTCGGCTTTACTCAAAATGCTACTATCAATCTGTAGCGTCTTTTCATTCTGACAAAGATCGCCTAATCCTGCCACAGAAAGCAAGAAGGCATCATGGTCAAACGAATATTTTATGCGCCCGGAAGTTGCTGTGGTATTTGCCACCGTAATCATCACCGGCGGAACTTTATATCCTACTTCTACCCAGGCATCTTTGGCCGCTTGCCAGTCTTTGCCTAGCAATAAATAGGCATTCTTGATTAAATCCGGCAGAGGTTCACTTTCCTCAGCTTTCCGGTTAATGTCATCTTTAACGGTATCGTCCATATAGATATGGTAGAGCCGCGAGCGCAAATTGGCATCAACCATACCATCATCGCGTATGACCACACGCGGCGTTTTGACCAGACCGGATTCAATGGCATCATTAAGTCCAAAATCGCTCACAATCCAGGGGTAAAGAGCTTCTTCAGTTGCTTTTTTTCCCGATGGTGCAAAGGGAGTTGCGGATAGATCAAAGCAGCGCAATATGCCACGTGTCCGATGAATCCTATCGAGCCCACCGACCCAGATTGTGCTTTCTTCGATGTCTTCTTTTTTAACACCTTTGATTTTGCTTTCCGCCGGAATCCGCCAGGCATGATGCGCTTCATCATTAATCACAAGAATATTGGAAGCGCCGGACATATCTTTTAATACTTCCCGCACATAGGCTTCGTCGCTTTTGGCGCCGCGCTTATCGACGGTTTTCTTTTTTGCCATCCGCTCTTCGTTGTCCCAAGCCAGCATATGCCAGTTGATGATTTTGACTTTGCCCTGCCGCAGAGTTTCCATTAATCCGGAAGGCACGATATTAAATTCTTCATAGTAATTGCCGACACCTGCTGGTTCCAGCACGGATAAACGGCTGCGGACAGTCAAACCAGGCGCAACTGCCAGAACGTTTTTGGAAAATCGCGTGTCTTTGCTGTTGGCGACTTTATTGAGCACTTGCCAGGCAATGAGCATCGCCATAATAATCGTTTTACCCGTGCCGGTGGCCATTTTGCTGCACCAGCGGGAAAATTCGCCGCCATCACCCGGTATGACTATACCCGTGCGTTCGGCTTCCGGTGCTTCGGTAAGCCAGATCAGCGTTTCAATCGCTTCCATCTGACAGAAGAAAAAACGGCGGTCTTTGCGTTCTTCTGGTTCTTGCCAGTGTTTCAAAAGCCGCTTGGTGATGCCTGTAACACCCGGATAATCAGCTTCGCGCCACTTCTCAATACGCGGGCGTATCGTGTTCACTAGATCAATTTCCACAAACACACCCGGATCATCAAATGCCTTAGAACTTTCCGAAGCGACCACATACCCGGCAGGACGACGACCATCTTTGAGGATGAATTCACGAGTATCACGAATATATTCCCAATATCTTGTAGGTTCTACATAAGGGGAATTGATAATGAGTTTGTCTATATTTTTCATGTCTTCCCTTATAATCTGATAATTTTCAAACTCTCAATACCACGGGCATCGATGATTTTCACCGCCACTGCTTTACCGGGCACAAAGGGCAGCGAAACAGTACCGCCGAAAGCTTCGATTTTTTCTTCATCGATTTCCGCCTTCAGGTTTCTGGCGATAGTTGCCCAACCTTCTTTTGCTCCGGCCATCGGAAAAAATACTTGTGAGGGGAAAAGACTGCGCCCGTCATAATCCGTATCGAGCAGCCACATGGCGATGTCGCCTTTGCCGCCGCTTTCTACATTACCTGTTTTAGGATTGTAGTAATCAAAGCCGTTAACTTCGATCTGATACTTTCCTTTATTCTCCCCACTTTTAATTTCCTTTAATTTCACATCCGGCTGACCGATAAGCCAAAAACTTTCATTGCTGGAGCGTTTCTTTTTTAGATCATCAGTCAACAGATCAGCGTTCATCTGTGCTTTGAGAAACAGACACCGGGTAATTTCCGGGTTCATTTCATCAATATCCTTGGCAGCTTCTTCATCAAACTGCAAAGCGCAGAACAAGAGAATATCCGGCTTGTAGTGTTTCACTTCCTCATAAGCAAGCTCCACCGTGCGCTGTTCCAGCGGCGCGTGTTCCGGCCCAAACACTACATAAACTTTTTGCGGTTTAGCTTCTTTGGTTTCCGCTTCCGCTTGCACATAGCGTAACCCTCTTGCCGCTTCTACCCGAGAGAACTCTATGGTTTTGCCGCCTTTTGCACGCACACCGGTGCGCAATAGTTCGTCGCGCCATTCACTTTGGCGTAGCGTTTCGCCGCTGCGGGCGACATCGGCACCGGTATCAAATCCCCCGCCTTCGACTCCCCCTTTACTAAAGGGGGATACAGGGGGATTCTCCACTTCATCAAAGCTTCTGACCACGGGCGCCGGAACAGCTTCTACCGTGAATGGTCCGCTAACGCGTGTACGCTTGTTGTCCATTAGAGGCTGGTCGTATAGCGTTTCGGTGGCGGGCGGTTCGTTGTTGGCAACGCTACCCAATGTGACGTGAGGCACGGACTTGTAAATAAAGCCACTACCCACTCCTTCCAATGGGTGAGCTAATTCGTAATAGTCGTAGATGACGGTCATCAGCCGCTGTTTGGCGAGGGTGATTGCCACACGGGAAGTGTCGCAAGTGATCCAGCGGCGCCCCCATTGTTCAGCTACAAATGCGGTTGTCCCACTCCCACAGGTTGGATCGAATATCAGGTCGCCGGGGTCGGTGGTCATAAGGAGGCAACGTTGAATGACTATTGGGTTTGTTTGGACAACAAAGGAGCGCCTCAAAAAAGAATTAACAGTGTCAGACCAAACATTCCCCAATTCAGTTACTGGAAAATCTTCGAGGTAAAGAACATAGCCAATTTGAGAACCGGTCTGTTCAATTCTTTTTTGAGTAACTAGGCGTTCCATTCCTTCCTTTGTCGTCTTCCAACTCCTGCCTGAAAAGGGATTATATGTCTGCTGACGAAAATCAAAAGGATAAACACACGTTTCCGTACGTCCTGAACTTACAAGATTTTCTATTCTTAGAAGGCGATAACCATTTTTAATGGCATCTTCGGCATTCTCATCTGACTTTATTCTTCTTCTACTGCCATCTGATAACTCAACCCAGTTATACGATTCAAGGTTAGCTGTATCTCGGTCAAGATAAAGACGGTTGAACTTCATTTTATTTTTGTCTTTTGCATACCATACTATGTAATCGTAGAGATTTGCTATGTATTTTGTTCCAAACGGAATTTTCGTGCGAAAACTTAATATGGAAATAAAATTTGATGATCCGAAGACCTCATCCATCAACTCTCGCACGTGGTGGACGTTTTCATCGGAAATCTGCACAAAGATACTGCCACTTTCGGTAAGAAGCTCCTTCGACAGCAGCAAGCGGTCACGGACATAGGTCAGGTAACTGTGGATGCCAAGTTCCCAAGTATCCCGAAAAGCTTTAATCATTTCCGGCTCTGCTGTCAGGTCTTCATCCTTTCCATCCTTCACGTCGCGCTTGTTCACAAAGGGTTGAAAGTTGGAGCCATATTTGATGCCATAGGGCGGGTCGAAATATACCATTTGGACTTTGCCGCTCATACCTTCTTTTTCCAGAAGCGAATTCATCACCAGCAGACTATCCCCGGCAATCAGACGGTTTGACCAGTTTTCTTTGTGTTTGTAGAATTCAATGGCCTCGCGCAGCGGCTTTTTGTCTTCCTCAAATAATGATGATTGCACCATACCAGTTTTTTCTTTGCGCACCGTTTCAATAATCCGGCGCGGATCAATACGCTCATGCACATGCAGGCTGACGGTCGGCACTTCAAAGCTGGTATGTTCGGCTTTGCCCGCCCATTGCAGTTGTGGATCAAGATGTGGATCATATTGGAAGGTTTTCTTTCTATACCCGCCATTATCGGTATGAGCATCCACCAGACCTACCGGCGGATTGTTAAGGCGCTTCTTGTCCTTGTGTTCGTATTGTTCAAAAAGTTTTTGCTCGGTTGAGATTGATTTTTTACGTGCCATGTGAGCTCTCCTGCAAATGTCACTTGTATTTTCTGGTAGTGGTTCAATTATTGTGAAATTACTTGCAGATAATGCACATTTTTCGACAGTTCGTCAATCAGGAATCTTACAAAAAAGTTATTAACGCTAAGTAGCTTCTCCACTAACTTTCAATCTATCACTAGAATATCTTCTTTAATTCTTCATCAGCTTATTTTCACATCAACACTAGAAGTATTTGTGGCACTTAATTCCTTGCGAACGACGGTTAATATTGTCAAAATGCAAAAAACTAAAAAGGAGAATAAATGACATGATAAAGACAGAGCAAAGGCTTTTCACAACACTGGATTTGTATCTTTCCAGTTTTTTGTCCCTTAACGGAATACCGCCAAATCTTGAATTTAAAAACGGACGGGTCATTTTTGTTTTTCCTATCAGCAATAACCTCAACAGCCTTTCGCTGGAATTCAATTCCAATGTGAGCGTCCCAGTGGCCGACTTTGTCGTCACGATCAAAACCCTTAGGGGTCAAATGCTAACGATGAGGGAGGTGAGAAAATAATGTATCTTAAAGTTGAAATGAAAATTTATGAAGATTGGGGTGATTTACACGAGCTGTGCCATACAGAATGCAAAATCAGCGTCAATTCCAAAGAGCCAAATATGAATATCGATCAACTTCTGAATCATACGAATGATCATCTTTTTCGGGTTCTAATGGCTGAATTGAATGAACAAAAACACATGGAGGGGAAAAAATGAAAATGAAAAGGACATTGGACTTTGCACGGTTGTATTTGTCGGAAAGGTTGTCTGTAATTCCTCTTGTAGCTAAGAGAAATAATCCGGCCATCGAGTCGGACGAATTTCATACACGATTACCAAAAGATTCGGAGCTTATGAAATGGTTTTGGGATCGTCACAACTATAATGTTGGAATAATTACGGGAGTTGTCTCTGGGATTATCGTTATCCGCATTCAAACTACATTAATGAATAATGATGATGAAATAAGAAAATTTATACGGGAAACTCCGACAGTAAATATACCGAGTGGTATGGATATTTATTATAGAATGCCAACTGTGATTGGGAATTTAAAACTCAAAGACGATCTGGCGGGTGTTCAACTCATAGGTCAAGATAATTATGTGGCTGCACCACCTTCTTGCCATCAAACATATGGCGAATACATTTGGATGCGGAAAAAGGGACTTAAAGATTTGCCAATGGCTGAGTTACCAGAAAATTTGTGGCAAATCGAATAATCGATAATCATTAACAGAAACAGTATTTAGAATTAAAGCGCTCCATTGTGCGTCGGTTGGCTGAGACAACCGAAAGCGGAGAGTCCAGCGCTGAAGAGATGGAAATGACATGGCAACGATAAATAAAATTCCTGACGATATTTTGCTGGTGGCCGTTAACATCGGCGAATTTATGAAAATGGAATTACCTAAAAGGCAGGTCATTATTGCCCCGTGGTTTCACCAATCGTCATTGGTCATGATTTATTCTGACAGGGGCATCGGCAAGACTTGGTTTGGTCTTTCAATTGCCCTCAGCATTACAACCGGTGCACCTATTGGAAATTGGGAAGTTTTCAAGACGGCAGGTGTTTTATATATCGATGGTGAAATGGCAGCGGAGGAAATGCAGGAAAGAATAAAACTTTTATCGGCCACTTTGCCACCTTGTTTGGCGCCGTTTAAATTACTGTCTTCAGATTTACTTCATCAGGGAAATTATGCTTCAGTCAATATCAATAGTCATGAATGGAGAAAAAAGATTAGCGATGTTCTCGAAGCGCATAAAGAAATTCGCGTCTTGATCCTAGATAATCTGTCATGCTTGACGCCTGGCATACAAGAGAATGAAAAGGAATCCTGGGACTTCATTAATCAATGGTTAATTGAATTGCGGTTCATGGGAATAGCCGTATGCTTCCTTCATCACACAGGCAAGAGTGGAAGTCAGCGCGGTACATCCGGACGTGAAGATGCCTTGGACATAGTAATGAAATTATCAACACCTCCGGGATACAAAGCCACTGAAGGTGCAAAATTCATTGTTACCTTTGAAAAGTCTAGAGGTGTATGCGGTGATAGTTTACTCCCTTTTGCCTTCGGCATAGAAGAAACCGCAGAAGGGAACATGGCATGGACTACTGATGCTTCCATTAATTCAGGCAATAAGGAGATAATAATTGCTCTTCTCGGAACAGGTAAATCACCAAAAGAAATAATTGAGAAAGTGGGATGTTCTAAACAAAATATCAGTAAACATAAGAAATGGGCCATCGAAAATGGCTACTTATTTGATGAAGGTGAATCAGGCCTATGCATATTTACAGATAAAGGAAGGAATAAATATGCCCATCACCTCAGTGATTTTTGAAAATGTACACTGTTTGTCTACTTGTCCACTCCCCTATAAATAGGGAGAGAGTGGACGGGACTTCTATTGTGGATTGTCCACCGGTTGACTTGCGATAAATGGTCATAGAATCAGTGAGATACACGCCAGTGTCTACCGTGAGTCAACTGGCTGGTCAACCGCTGAGGAAGTAATTATAAATGTGAGGCCGCATGCTGAACATGAACAAGAATAAAATAGATCGTATAAAAAGACTGTACTCGATCAAGGAGGCTGCCGTGTACTTAGGCCGTACGGATTGGAGTATCCGGGAACTGATATGGAAGGGCAAACTTCCCCATGTGAAGGTTGGTCGCAGAGTCCATCTGGATATCTACGATCTTGATTCTTTCATTGAGAAAAACAAGGTTGCAAATGATTTATTGTCCTGAAATCATTAGCGAATATTTGACTTTTGCGGATATGTGTGAGATAATTAACACGTATCAGAGAGGGTTTCCCAGAGGGAAAGGAGGAAAGATAGGAGGATGTTATGGGAAGCCTTTTTAAAAGAGGTAAGGTGTTTTGGATCAAGTACTATGTTAACGGGAAGCCTTATCGGGAAAGCTCGCATTCAAAGAAAGAGACCGATGCCAAGCGACTCCTCAAACTGAGAGAGGGTCAAGGAGTCGAAGGAAGGTTCCCGGGACTTAAAGTTGAAAGGATTCGATTTGTGGAACTGGCAGAAGACTATCTTACGGATTATCGAGTCAATGAGAAGAAGTCACTTGTCAGAGCTGAAGAATGCGTATGGGAACTGAAAAATTTCTTCGGTGATATGAGGGCCGTCGAAATTACATCGGACAAGGTTAATCGCTATATTGAAAAGCGCCAGGATGATGAAATGAGTAATGCATCGATCAACCGTGAACTCTCAGCTCTTAAAAGAATGTTCTCTCTTGGAATGCAACAGACACCCCCAAAGGTTGTGAGGTGTCCCCATATCCCAAGGCTCGAAGAAAATAATGTCCGATCAGGATTCTTTGAGCGCAACGACTTTTTGAGACTGAGAAGTGCACTTCCCGATTACCTGAAGCCTGTGATTACTATGGCTTTCAATACAGGTATGAGAAAGGGTGAAATTCTCTCGCTTACATGGGACAAGGTAGACTTCTTCGGAAAGAAGATCACTCTTTCACCCGATGATACAAAGAATAAGAAGTCACGGACCTTATTTCTTGAAGAAGAACTGTATGATGTAATAGTAGCCCAGAAGAAAAGATGCGGTATGTTATATCCGACCTGCCCTTATGTTTTTTCAAGAGAGGGGAAAAAGATAGGACAGTTCGTGAAAACTTGGAAGAGCGCTTGTATAGCGGTTGGCCTCAAAGGCAAGCTATTTCACGATTTCAGGCGTACAGCAATAAGGAACATGGTAAGGGCAGGAATACCCGATAAAATAGCTATGGCTATGTCAGGCCACAAGACTAGATCTGTCTATGACAGGTACAATATCATCAACGAGGAAGATTTAAAGTTGGCGGCTAAAGACGTTGCTGAATACATCAAAGAAACAGATGAGTCTCTTGAGCAACAACGTCACGGGCACAAAATGGGCACAATTTGTAATTTCTCGCAAAAAAGGGGCGAACCATAATTGGCTAACCCCTTTATTTTAATGGTGGGCCAGGACAGAATTGAACTGTCGACACTCGGATTTTCAGTCCGATGCTCTACCGACTGAGCTACCGGCCCGCCTGATGATCAAAGATACTTAAAAAAGCAGCAATCGTC
>Ga0114951_10006059_pt1 | contig 10866 bp, 14 predicted proteins | sample AM7aDNAmetaG_FD_88677 | JGI IMG/M metagenome (GOLD analysis project Ga0114951, IMG submission 88677) | Freshwater microbial communities from Finland to study Microbial Dark Matter (Phase II) - AM7a DNA metaG | ecosystem: Environmental > Aquatic > Freshwater > Lake | place: Finland: Lake Alinen... | reverse complement strand
TAAACAATTGAGTGATCAAAAATATAAACATTATCAAATTAGTAAAAATAATTTATATGAAGATCAAATTGTTAAATTTTTTCAAAATTTGCCATCTGATTTAGCATTTGATGTTAAATATGATAATGATAATACACTGGTATATAAAACATATGATTATCAATTTGACGACATATATTGGTCTGGTGCAAAATTAATTGAAGATAAATGGTACAACGAAAATTATGAATATTTTGCTCCATTGTATATTAAAAAAGATTTTTTACCAGAAGGATTTGTTATTTTAAGAGTTGATGATACTATGCCATATGAAGTTGTTGATAATCAATTTGTTGCATCCAAATTAACAAAGGATAATTTTTTTAGTCAAATTGTCGACAAATGGAAATGTGTTCAATTATTTGATTTAAGATATCAATCAGACCTTGGTTTTTTTCTTTCACAAAATTTCACAGAAAATGATAGATTTCCATCTAAATCTTTTGAATTAGATTTTAAAAAATATAATTTTTCAAGATGGTATGGTATTGATTATGATAATGGTGTTTATGTAGTGAAAGATAAATTTTTACAAGATACTTTATTTTATGAACAACCACATTTTAGAATGGAAAAAACAATTATTGATGGATTTAAAGATAATAAATTGATTTATCCACATATTTTAAATTTAAAATTTTTATTTAATGATGTTCCATCATCTCCTAATGAAACTCTTGATTTTTCTATGAATAGGTATTATGGTTTTTATATAGACAATCTAGAATTTGTAACAAACATCACATCTTATATTACACCAGAATTAAAGCAAGGCGTTTATTTATATAACAATATATTTTGCTTAGGTCAAATAAATGGAAAACCAAATGAGATGATCGAATCTCCATTCGTAGAAGGTTTTTTAGATGGTAAAGATTATTGGATACAATATGAAAATAATTTTTATCAAGTTGTAAAAGTTTTCGAAAGAAATAAATATTTATATAAAATTATTAGTGAATATGACATGAAAAATGCAGATTTTACTAAAATTTATGATAATGCATGTTTTATTAATTATGAAGAAGGTTTTAATTATAAATGCAGAACAATTTTAAATCCATCAGGATATACAAATTTTATTTCAGGATTAACAAATAATTTTTCTATTGATTTATTTAGTACTACAGATTCTGGTGGCACACACAATGAAGATATGTATGCAGATTTATATCTTATAAATATTGATGGAATTTATCATGTTTTAAAAAAGAGAGAAAATAATTATTTTATTCAAAGTGATTATGCTATAAATTCTTTTCCAACTTATTTAGAATATTGGAAAGCCGGAAAAGATAGTGATTATTATGTGTATAAAAATATTTTAGATTATAAAAAATCACCAATATTTTATTCTATTTATAGATTGAGATTTTCTGATATAAAAGATTTTGATTTTGATAGAATTAATTCTCATTTTTCAGATTTTGATTATGAAAAAGATACATATCACGCAACATCAGAACCGAAATTATATGCTACTGATTATTTAGATTTGTCAATATCAAAAGATTTTAAAGTACATCCAAGAGGTGAAGATGGCCAATATCAAATAATGAACGTATCATCTGAATATATTGCAGACGATGAATTGTTTGAAGTTTATAATAATGATTTAAGTGAAATTTGGAGAAAAAATCCATCTTGTGTAAAATGGGGATTTGTTGGATCTAATTGTCAATGTGATTATCCATATAAATTAAATAATTCTATAAGAGTTGGTGATGTATATAACAGAACAACCAATGTTTTTTCAACTTTACCAAATGAAGCAGAAAAAAATTTAGATTATTTTTATAGAATAGGTAATTTTATTTCAGGTTCAACAACCGTTAGATATTTTAATCAAACAACTAATATAGAAACAGATTTAATGGATTCAACATTTAGTGGTAAATTTAATTTAGATGTATATTTAAATTCAAATGTCGATTATTTCGAATATTTTTTCAAAAATAAAATGTACTATAGATATAATTATATTGATTATATTAAAAATACATGTAAATATTCTACATTCAATTCTGGCGATCAATATTCACCAGCAACAACATTGTTTAAAGGAATACAATTTAATGCGTTTTCTATTGATGAAATAATTCGTGATGATGATAATAAAATAAGTGGAATGATTACAAATCAAAATAAAAATTTTAATGATTATAAATTTGCAACCATTCTAAATGATGTTTATTATTATGATAATAATCCTTCAGTTGGAATTGAAAATGGATTATCTGGTAATACATTTTTTGATAAAAATATAAACGGAATACATATCTTCTTAAATGAAAAATTTAAAAATATTTTAATTGTAATTAATATAAAAATTCCAATACAAGATAGTTTTATAAATATAAATAATGTTCCACTATTTAATGAGAAAACCGGATTATATGATGCAAAAACAATTAAATCTAACAATTTGAGCGCAATTAATAATTCATATGATCCTAGTTTGATTTCTGCGCCTAATTTTATTAATGCTATAAATAATTTAAACGATCCTTCTGTTTTTGACTCTGGAATAACATATTATTATGTTAACTTAAATGGATTTTCTGGTACAACAGGACCAATAAATATTTATAATCCTAATAATTCTATGACTCAAATAAGTGATTGGGCTAAAGATTATCCACCTTTTATTATTACAATATTATTACCAGAATTGTTAGAAACAAAAAGAAATTCATACAACGATAGTGCAATAAAAGGACCAAAAACTAATATTTACAATAAATATGAAACATATTTTGATATTGGTCAAAAACAAAATATAAATGTTAATGAACCATTAGCAAGAGTTATATCTTTGAATCAACCATCAAATATATATTCTTCAAGTCAATCAAAAACCACAAATTTAAATACTATATATGCAACAAATAGTATTACGACAAATAATTTTATTTATAGATATAATGGATCTTACGAACCAATTTTTAAAGATATTCCATTATTTAAAAATAGTTATATTTATAATTCGCCAAGCGCATCTACAATTGCAATTCCAATTGCAACTCCAATTATAAAAAATAATAATTTAATTAAAAATGGTGGTGGATTATATACAACAGATTGGATCAATCCAACAAGTCAAGGAATTGCACAATATTGGGCGGATACATTGAATGTTTATTGTTTTACATCACATCCTGCGGCAACAGAAGCAACATTTTCAATAGTTCAAGGTAATGGTTTTACTGGTAACGCACAAAGAATAGCAAAAATTGGAAGCGTTATATCATCAAATCATCCAAATTGTATTGGAATTTATAATAATTTTTATCAATTAGATTCTTCCAAATCTTATGATCTTTCTTTTAAATATAGAAGCAACACAACAGTTTTTATAAACAACCAATATACGATAAATTCAAACCCTGCAACAGCTACTGCTGTTATTTTAACTGGAATATCATTTACTGATCTTTATTTATATTTTTCTTTCAACTATGCAGCAAATAAATGGTTTGAAATTGATGAAATTTATTTAAACTTTACAGGCGGTGCATCAGGTGGCGGCACTGGTGGTAATGTTAAATATTCTAATCTTAAATTTTGGAAATCAAATTATAAATTTAATACCGAATTAAGTAATTTTGGTACAATTGAAGAATTAGTTTTTTCAAAAGTAAATCCAACCACAAATCCATTAAAATTAAAAAATACAGATCAAGATAAAAGTATTTATCCAATGGTCGATGAATATGGTTTTGATTATAGAAGTAGATTTATTTTTAATTCAAATTGGGATAAAGATTTTTATACACTAACTAAAGCCGAACAAAATATAGATAAAACTAATTTTATGAATTCTGTAAATAATACAATACACCAAAATAATATAAATCAAAATAATATATCTTCATGAAAAGTACATTAATGTTAAAAAAATTTGATACTAAAACAGTACCAGGAACAATGAACCTTAAAGATTTAAGAACTTTTTTTGGTGGAAAATTAATCTATACAGAAGATTTAATTAACATAAATGATGATTCGATTCAATTTAGTTATGTACTAAGTGGCAAAAATACAGGATTTCAATATTATGATGATAATATTCCAGATGATTGGGAAACATCATTTGTTGAAAATTTAACAGATTTGAAAAAAAATAATCAAACACTAACACTCTTAAATCAAAATGCAGATAACCTAATTAATAACACTCGTTGGCAAGTTATAATTAAAGCTAAAAATATACTAACAGATTATCTTTTTTTTAAAATGAAAGAAAGTAGAATTTTTAAAATGATTAATTATACAGATTTATATAATTTAAGTATTAATAAATCTATCTACGATTATATTAAAAATAATATTATCAACACCTATAAATTTGAAAATATTGAATTTTATGCTGAATATTATGATATAAAAGTAGATCAGGCTATCACAAAAAATGTTCTATTACAATTTAATCCAAGTTTAGATGTTGATACCTACAAACCAGAAAATTATATTAAAGATATAAATATTATTAATCTTAATATCTATGATTTTGAAAATATAACTATTCAATATAATCAATCAAAACCATCATCACAATTTGGATTTAATTATTATTTTAATCTTACTTTTTCTAAAGTGTAAAGAAAATAAACTATTTGGGTAAAATAAACTATAAAAATTAATAAAAATAAAATAATTTATGTCAGACACAACAAAATTTGATAATATTAAACAAAAAATTTCAGATTCAGAAAAAAAATGGAGCACAATCATAAATTTATTAACTAATAAACTTAAAGGTGAACTTAAAGATACAAGTGATGTGCAAGCAGAAGTTATTAGCCATAGACAAATGGTAATAGATGAAACAAATGTATATGGAAAACAAATCTATAATGAGAAAAAAAATATTAAAAAATTATCTAAAGAACGATTTGAATTTTATGCTACATCATATCAAGTGAAAACATCAGGAACAGAAAAATTAAGATTGATAGAAGCAGATTTAGCCGATTTACAATATTTTATTGATATATATGATTTACATTGTAATTACTTACAAGAAACTGCTAAAAATTTAGATAGCATCTACTATGGAATTAAACAAAAATGTGAATTGTATAAAATTTTAAATGGTTATCAATGATAAATTATAAAATAGCTGGAATAAAAAGTGTTGCAAAAGTTGATGAACAATTATCAATAATGTTTGATGACTATCAAGTAAAAAGATATGATATACCTTTAAATGAAATTTGGTATGAATATTCGGAAAAATTAATTAAAATAATAATTCGTGATAAAATTAAAAATCAAAGAAAAGAAAAACTTAAAAAAATTTTAAAAAATGTGGGAAAGTTGTAACGAACAGCGCCTTAAAAAAGCAGAAATAAAAAGCATTTCACTTATGACAGAAAAATCTTTTGGTTCTATTCTTTTAATTGATTATCTAAATGGCAAAAAAGAAAGAGTAGAATTAAAAAACGCAAATTTAGACGAAATTGAAATTGCTGTTGAAAATAAAATAAAAGAAGCAATTAGAAATACTGCTCTCGGTCAACGAAAAGATAAATTAAATAAAATAGAAAATGAATAAAAAAATATTGGAGTTTTCAAATTTTAAAGATACTAAACAAATATATTTGAAAGATATTTATGCTGGTTCACTATATTCTGGTATGGAAGATTATACATGTGTTAAACAGAAATTAGATGATGAATTCAAAGATAAAATTGTTGAATTTATGGAAATAACACCAAAGAATAATAAAAAGTTACAAAAGGGCGAAGTTTTTGCCACGGGGTATGATAATGATGGAGGAAATAAAATTTCATATTTTTATCTTAATGGTCAGGATGAAACCAATGCAGATTGGAAAGCAATATCAAATGATTATCCTATCACTGTCTTTTTAGCTGAAAGTGATGCAAAAAAATTTGGACTATAAAATTATGAAAAAATTAATAGAATTTGCAAATTTTGATAACGATACTAAACAAATATCATTAAAAGATATATATGATATAGCACCTCATATAAATATGGAAAATGAATTAGAAATTATAAATAAATTAGAAGAAGAATTTAAAAATAAAATTGTTCAATTTAAAACTTCTTTAGAAGATAATATTGAAGATAGTGACATCATAAAAGATAAAATTTTAGAAATTAATTTTTCAGTTAGTGCAGAACCACGTACCATCAATGATGAACTATATCTTATTCGTCATAGTATTTTATATTTTTTAACTAAAAGTTCAGGTTGGCGATCCGTGTTAGAAGATTATCCTATTACTGTATTTTTAATCGAAAGTGAAGCTGATAAATTTGGACTATAAAAATATGGAAATGTTGAAAAAATTTAAGCGACTATTTGATAATTCTATTTGTCCAACGTGTGGTTGTAAAATGGAATGCTACGGCACACATCCATATGGTGGATTCACTTACAAATGTGAGAAAAATCATTTAAATGTTTTTAGAAAAGAAAAATTAAAGAAATTGAATAAGCAAATAAAATAAAACAAAATATGGCATTACCACATTTTTTACCTATAAAATATTATGAAAATTTGAGAGAAACACCGTTTGTGCCTTTCATAGAATACAAATGGTCAAATCCGCCTGTTTTACCAGAAATCTTAGAAAAAAAATATGTTACTGTTCTAAATATAGATTTTCATGGTTGCACATTGAAAGACGCAATTTTAAAAGGCAAAATAATAAAAACCTGTAAATTTAAAAAAATAAAGAATTGGTGTAAAGACAAAACAGAATCATACGATCATGCAGTTTCAACTATTGTAAATCATGGGTATTTTTTGTTTGATAAAGATTATGTTGTTGTTTTTAATGAAAAGGACTATTTTAAAAAATATTTAAGACGAGAAAAATTAAAAAAATTAAAGAAATTAAGTGAAATTTAATAATGATGATTTTATATTTAGAGCCAAAAAAATTCACAATGATGATTTTGACTATTCTTTGACAGAATATAAGAATATGAATTCTAAGGTCATTATTACTTGTAAAAAATGTGGTAAAGATTTTTCACAAAGAGCCAGTCATCATTTAAATGGTTGTGGTTGTATGAATTGCTTTTTAATAAAGCAAAAGAAAAATCAACCAAAAAATAAAGAAGATTTTATTAAAAAAGCAAATTTAGTTCACAATCTAATTTATGATTATTCAAATTCAGACTATGTTGATTTTTTCACAAAAATAAGCATTTTTTGTAAAAAATGTAATAAATATTTTTTACAGTCACCAAATATACATTTAAATGGTTGCGGATGTCAAAGTTGTGGAAGAATTTCACACAAAAAAAAATTACTTAAAACTAACGAAGAATATATTGCAGCGGTCAAAAAAAAACACAATGTGGACGGAGAACCATTATTTGATTATTCAAAAACAAAATATATTGGTTCGAAATATTCAATTATAGTTATTTGTAAACGCTGTGGTATAGAATTTTCCCAACGAGCCGGCAATCATCTAAATGGCAATGGTTGTAAACAATGTGTTATTACTGATAGAGCATTAAAACAAAGATCGAACACATATGATTTTATTAGAAAATCTAAAATAATTCACTCAACTCCAGAAATTTTTGACTATAAAGACGTTAATTATGTGAGTAATTCCATAAAAGTTAAAATTCATTGTAATATATGCGGAAATGATTTTTTAATAACACCGTTATCACTTTTAAATGGTCATGGTTGTCATAAATGTGCAAAAAAAAGTCACCGAGAAAAAGTGACAAAAAAACAGGATTTATTTATTAGTGAATGTGAAAAAGTTCATAAAAATTATAATAATGAACCTTTGTATGATTATTCTAAAACTGATTACAAAGGCACAAATTATTCTATAATTGTAACTTGTAAAAAATGTGGTAAAGATTTTTTACAAAGAGCCGGTCATCATTTAAATGGTTGTGGTTGCACAAATTGTATTAAAAGTAAAGGCGAAATTTATATAGAGAATATATTAATATCAAATAATATAAAATATAATTCACAGCATAGATTTAAAAATTGTAGAAATAAACTTCCGTTACCTTTTGATTTTTATTTGCCATTTTATAATATTTGCATAGAATATGATGGAATTTATCATTATGAAGTAAAAAACAAATTTGGAGGATTTGATAGATTGATAACACAAAAACACAATGATGAAATAAAAACAAATTATTGTTGTGACAACAATATTAAATTGTTTAGAATCAAATACACCGACAATTTACAAACCGCTGTTCAGGATATACTTAATTATATAAAAAATAAATATCAAAAGTGAAATTTAAATTAAATGCAGATAATTCAAAATTAGTTTTAATAGAAAGCACAAAAGGTGAATATAACCAATTAAAATTATATTTGACTAGAAAAGTTAATAATGCACACTTTCAGAAGAGAGTTAAATTAAAATTGTGGGATGGATCTATATCGTATTTCAACGAAGGCATGATAAATTTTGGTTTATGGAATGAGGTTTATAAATGTTGTAAAGAATATGGTTATCCTTTTCAAATAATAAACAAAGAACAATTTCCTATTAATAATAAAATCACAAGAGAAGAAGTTGATAATTTTGTTAAAGATTTTTTTAAAGATCATAAAGCACAAGATGGTATTACTCCGTTTATACCGCACGAACATCAAATTGATGCTTTATTTAAAATACTAAAATATAAATTTGGACTCCTAGAAATTGCAACTGCAGGTGGCAAATCTTTAATTTTCGGATCATTTGTTTTTTATTATTTGAAAAATATTAATCCAAAAGCCAAATTTTTATTAATTGTTCCAAATATAAATTTAGTCACACAATTTTACAACGATATATTAGATTACAATTTTTCTTTTCATAAAGAAAATAAAAATCCTTTGGAAATTAAAATAGAAGAAATAATGTCAGATAATCCTAGAAAATATTTCGGTGAAAGTGAACCTGATATTTATATAGGAACATACCAAAGTTTGGAAAAAAGAAATAGTGAGTTTTTTAATCAATTTGAAGTGGTGTGTTGCGATGAATCGCATCAGGCTAAGGCTCAGACACTTCAGTCTATACTTTCTAAAACTTTTGGAACTGCAAAATTTAGATTTGGTTTAAGCGGATCTTTACCTCATAATTCTTCATTGGAAATATTAACCATACAATCGGTACTTGGACCCAAATTAATACATGTTGGCGCACGAAAATTAATGGACAAAGGTCTTATATCAGATATAAAAATTAAAGTAATTTTTTTGCATCATGATAATAGAAAATTTGCTGAAGGTGTTTATAATATTAGAAAAAGGGGAGACGGAAGACGTGCATTAGAATTGGAGAAAGAGTATATTCATAATTCTGCAAAAAGAAAAAAATTTATTAAAAGTTTGGTTGACAAATTTAAACAAAATTCTCTTATATTATTTCATACTATAACATACGGGACAGAACTTTATAACTATTTGAAAGACAATTCATTAGGCAAAGATGTGTACTACATCGATGGTCAAACAAAAAATGAAAAACGAAATTATATAAAAAAAATGATGGAAGACACATCCGGAAATCCAAAAATACTTGTAGCTAGTTATGGTACGCTACAGACAGGCGTATCAATTCGAGCTATCACTAATATAATTTTAGGGGACTCGTTTAAGTCGCAAGTAGTTGTTTTACAGTCACTTGGGCGCGGTATGCGTAAACATTCCGAGAAAAATAAATTAATTGTGTTTGACCTTATTGATATTTTTCACCCTGATTTCAAAACAATTTTAATGAAACAATTTGAAGCAAGAAAAGAAATTTATAAAAAACAGCAATTTCTTTTTGATAATATGGATATTAAACTTTAAAGTTTAAGCAAACAAGTTTGCTTTTTCTTTAATATCTTCATTTTGTAAAGGACTTTTGACCCCATATTTTTCTATATTGGTTTTTTTAGTTTTATCTTTAACATCGTCACATTGAGATGAGCATTCAACCCCATATTTTTCCAAATTGGTTTTTTTAGTTTTAATATATTTACATTTATTACAAGTAAAAAAACCTTGATTTTTTATATTACGCAGATAACTTTTATATTTTATATTAAATTCCATATTACACATTTAACATTAATAATACAATGACTACCTTTATTTAAATGTTCAATAGGTATAATTAATTTATTTTCACATTTTAAATTTTCATACCCTAATGTTTCAAAATGTTTAAAATTTGATGGACTAATTTTAACCTCTACTTCTTTACTTATTATCATTTTTAAATAATTATTTTTTTATTCCTTAATTCTTCTTGGAATTGATTATCTTTACACAATTCTTCTATTATGCAATTTTCTAAAAATTTGGATCTGTTACTTGAATATCGTTCATTAATAATTTTGAGCACTTCCCCATCCATAGAAATAGATATTGAAATTTTTTTATTTTTGATTACTTTTCCCATAAAATATATTTTTATTCTTATATATAAATGTTTTAAAGTCAAAAAATGCCAATTATTTGACTAATTGGTACTAACTGTTGATTATCAATAAAATAAAAAATAAACTTTTTTTAAAAAAATATATAAATTAAAATAAAAGTATTTAGAATGCGATATAAAATACCAGAAGATAAAAAACGTAAAAAAATATCACTTTCAATTGATCCAAGAGTGTATAAATTGTGGACAGAATATTGTGAAAAAAATGATATTGAAAATTATTCAGAATATATTGAGAAAATTATTTTAGAAAAAATAAAAAATAAATGAATATTAAAATAAAATTTGCAAATTGGTTATTAAATCAACCATTATTGGAATTGGCATCAGAAAGAAATTATGCTATTTCTAAAATAAAAGAGATGTCAGAT
>Ga0114951_10006057_pt1 | contig 10867 bp, 11 predicted proteins | sample AM7aDNAmetaG_FD_88677 | JGI IMG/M metagenome (GOLD analysis project Ga0114951, IMG submission 88677) | Freshwater microbial communities from Finland to study Microbial Dark Matter (Phase II) - AM7a DNA metaG | ecosystem: Environmental > Aquatic > Freshwater > Lake | place: Finland: Lake Alinen... | reverse complement strand
TTATCTGGTTCAGCCGCCAGGGTATCAGCGTGACCTCGGTCATGACGGTGTTCTCGGTCGGAAGCCTTTTACTCATCGAACAGTGGCGGCAGAGGCGGAGAGATTGGAGATTGGAGATTGGAGATTCTAGGACGCGCGCGCCTCATCCCGATGCGAAGCGTATAATCTCAAATCTCAAATCTCAAATCTCAAATCTCCCCCTTCTCCTCGCCGGCGTGTTCGTGGGTTTGGGGCTGTGGGCGAAGTTTCTGTTTGTGTGGTGGATTGTCGTGATCGCGGTTGTGGCACTGGTGTGGATCATGCTGCATCGCACCGATGAGAAAGATCAAGGCGCCGACAAAGGTGTTCCATGCGCAGTTGCACTGCGCCTACGCCCTATCCTGCGCAACGCAAGTCAGGCCTTGCGCGCATTGCCGTGGCTCGCAGCGGGATTCGTCATTGGCGCTGCCCCGCTCATTTACTATAACCTGCACGACTTGCTCAGCAAGCCATTCGACCTGCGCAACGCCTACACGCTGGGGTTGCTGTTCAAATCGCTTGGGCAAACCACCGATTACGGCGTCAATAATCTCGATGTGCTAACCAATCTGGGCAAGGCAATCGCTGACTTCAACGTGTTTGTGGATGGCAGTTATTTCTGGTACAACGGTGTGCCGTTCAGCAATGTATATGCCGTGCCAACGTTTGTCATCGCTGTCGTCGTGGGCAGCCTCCTGGTTTACCGGCGCGCTGCCTGGCGCAAGTGGCTGGCGCTGCTCGCGGCCATCGCAATCACGGTGTTCATCAGCGCCTTCACGGTATCGGGGTTGTGGGCCACACACCTGTTCATCATCCTGCCGTTGCCGCAGATGGTTGTGGCGTCCGCCGCCGTGTGGTTGTCGACGCGGCTGGGCCGGTTGGCCGGGCGGATCGCGCGACCGCAACACAAAGGACAATTGCAAGGGATCGCCCTGACCAACGCGCCAATCCCTAATCTCCAATCCCCAATCTCTCTAGTCTTCCTCTGCCTCCTGCTGGCGTTGCCATTTTCGCGGGACCTGTGGGTGAGCGCGCAGCATCATGCTAAACTAGCTGAAACGGGCGGATCTGGCCGGTTTTCGGATGCGGTGTATAAGCTGGCTGATCATCTGGATCGCGCACAACTGTCTGCGCCAATTGCGCTGGATTGGGGCATCGAGAAGAATGTGCGCGTGTTGACCGATGACCGCGTGCGCCCCGAAGAGGTGTTTGGGTTTACGGCAGAACCCGATGACGCCTTCAAAAACCGCGTCAAAGATCTGTTAAAAGACCCTGCGCGACAATACATTGTCCTGTGGGATCGGTTTGCCGTTTATAATCGACGCAAAGCGTTTACACAATTAGCAAATGAAATGGGTTTGCAGGTGACAGAGACTTATATCGCTCATGAGCGAAGCGGTCTGCCTGTCTATGTCATGCTGCAGGCTAAATAAATTACTTACAGCATTACAAAGAGAAATAAAGGAGAAGCTGATGTCAAGCGGAAACGGCACGGGGAATACCGGACATGTGGTTGCAGTGAAGGGCGCAGTGGTGGATGTTGAATTTGCGCCTGATCATCTGCCCGGAATATACGATGCGTTGGAGATCGCGCGTCCGAATCAGAACCGGCTGGTTCTGGAAGTGCAGTCGCACACGGGTAACAATCGTGTGCGCACAATCGCCATGGATACGACCGATGGGTTGCGCCGCGGCGTCCCAGTGACGCAGACCGGCGCGCCGATATCGGTGCCCGTCGGCCCCAGCACGCTGGGACGTATTTTTAACGTCCTGGGCGATGTGATTGATGGCCGCCCGCAGCCGGCCTCCGAGATCAAATATCAGATTCACCGCCCGGCCCCCACGTTTGAAGACCAGAAGGCCAGCGTTGAAATCCTCGAAACCGGCATGAAGGTCATCGACCTGATCGCCCCACTGACGAAGGGCGGCAAGACCGGCATCTTCGGCGGCGCGGGCGTTGGCAAGACCGTGACCATTCAGGAGCTGATCAACGCGATCGCCAAGTTCCACAACGGCTACTCGGTGTTCGCCGGCGTCGGCGAGCGCACGCGCGAAGGCACGCAACTCTACCTCGAAATGAACGAGGCTGGCGTGATGGACAACCTCGTCATGGTGTTCGGTCAGATGAACGAACCCGCGGGTGTGCGTCTGCGCGCAGCCCTCACCGGCGTGACGATGGCCGAGTACTTTCGCGATGAAGGGCGCGACGTGCTGCTGTTCATCGACAACATCTTCCGCTTCATCATGAGCGGTTCCGAGGTGTCGGCGTTGCTTGGGCGCATGCCCAGCGCGGTGGGCTATCAGCCCACGCTGAGCACCGACATGGGCGCACTGCAGGAGCGCATCACCAGCACCCAGCGCGGCTCGATCACGTCGATGCAGGCCGTCTACGTGCCCGCAGATGACTACTCCGATCCAGCGCCCGTGGCCACTTTCGCTCACCTGGACTCGACGATCAACCTCGAACGTTCCATTAACGAGAAGGGCATTTACCCCTCGGTGGACCCCCTCGCCAGCACCAGCCGCATTCTCGATCCGAACATTGTCGGCGCCGACCATTATGATGTGGCGCGCGAAGTGCAGCGCACACTGCAACGCTACAAGGACTTGCAGGACATCATCGCGATCCTGGGCGTGGACGAGTTGAGCGAAGAGGATAAGGTGCTCGTGGCGCGCGCGCGCAAGATCGAGCGCTTTCTCGGCCAGCCGATGTTCGTGGCCAAGCGCTTCACCAGCATCGATGGCCGCTACGTCAAAATCAAGGACACCGTTGACGGCTTCCGCCGCATCCTCAAGGGCGAGGTCGACGAAATCCCCGAGATGTATTTCTACAACAAGGGGCCGATCAGCGACGTGTACGAAGCCTATGAGGCGGATCGCGCAGCGCGCAAGTGATTTAATATGCCATTGCATCTAGAGATCGTCACCAGTGACCGGGTCGTGTTCGAGGGCGAAGTGGATATGATCACCGTCCCGGGCGGCGGCGGTGAGATGGGCATTCTGCCGCATCACGCGCCGGTGCTTTCGACGCTGAAGGCGGGCGAGTTGCGCGTGAAAACCGGCGCACAGACGCAGGAGTTTGCCATCGGCGGCGGCTTTATCGACATTCACAATAACCGCGTCATCGTTCTGGCGGATAGCGCGGAGCGCGCCGACGAGATCGATCTGGCGCGCGCGGAAGCGGCGCGCATGCGCGCGCAGGAAATGCTGAAGAATCCGCCGCCAAACAAGGAAGATATTGTCAAGCTGGAGAATTCCTATCGCAAGAGCCTGGTGCGGTTGAAGGTCGCACAGCGTCGCACCACCACCACCCACCGGCAGGATCAGCAATAATTGCGTCACGCTGTTTTGCACTTAGCGCCGCGCTCACACCGTACGGTAAGCGCGGCGTATTCATGGTTTATAAGCGCCGGTCGTGACACATGAGTTTGTTTAGAGCAGAAATCGGCATTGACCTGGGCTCGGTCAATATTGTCATCTACTTGCGGGGCAAGGGCGTCATTATTCAGGAACCCTCCGTGGTCGCCATCCTGGCGAACGAGCAACGCATCGTCGAGGTGGGCGAGGCTGCCCGCCAGATGTACGGCCGCACGCCTGACGAAATCGAAGTGACCCGGCCCGTGCGCGACGGCGTGATCGCCGACTATCAGGTCACGCAGACGATGCTGAAGTATTTCGTCGACCGGGTGAAGCGCTGGAAGTTTCTGCCGCCGCGCATTGTCATCGGTGTGCCCTATGGGGTGACCAGCGTCGAACGGCGCGCGGTGCGTGAGGCTGCGATAGAAGCCGGCGCAGGCGAAGTGCACCTGTTGCGCGAGCCGCTGGCCGCCGCGCTGGGCGCAGGTCTGCCGGTGGACACTGCTACCGGCAATCTTGTGCTCGACATGGGCGGCGGCACCGCCGAAGCTGCCGTGGTGTCGATGAACGGTATCGTGGTTGCGAGCTCGGTGCGCGTCGGCGGCGTCAGGCTGGACGAGGCGATTCAGAACTTCATCCGCCGCAAGTACAACCTGGCCATCGGCGAGCCGACCGCCGAGGATATCAAGATACGCATCGGCAGCGCCATGCCGCTCGAACATGAGTTGGTGATGCAGGTGCAGGGACGCGACCAGGTGAGCGGGTTGCCTCGCACGATCGAGATCAGCTCGACCGAGGTCACAGAGGCGTTGACCGAAGCCTTGCAGCAGATCGTCGGATGCGTCCGCTCGGTGTTGGAGAAAACGCCGCCGGAACTGGCCTCGGACATCATCGATCGCGGCATGGCGATGACCGGCGGTACGGCGCTGTTGCGCAAGCTGGATGAGTACATGTCGCGCGAGGTGAGCATCCCGGCCTACGTCGCCGACGCCCCCATGGCCTGCGTCGCCCTCGGCACCGGACGCGCACTGGAAAACGTCGAAGTGCTTAAGCGCACAGAGTTTCTCACATAAGAGAGATTGGAGAATGGAGATTTGAGATTTAGGAATCTCCAATCACCGGGCGACCGCAAGGGATCGCCCCTACAATCTCCAATCCCTAATCTCTCCTGATCAACCATGATTCTCGCTTCTTCCTCCCCCCGCCGCCGCGATCTGCTAAGCCAGTTGGGCGTTACGTACACCCCATTCCGCCCCGACGTGGATGAAACCGCACTGCCCGGTGAGACGCCGCTGGACACCCAGCACCGCATCACGCTGGAGAAGGCGCGCGCGCCACAGGCCGGGACGGATGAGGTCGTGATCGCGGCGGATACCACGGTGCTGCTCGATGGCGAGATGCTTAACAAGCCTGCCGATGTCACCGAGGCCTGGGCGATGCTGCGCCGTCTGCGCGGGCGCGCGCACGAGGTGCAAACCTGCATCGTGATCAAGCAGGGTGACCATGAGTGGCGCGAGATCGTGTCATCACTGGTGACGATGCGCGATTACAGCGACGACGAAATCGGCGCATACATCGCGACCGGCGACCCGTTCGACAAGGCCGGTTCGTACGCGGTGCAACACCCCATCTTCCAACCCGTGGCGGCCATCCAAGGCTGTCCGCTCAACGTGATCGGCCTGCCCCTGTGCCGGCTGCGCATCCAACTACCGCACCTGCCCGACCCGGCGAAAGTATGCACGGGATTCTGGGGCGGCGTAAACTGTCATTCCGAGGCCGACGGCCGAGGAATCTGAGCGTCACAGTTAGGCGGATATCGTTCTATGCGCTGGTCTTTGGGGCGGCAGCGTCTTTAGCGGGGGCTTCTTTCTTGGCTGTATCCCCTTCTTCCGACTCGTCCTCGCCCGATTCCCACCCGATGATCCACACGCACAGTCCGGCGAGGCCGATGGTCGCGAGGATCAGGAACAGCCACTGATTCCAGATCAGCCCCACGTCGCGCGCAGCGATAACGAGCACGATGACCATGCCGATGGCGAGAGCAATCCAGGCAGTTAGTTTAGGGTGGGAACTCGCCCATCCGCGTAGTTTCAAGACCATAGTGTGATTTTACATCCGGATGGGTCAAGCGTGTTGCATTCAGAATGGCTGCGCGGTAAACAATGACAGGAACAGCATCGCCGTTGCCAGGAAAGCCACGTTGCGGCGGGTGTCGAGCGGGGTGATGTCGTTCAGTGGCGCGGCATGTTGTATGCCGCTGAGTAGTGCGAAGGCCAGCCATATGAACCACGTCGGCGACGAAGTGACGCCCAGGATCGCCATGATCGCGATGGTGGCGTAGCCAATCCAGGAAGTCCAGCGCCGACCCAGTGCGGCGTAGGCGATATGGCCGCCGTCCAACTGCCCGACCGGCAGCAGGTTCACGGCGGTGATGATCAGCCCGAAGCGCGCCGCCAGCAGCACCGGGTTGAGCAGGAGGCCGTTGGTCATGGCTTCGGGACGGTACAGCGCAATTATGCCCTCGACTAACAATGAGCGGTTGAGCGGCGCGGGGGTATTGGTCACGGTGCTCATCAGCAACCCGATGACGAACAGCGGCAATGCCACGAGAAACCCGGCAATCGGGCCGCCCACGCCCACATCGAATAGCGCGCGCTTGTTCTCGACGGCGCCGCGCATCTGGATGAATGCGCCGAACGTGCCCACGCCGAAGGGCGCCGGGATGAAGTAGGGCAGCGTCACCGGCAGCGAGTGACGCCTGGCCTGGACGTAGTGTCCAAGTTCGTGCACGCCGAGGATGGTCAGCAGTGTCAGCGAGAAGGGCAGCCCGTACTGGAGGATGACCTGCAAGCCCGAGAGTGCGGCAGCGGTCTGTATACGGCTGGCATACAACCCGCCGAAGAATGTCGTCGTGACGATGGTCGCGAGCAGCAGGAGGCCGTTGAGCCAGCGTCGCTCTGCAAATGCCGCTTGCAGCGTGCCCTTGATGGCAACGATGATCTGTTTCTCGCCGGTTTCGCGCAACAGCGGCACATAGCCCACCTCTTCAAAAAGCGTCTTCAGCTTATCAAACGCCACCTCGGCCTCGACGCGCAGCCGGCCGCTGAATGCAACCGCGCGGTCCACCTCGACCTGCGCGTTTTCAATGGTCATCACTTCAGAAATGCGCGCGCGCAACTGTTCCAGCGCAGCCGGATTCTGCTGTGTTTCCCCATCACTCTCTTCGATATGCTCGTTCATGGTTTATTGTTAAACGCAGAGCCACTGTAGGCTTCCGCCTTCCTCTTTCCGCTTTGACAGTAAAAGTATGAGATTAGAGCACTCTGATAGCAATAGATGAAGTGTCTAATCCTTGTCAGGCCTTAGTCTATCCCATTTTCGATAAATGTCTGAAGCGACTTTGTTGGGGCTTTGTGGGATTACTCGTCAGTCCTCTTCGCCCTTGATGGCGCGTTTCAGGCGACCGACGATAAAGCCGCGGCCTGCCATCCATGCGCCGGGGATCACGCCCATCAGGTGCCAGATCAGGAATGGCATGACGCTTACTTCCTGGTGCACCATATACTTGAGGTAGACAAATGGCGCCCAGGCAAGCACGGCCTGAACAATCAGGATGGCCGGAAGGTGTTTGCGGATAAACTGGCTCACAGGCTGATTCTAAATCATACGAAATTCGTCGTGGCCTTTCTAATGGCTGCGCTTGCGGTGTGTGCCTGAGCCAGTATCCAGCGACTGATGCGCAGGCGATTGGCCGCCTGCAACCCCAGTGGGTGACGGATGAATTCGGTGGCATCCAGAAGAGCCTGAACCACAGGTGAGCGCCGTGAGTAGTAGAAGTAGAGAGGCTCGTCCAGTAATACTTCGTTGCACAGGACGCCGGCGCGCGCCATGCGCATGCCGAAATCAAAATCCTCGGAGTAACCGACATCAGCGAAGGGATAGCGCAACACAATATCGCGGCGGATCGGATTGATCGGGAGTATTGGCCGGTAATAGGTCTGATCGCGTGAAAAAATGCTGTTATATTGCGCAGAGAAAACAAGAGGGCGCGCGCGCCGTCCCTGAAATGTCACTACGCCCCTGATCCCGATGCAATCAATGGCTGGATTGTTGACGATGGTCTGATGGATCAGCGGCACGTACTGGTCGCTCACGTCATCATCATCATCGACGAAGACGACAAACGCGCCGGTTGCGCGCGTTACGAGTGTGTTGCGCTTCTCGCCAATGCTATGTTCGTGATTGTCCAGGTATGTCATGACCTCAACATGGCGCTCCAGCTTGTGATCGGCGACCTGCCCTGCGAGCTTCCGGCGCAACCGTTGATATAACGCGTCACGCTCTGGAATGGTCAAGATCAGTATGCTCAAGTCCATATCGTTTTACTATTGCTCCTGGTTTCCTCCTGATCAGGATGGCGCGATTCCGGCGACTCAATCAGAGGTCGATATCGACCTGATGTTGTTGCCGCGCGCGGCGCAGTAGCAACGAAGTCAGGCGCTCGCGCAGGTATACGCCAACGCCCAGCACGAGGCCGACCCCGCTGTACAGATAGGTAAACCAGTTCATGATGAGGGTTTGCATCGTAAAACCAAGCGAGCGATAACGGCGCACATAGCGGTAAAAGTTCATATTCAGACCGACAAACACCACCGCAAGCGCCGCAAAAGCGAGCAAGGCGAACGGCGTGAAAAGTGCGGCGGCAAGGCTGAGGAGCAACAGATAAGCCAACGGCACACTGAACATGTTGTTAGTTTTGGTGTTCAGGTCATTTTGGAATGTGCGTTCGCTGAGCATTAACCGCGTCCACGGGACAGCGCGCCCAAATACGTCAGATCGGATCAGGCTGGCGAAGGAATAGCGCTTGAGATGGGTCAGCTGTATGGCTTTGTTGAGCATGATGTGATAACCGGCCTTGTTCAGCCGGTAACCCATCTCGATGTCTTCGAGAAATAGATAGTCCTCATTAAACCCGCCCATGCGCGCAAAAATGCTGCGCTTGATGGCGCCGAACCCGCCGCAGAAGGTCGATGCCACCTCGCTGGACGTCTGGTGGGTGTAATGGTGCACCAGATTTTTGTACTGCGAGAAGAAGTTCTGCGGCCCCGAGTCGCGCTGGAAACTGCAAAACAGGCCGCTGATCTCCGGCTTGTTGATGAAGGTCTGCGCGATCTTCGCCAGCGTATCTGACTCGACGGTGATATCGGCATCAAGGAAAAAGAAAATGTCGCCGGTGGCAATGACCGCGCCGCGGTTGCGGGCAGCGGATTGTCCCGACTTACAGGCCATTGAAATCACCTGACATGGGCGCCTGGCGGCTAACTCACCAGACCCATCTGTGGAGCCGTCATTGACAACGATGACCTCATAATCCGCGTATTTCGAAGCAAAGACAGCGTCGAGGCAGTGGAGGATCGTCTGCGCGCCGTTGTAGACGGGGATGATGACGGATATCTTTAAACTCATATTTGCTTGCTGATTGTACATGGCTTAATGCTCACCGTAGATTGGCGCCAGTCTGCTGTCGAGAGGGCGCTTGTTGCCAGCGAATGCCAGCGAATGCTGGTATCGTTATCTGGATGATGATGCAGAGAAACAAAAACGCTGACGACAGGGCGCAATCGCAGATGATCACGCATATCCGTCCCGCGTCACGGCTGATGCCGATCCATCTGGGCGAATTGTGGGAGTACGGCGATCTCCTGCTGCTCTTGATCTGGCGCGACTTGAAGGTGCGGTACAAGCAGACCATTATTGGCGCAGTGTGGGCGATCCTGCAACCACTGCTCATGATGGGCGTTCTGAGCGTCGTGATTGGCTGGTTCTCCGGCATCAAGACCGGTGATATTCCTTACCCCATATTTACCTACAGCGCGCTCGTGCCATGGAACTTCTTCACCAATGTGCTGGTTCAATCCAACTACACCATCCTGAACAACTCCGGCCTGGTGACGCGCGTCTATTTCCCGCGCTTGATTCTCCCGATGGCGACCGCCGGCATCGGGTTGGTCGATCTCGCCATTGCGCTCATCATTCTGTTCCTGCTCATCGGCCTGTATGGCATCACTCTAACGTGGACGGTGCTGTTGCTGCCGCTGTTTATCTTGATGGCGTTGCTCACTGCGCTCGGGTTCGGCCTGTGGCTGGCCGCCCTGAACGTGGAGTTTCGCGATTTCGGCCAGATCGTTCCTTTTATGATGCAGGTGTGGTTTTTCGCAACGCCAATCGCCTATCCCATCACGCTTGTGCCGGAAGCGCTGCGCGGCGTTTACAGCTTGAATCCGATGGTCGGCGTAGTGGAAGGGATGCGCTGGGCGCTGCTGGGCAAAGGTGCGCCATCCATCGATCAGATGCTGATCTCGGCGCTGATCGTTATCCTGGTGCTCGTGGGCGGAGTCATTTTCTTCCGCTATAAGGAAGTCCGTTTTGCGGACGTGATTTGACATGGAAGATTTCGTTATACGCGCTGAGGGCGTCAGCAAACAGTTCCGCATCGGTGGGCTAAACTCCTCCAATAGCCTGCGTGGATACCTGGAAAACCTGCTGCGCAGCCCGATTCGGGCCGTCCGGCGCGCGGATCGGGTTTACAGCGAACAAGTCGACAAAGCGGGCCACTTCTGGGCGCTGCATGATGTCAGTTTTGCCATTCGACCAGGCGAGATCGTCGGGTTGATGGGGCACAATGGCGCCGGCAAGTCGGTATTGCTCAAAATCCTGTCGCGCGTGACGCTGCCAACAGAAGGGCACGCCATGATCCGCGGGCGCGTGAATGCCATGCTCGAAGCTGGTGTTGGATTTCATCCGGAACTGACCGGGCGCGAAAATATCCTGCTCTCCGGCGCCATCCAGCGCAAGAAATGGGCCTATATCAATCGTCAACTGGATGCGATCACCGCATTCTCAGGGGTGGAAACATTCCTGGATACCCCGATCAAGCGCTACTCGAGCGGGATGCGCATCCGGCTTGGTTTCGCCATCGCCTTTCACATGGCCCCCCAGATATTGATCATCGACGAGGCGTTTACGGTCGAGGACTCAGAGTTTGGGGCGCGCTGTCAAGCCAAAATTCAGGAGATGGCTCAGGACGGGACGACGATCTTGATCGTCAGCCATAACCCTGAACCGATCCGCGCGATGTGCAGCCGGGCAATGCTTCTCGATCACGGCCATCTTATTTTCGACGGCGCGCCGGGTGCAACGCTGGCAGAATACCACAGCCACGCGCGCTGACACATCTTCCGCGTATGCGTGTGGCGTCGCCTTGTAATCGGCTTATTCTGCTTTGACTTCGATTCCCAGCAGACGCGCGATTGCGACGGTCTGCGCCGGCTCGACGATTAACCCTTTCAGGTCTGCCGCGTTGACCCGCAGGCCGTCGAGGATGCACGCGCGCAGGTCGGCGCCCTTGAGCTTGGCGCCGCGCAGATCGACGCCGCTCAGGTCACAACGCACAAAGACCACGCCGGTGAGGTCGGCTTCGGGGAATGACACG
>Ga0114951_10006056_pt1 | contig 10868 bp, 9 predicted proteins | sample AM7aDNAmetaG_FD_88677 | JGI IMG/M metagenome (GOLD analysis project Ga0114951, IMG submission 88677) | Freshwater microbial communities from Finland to study Microbial Dark Matter (Phase II) - AM7a DNA metaG | ecosystem: Environmental > Aquatic > Freshwater > Lake | place: Finland: Lake Alinen... | reverse complement strand
CAAAAACCAGGAAAGTCATCAACATAAAGAAAGGACAGTTCGCCTCCGCCGCCTCAATGGAGTTTGCCCTCGGAAAGGTCCGCAATGCTGGCAACGACGACATCATGCTGACTGAGCGTGGGACTACATTTGGCTATGAGGACCTGGTAGTTGACTTCCGGAATGTTCCGGTAATGAAGGATCTGGGCGTTCCAGTCATTGTGGATATTACGCATTCCCTGCAACAGCCTAATAATGCATCGGGTATAACAGGAGGAAAACCTGAAATGATCGGAACTATCGGGAAAGCGGCTATTGCAACCGGTGCCGATGGAATTTTCCTGGAGACCCATCCCGATCCATCTGTTGCCATGTCAGACGGAGCAAATATGCTCCGGCTAGACCTGCTCGAAGATCTGCTCGAAAAACTTGTAAGGATCCGTAAAGCGGTGATCTGATATCGGATAATTACAAGGGCGGCCTCTATTCCACCAGCATGTCGCGGATTCCCCCGGTTTCTTTATAGAACTGTACCTTCCACTTATTCACCGGCAGGTAGGTTACGATCCCCAGCTGGCTGACAAGGCACTGGGTCTCTTCCTGGAGATTGTCGTCTACCTTAACATTCACCCTGGCCAGTTCCGGTATACGGTAATAAAACCCATGTCCCTTTTTGTTCTCATCAACCTTTTTCAGGTAATTAAGCACAGAACTGGTGGTTCCTGAACGTTGTACACGGATTGTCACAACCTTCCCACCGGGCTCATCAAGATCGATGACACCTTTTGTTTTCTGAAATTTGAAAATAGGAACCTCAGCATTGATCTGGTTCTGATTCGGAGTGTACACATAGGTAAATACCATGGTCCTGTGTACGCTGATCCCGGTGAATAGTTTTAAATATTCCTTCTCGAGGGTTGTCAGCTGGGCATCCATATATTCAAGGGTCTCCTTATTATAGTTCACCTCCTGGAAACCGCTGATCAGGTTGAATCGGTTATCCTTTATCTTCGTGATGTAATCGGCTGCCTCCTTGGCTTTCTGTTCTGGCGATTTCTCCACCATGGTACGTTTTACATACTGACGCTGAAGCGTCATTGTATCGATATTGACCTTGCGGATGATGGTATCCACCTTTTCCACAAAACTGGCATCGGCCGAATATTTGAAGATCTCCGGGAAAACATCTTTTTCTGTAACTGCCTGTGGATTGTCCTGCTTCGTTTGCCTGAACTCCTTCACAAGGGTATCCGACTTATCGGGGATTGTTCCAAGGATCAGCCCTGATTCCGTCAGGGAGAACAAGGCATCTTTACCGTTCTTCGATATTTTGTCGCCAAGCTCAACAAAAAAATACTGGTCGGGATCCGGCTGGGCCGAGGTCTTCACATCAATATCCATGATCTTGTACTCAACGGAATTGGCCTCAACCACGTTCTTCATCCCCAGGTATTTCAGTGCATATTCCGAATAGGGGCCCTTGAAATTCTCGATCCGGTCGATCGACACATCGATCCTGATAACTGTCCTTGGAAGGGCATAATAGATTCCCTCACGCTCAGAGGGTGCCAGGTTATTATCAACATGGGAAACATTGATCTGGGCAAAAAGACCCGTGCTGGAAAGCAGGCCAAGGAAGAATAAACCGATCCTGTTAATCGTGGACATATTGTTTGTTTTAGAATTGTTGAACAAAAAATAATTATTTTACAAATAGCAGTTCGCGGTATTTTGGTAAAGGCCATACATCGTCATCCACGAGGAGCTCAAGTTTATCAACATGGTCCCGGATCTTCTCAAAATAGGGTTTAACTTCACCGCAGTAAGCAAATGCCTTCTCCTCGGTATCGCCGATCTTGTTGGCAGCCTTGCGTGCCTCGATCATTTCGTTCACATAGCTCTTGATCCTCGACACATGTTCAGATATTTCGGTAATGGTTTCCATCTGGTTCTGCGAAAGCTTTCCATATGTCTTCAGGTCCAGGACATCTTTCAGCCCTTTTACGTTTTCGATCAGGGTATTCTGATATTTGATGGCAATCGGAATGACATGATTCGTGGCAAGGTCACCGAGTACACGCGATTCAATCTGGATCTTCTTCGTGTAATTTTCGAGGCGGATCTCATGGCGGGCATGCAGTTCACGGGCCGTCAGCACGTTGTTGCGTTCAAAGAGGTCTAGCGATTTTTTTGAAACAAAAGCTTTCAGCGCAGCAGGTGTACTGGCGTGATTGGAGAGGCCTCTCTTTGCAGCTTCTTTGATCCATTCCTCGCTGTAATTGTTGCCTTCAAAGCGGATGTTTTTCGATTCAGTCACGTATTTCCGCAATACCTGTACGATCGCATCATCCTTGCGCACCTTTTTATGAATTAACTCATCCACCTCTTTTTTGAATTTCGCCAGCTGGTCTGCAACGATCAGGTTCAATGCAATCATGGCAGCAGCACAGGTCTGGGAGGACCCCACGGCACGGAACTCAAATTTGTTTCCGGTAAACGCAAAGGGAGAAGTTCTGTTACGGTCGGTATTGTCAAGCAGTATTTCCGGGATCTTCGGAAGGTTCTTTAAAAGATCGGAAATGTTCTCCCCGGCAAGTTTCACCTTTTTCTTTGAGTTCTCCAGCATATCAAGCACCTCGGTAAGCTGGGTGCCGATGAAAACTGAAATAATCGCCGGTGGGGCTTCATTGGCACCAAGGCGATGGTCATTGCCTGGTGAAGCGATGATGGCCCGGAGAAGGTCACCATGTTCATGAACAGCTTTCACGATATTAACAAGGAACGAAAGAAAACGAAGATTCGATTTGGGCGTCTTCCCGGGTGAGAGCAGGTTTTCTTTTGTATTTGTAGCAAGCGACCAGTTGTTATGCTTTCCGGAACCGTTGATCCCGGAATAAGGTTTCTCATGCAAAAGCACCGTAAAGTCATGGCGCTTGGCGATCTTATCGATCAGGTGCATCAGAAGCTGGTTGTGATCAACAGAGAGGTTCACCTCTTCATAAACAGGGGCACATTCAAACTGGTTGGGTGCAACTTCATTATGTCTTGTTTTTACAGGGATTCCAAGAAGGTGGGCCTCCAGTTCAAATTCCTGCATGAACGCCATGACCCGCTGGGGAATCGTGCCGAAATAATGATCCTCAAGTTGCTGATCCTTGGCGGAAGCATGACCAAAAAGGGTCCTGCCGGTAAGCACCAGGTCGGGGCGGGCCATATAGAGTGCTGTATCCACGAGGAAATACTCCTGTTCCCAGCCAAGTGTCGCATACACCTTCGTGACGTCCTTGTCGAAAAGCTGGCAGACATCAACGGCGGCCTGGTCAATGGCATACAAGGCTTTCAGCAGCGGGGTCTTAAAATCCAGGGCTTCGCCTGTGTAGGATACGAATACGGTGGGAATGCAGAGAGTCTTGTCCATGATGAAAGCCGGGGATGTTGGATCCCAGGCTGTGTAGCCCCTGGCCTCAAAAGTGGAACGGATACCCCCGCTGGGGAAACTGGATGCATCCGGTTCCTGCTGCGAAAGTTCGCTGCCCCTGAAATTTTCAATACCTGCACCACCCTCAATCGGATCGATGAACGCATCATGCTTTTCCGCCGTGGAACCTGTCAGTGGAAGGAACCAGTGGGTATAATGCGTTGCACCATTACGTATGGCCCAGGCTTTCAGCCCCGCAGCCACCTGGTCGGCGATCCTGCGGTCGATCTTTTCCCCATGGTCAATGGAGTTCATTACCTGGCGGTAAGCTTCCACCGTCAGGTATTCACGCATTGCGGCTTTGTTAAAGGTGAGTTTGCCAAAATATTCCGAAGCCTTTTCCTTCGGAAATCTGACTTTTTTGGTCTTGCGGAGCATGGCCATTTCAAGAGCACGGAATCGTATATTGTTCATGTTTTTTTCTTTTTAAGGATTTTTCAGATCATAAAAATAAAAAATTCCTGGATCATTGATCCGGGAATATTCTTGTCAGGAAAGCTGAATATTTCTTTTTCTCAGCAGGAACAGGCCCAGGAAGGTGATCAGGCCATTTATCACAAGCAGTTCAAAGCCGACTTCGTATCCCTTGATCAGTTTTTCAGAATAGATGCTGATGAAATAACAAAGAATGGGTGAGATCAGCGCGATAAACGGCACACCCCCGTCCTTTACCCTGAATTTGGTAAACAGGCCAAAGGAATAGAGCCCAAGCAGCGGACCATAGGTATAGCCGGCGATAGTAAAGAGTTTGCCGATGACCGCCCTGTCGTTGATGGCACGAAACAGGATAATGACCAGCAATAGCAGGAAAGCAAATCCTGCATGCACAAGGTAGCGGGTACCTGTCTTCTGCTTTTCTGTAATGTTCTCCTTTTTATTCATATTGAGAAAATCAATGCAGAAACAGGTGGTCAGTGAGGTAAGCGCTCCGTCTGCGCTGGGATAGGCTGCAGAGATCAGCCCTATGATAAAAACGAGGCCGGCAACCGGTCCTAGGAAATGAATTGCGATGGTAGGGAAAAGGTCGTCCGAGCGCAAAGGAAGCGGAATCCCCGATTTTGTTGCGAATATAAAAAGGATAGCCCCAAGAAAAAGGATCATAAAATTCACCAGCAGCATGATCCCGCTGAAAGTAAACATATTTTTCTGCGCATCTTTCAGGCTGCGGCAGCTCAGGTTTTTCTGCATCATCTCCTGATCAAGCCCGGTCATCACAATGGCGATGAAGGCCCCTCCCAGGAATTGCTTCAGAATAAACCGCTTGTCATGCCAGTCAGTATAGACCATCTTGGAATAGGCTGAATGAAGCACATCGGATGAGAGCGAGAAAATGGAGACGCCCAACCTGTTGGTGATGATAATTATAGAGACCAGCAGGGCCAGCAGCATGAAAGTTGTCTGGATAAGATCGGTCCAGATGATCGTTTTTATACCCCCTTTGAAGGTATATAGCAGAATAAGTGTAATAAAGATCAGGACAGTGATCCCGAATGGGATATTCCATGCATCAAAAACAAATATCTGAAGGACATTAACCACCAGGAACATCCGGAAGGATGCACCGATAACACGTGAGATGATAAAATAAAATGCACCGGTTTTATAGGACCAGAACCCAAACCTTGACTCGAGATAGGTATAGATGGAGGTAAGATTCATCCGGTAATACATGGGCATCAGCACAGTGGCGATCACGAAATAGCCAAAGAGGTAGCCGATCACCATCATCATGTAGGAGAACTGCGTGGTACCCACCCAACCCGGCGCTGACATGAAGGTTACTCCCGACATGGAGGCGCCGATCATCCCGTAGGCCACCACGAACCAGGGACTCGCCTTGTTCCCGATAAAGAAGGCCCTGTTGTTTGCCTTCCGTGCCGTCAGCCAGGTGATGAAGAAGAGGACGGCGGTGTAGATCAGGAAAACGGTAAATATCAGGCCTGGCGTCATGCGAAAAAGTTAGTTGCGAGTTGCAATTTGTAAGTTGCGAATTAGGGGTTACAGAATTGAAGCGAATGAAATAAGATTAGGATAGGCGTGGTCGATAAGTCGGGGGTGCTGAGCAATCAGCTTTTGATCAGTGCCGATGAAAATCGTCTTCATTCCAAGTCGTTTTCCAAAAACCATATCCGACACTGAGTCGCCGGCCATTACTGACTGCCGGAAACGTATGCCGGGAAAATCTTTACGGGCCTTCAGCGCCATGCCGATGTTGGGCTTCCTCATAAGGGAATGGTCCGATTCCAGCGCGGGGCAAAAATAAACTGCATCTATTTTCCCGCCGGTACTGTCAATCTCCTTCTTCATTGTATCATGGATCTGTTCAACTTCACGGGCACTCATAAGTCCCTTGCCAACACCCTGCTGGTTGCTCACCACGATGATCCTTCCGAAGTGTTTTGTAAAAAGTGCAACCGACTCCTCCACCCCTTTTATGAAGCTGAATTCCTCCCATACTTTCACGTAGCCACCGACGATGCGTGTATTGATAACGCCATCGCGGTCGAGGAAGAGGGTCCAGGACTTATCAATCTTCAAACCGCCTGAATTCATCCTGTGCTTTCATGTAATCCTCAGGAATCCCGATGTCGAGAAAATATCCTTTGGCGGGGAAACCAATAAATTTCGACTTTGCGTAAAAACGCTCGAAACAATCTTTTTCGATGGAGAAGGCCTGTGGAAACTGCGGCTGTGTGATAAACCGTTTGTTTATGATATAAACACCGGCATTGATATAGCCGGCCCCGCTCTCCGGGTTTTTCTCTTTAAAGCCCGTGATCCGGTGATGCTCATCGAGCATCACTGTACCAAAGCGTTCTGTATCTTCCAGGTAGCGCAATGCCAGGGTGATGTTGGCATCCTGCCGCTGATGTTCAGCCATCATGGCATTCAGGTCGATCCGGAACATGCTGTCACCATTTAGCACGATGGCAAGCTCACCTTCAACCTTTTCAAATGCATACTTAATGCCGCCACCAGTCCCGAGGGGCTCTTCCTCAAGCGCATAATCGATATGCAGATGCTTGAACCTGTCGTTAAAATGCGAGCGGATGATCTCATTTTTATAGCCCACTGAAAGGACTACCCGCTGAACACCCTGCCCGGTAAGGTAATTAAAGAGATATTCCAGAAAGGGCGTCCCGTTTATCAGGGCCATCGATTTGGGAACGTCATTAACAAGTTTCTGGAGCCGGGTCCCGAAACCACCTGCAAGAACAACTGCTTCCATTATTTTATTTTAGTGGAAAAAGAGTGGATTCAACGATTTCACAAATAATGTGTCCGATCATGATATGAGATTCCTGGTTGCGTGGCGTATCCTTCGAGGGAACATTGATCAGGTAATCACAACCGTTTTTTGCCTTTCCGCCGGATTCTCCCGTCAGGACAACTGTTTTCATGCCCTTTGCGCGTGCGGACTCAAGTGCCTTCACGATATTTGGGGAATTTCCCGAAGTCGACAAGGCAATAAGCACATCCCCCTCCTGTCCTGATCCGTTGATCATGCGTGAGTATACCTCATCAAAAGAATAATCATTAGCCACTGCAGTAAGATAAGAGGTATTCACATGCAGTGCTTCAGAAGGTAATGGTGCACGATCGTAATAAAACCTGCCGGAAAGTTCAGCCGCCAAATGCTGGGCGTCAGCCGCACTTCCTCCATTCCCGCAAAAAAGAACCTTTTTACCGTTCCTGAATGCAGTAATACAACAATCAGCAACCTTTCCGATCCGTTCAATCAATTCCGGATCTGAAAGTATCCGCTGCTTTGTTTCAATGGACCTGATGATCGATTCGTTTATTTGCATGTTCAGATATTGGGATATTGAGATATTGGGTTAAAGTTATTTTTTGTAAAAATAGTAATTTAGAGCAAGACGAGGGCTGCTTAACCGATCACTTCTCAAACTTAACAATTTCTTCAATCGGTTTCCTTATTAAATGACGGGCATTCGAATCTGTTGATTCAGCCGGGTACCCTATGGGGAGGTATACGATGGGTTCAATATGATCAGGGAGGTTGAATATCTGACTGCAGGCAGCGGCATCAAAGTTGCAGATCCAGCAACTCCCCAGGCCCTGTTCCGCAGCGGCCAAGGTGATGTGGTCCACGATGATGGCGATGTCGATATCGGTATGATCCTTTCCGTCCTTTCGTTTCCAGCCTTTTGAATGATCACCCAGAAAGACAAGAATGACCGGCGCCTGCCTGAACCAGTCACGGTTATAAGTCCCGGACAATTTTTCCTTCAGTTCTGGGTTTGTCACAACAATTACCTGCCAGGGCTGGAAGTTCGCAGCAGAAGGCGCAACCCGCCCGCATCCCAGGATATAGTCAAGTTTTTCCTGTTCAATCCCCTTCGGAAGATAATTCCGGCATGAATACCGGTTTTTTGCAATTTCGAGGAAAGTCATAATTCAGTTTTTTTTCAGTTGCAAGTTGTAAGTTGCAAGTTGTAAGTTATTTAAAAAATTGCAATTTGCAACTTGCAACTCGCAACTATTAAATCGTCCAGGTCCTTAGTCCTTTGGGCGCAAACTCATAACGTTTTGTTTGTCCGCCGAATTGCTTCAGGGCTTCGATCACCCCGGAACGGGTATTACCAGGACAATAAAAAAACATAAAGCCACCGCCACCAGCGCCGGACACTTTTCCCCCGGATGCTCCATGCCGCATAGCTGTTGCATAAATATCATCGATCAGGGGGTTGGTTATGCCGGACGCCATGTTCTTCTTGAACTGCCATCCGAAATCCAGTATCTCGCCGATCTTGTCGAGTTCTCCCATCAGCAGCGCCTCCTTCATCATCACAGCCTGCTCCTTCAGCTTGTGCATCGCCTCGATAGTCTTCACATTCTTGTTTTTCACATGCATCGACTGCTGCTCAATGATCTTCGATGAGAGGCGGCTGGTTTCCGTGTGATAAAGGATCAGGTTATGACAGAGTTCATCAAGGTATTTCTCCCGGATCCTCAGCGGGTTAACGATCACCTTGTCCTCATTGAAGAACTCCATGAAATTCACCCCCCCGAAGGTCGCGGCATACTGATCCTGCTTCCCTCCTGCCATATTCAGGTCGATCCGTTCAATCTCATAGGCAAGATGGGCAAGGTCGTATTCACCGAGAGGTGTGTTAAGCCATTCTGCGAAAGCACCAAGGATCGCCACCACCAGGGTCGAAGAGGTGCCTAAGCCTGAGCCCGGAGGCGCATCAACGAAAGTTGAAAGTTCAAACGACAGGGGCTTCCTTGAGAAGTCCCTGACCACGCGGTTGTAGATCCCCTTGTGAAGGTCGAGCAGGCCATCGATCGGCAGCATCTCTTTACTGTCGAGCACATAGCGCTCATTCTTGTCGAGAGAATTCAGGATGATCTTGCCGTCGCTCCTTGGCTCAATGGTGGCGTAGGCATACATACTGATGCTGGCATTGAGGATACAGCCCCCGTAAAGTTCAGAATAGGGTGCAACATCCGTTCCCCCTCCTGCCAAACCCAGCCTTAAAGGCGCTTTGCTGCGGATCATCATGGTACGTAAATAAAGTTTGTAAAGTTTGTAAAGTTTATAAAGTTGAAGGGGGTTGAATCCTGGGTTTCATTTATTAAATCATCTTCAAATCTTGCTGATGACTTCGGCAATTGCTTCGGTCATCCTGGTCCAGGAATACTTCTTCTTTTCTTCTCCTGCATTAACGGAAAACTCCGCCTCTTTATTTTCAGTGTAAAATCGTGAGATAGCTCCAGCGATCGCTTTTTCATCAGGTTCAACAACGTAACCCGTTTTCCCGTCGGGGACAAACTCAGAAAGACCGCCTACGTTGGTAATGATCATCGGTTTGTTGAAATGGTAGGCGATCTGCGTGACCCCGCTCTGGGTAGCGCTTTTATAAGGCTGAACCACCAGGTCGGCGGCACAGAAATAGTTCCCCACCTCACTGTCGGCAATAAAATCATTGCTCAGTACGACCTTGTCCTCCAGCTGATGTTTGCGGATAATCTCCATGTATGGTTCGGCGCTGGTATAGAACTCACCGGCCACCAGCAGCTTCAACCCCAGTGAACGGACCGGCTCTTCTGCGAAAGCTTTCAGCAGGAGGTCAAGCCCCTTATAGTCGCGAATAAAGCCAAAGAACAGCACATAATGGCTGTCAGGATCAAGTTTCAGCTTCTCCTTTGCTGTTTTTTTCGGGATAGCAGCCCCGAAATTATCATAAAGCGGATGCGGGCAGTAAACCTTTGGTTTCACTTTATCAAAGGTCTCCAGGTCATCCAGCACCGATTTCGACATGGCAATGAAGCCATCGACGCTGCGCACCCAAAAACCCGCCAGGAGACGGTCGCCGGGGCGTTTTTCATGGGGGATGATGTTGTCGATGATGGAGATCACCCGGCTGTGCCCGTTTCTCCGGATGATCCGGCAGATGGTACCGAAACAGGGGGCCATGAAAGGCATCCAGAACTTTACCAGCACCAGGTCGGGTCGCATCTTTTTGATCTCGCGGCCAATGCGTATCCAGTTGAAGGGGTTGACAGAGTTGATGGCAACTTTAATAGGCAGGTCAGCCGGGGCCGGTTCTGTTGAATATTGTGTTTTGCCGGGGAAGAGAAAGCCCGGGTACTGAAGGCTGAAGGTGTATATTGAAGCATCATCGCCCTGATCGCGGTATTCCCGGATCAGGCGCTCGTTATATGTTGCCAGCCCTCCCCGCAGGGGATAGGCGGAACCGATCAGTACGACTTTCTTCTTATCAGATCCCAAGTTTTTCCGCTATCACATATTGATTCCGGTTGTGAGAGGCCCGGGAGATCAGCTCGCCCAGGAAACCGGCTACAAAAAGCTGTGTTCCCATGATCATTGCAAGGATACCGAAATAAAACAAGGGCCGTTCGGTCATCTTGAAGCCCTGCATGAAGAACTTCGCATAAGCCAGGTACCCGGCAATTACGAATCCGGCAAGGAAAAGCAAGGAGCCCCACAGTCCGAAGAAATGCATTGGTCGTTTTCCGAAACGGGCCGTAAACGAGATGGTCAGCAGGTCGAGGTAGCCCTTCAGGAAGCGGTCAAGCCCGTATTTCGTGGTGCCGTACTTCCGTTTCTGGTGCACAACAACCTTTTCACCGATCTTGCCGAATCCTGCCCATTTGGCGATTACCGGGATGTAACGGTGCATCTCACCATATACTTCAATGCTCTTCACTACCTCGTTCTTGTATGCCTTCAGTCCGCAGTTGAAATCGTGCAGGTGGATGCCCGAAAGGCGCCGGGTCGTCCAGTTATAGAATTTCGTAGGGATGGTCTTTGAGATCGGGTCATAGCGTTTTTTCTTCCAGCCTGAAACCAGGTCAAAGCCTTCGGTTTTGATCATCCTGAAGAGTTCCGGGATCTCCTCCGGGCTGTCCTGCAGGTCTGCAT
>Ga0114951_10006055_pt1 | contig 10869 bp, 18 predicted proteins | sample AM7aDNAmetaG_FD_88677 | JGI IMG/M metagenome (GOLD analysis project Ga0114951, IMG submission 88677) | Freshwater microbial communities from Finland to study Microbial Dark Matter (Phase II) - AM7a DNA metaG | ecosystem: Environmental > Aquatic > Freshwater > Lake | place: Finland: Lake Alinen... | reverse complement strand
ATTTAAAAATATTGTTTATTTTTATATTTATGAAAAATATTAAACAGGAAACTAAAATTAAATGAAAATAGGCTATAAATTGTGTTGTACTTGCGATGTTGTAATGTTAAACACTAAACAAGTTGAAGCAACAAAAGGAAAAATATATGAAATTGTTGGTGTTGAAAGAGATAGCTTTATTATTATAAACAATAGTGGTAATAAACATTATTTCGATTTTGATACATACGAAACATGGTTTTCATCTAGAATAGAGAAACTTCGACAAATTGAACAACATATTGAAAATGAAAGAAAAAGTTAAATATTGGATTGTAAATGTAAATAATTTTAGAATTGCACTTGAAAAGATAGGTGTACCTCATCAAGAACCTGCACATTTCTATTCAGTTGAATTTCTAAAGATTGTTCAAAATTATAATTACACACATAGCAAATATATTATTATGTATTATTTACCAACTCATTATAATAATATATTAACTTGGGATTGGGATAAATTTGATCAAAAATCAAAAATTGAAAGTGATCCAGCTTTTGAATATCAAGGAACTGTTGATATGGACAGAAAAGAAAAACTTTTAAAAATAAAAAAGAAATTGAATGAAAAATAAAAAAGAATTGACTATTCGTGAAAGACTCAGAAAAATGGATTTTTCTTATAGTATCGATTATGATTCACACAGGGAACAAAATCCAAATCATGATGAAATATGCAAAGATGATTATTGTAGATGTTCTACACTTCATCCAACCATTGATAAAATTTATCCTGTTGGTATAAAAGATATAATATGTAATCAATTTAATATTAAAGATGAAAAAACTAAATATTGTGTTGAGCGAATTTGCAATAAACTTACAGATGCTGATTTTGAATGCCAGGTTGGTGGTGGATATTATGGTGAAGAAATGGATGGAATAACTCTTGATAGTTGGGACATTATAGACCAATTAGAAGGTGTAATTGATATTAAATTAAATAGAAAAAGAAAAATTGAGAAATTAAATTCTGCTCAATTAGAAGATGAAAAAATCAGAAAAATTTTAATAATGGAATATGGGTATTTATTAGATGAGCTTAAAGATGCCAAATTTTCAATTATTGAAGTTTCGCCAAATGATATTGTTTTTCCTTCGGAAAAGCATTTTAATGAACTAAATGAAGAACGAGTTAAAAAATATACTAATCATGATGGAATTTGTGGTATTGTTAAACAGAAAAATGATAAATATAAAGTAATTGATGGTTATCATAGAATTAAAGCTAATTTAAATAAACGTAAAATAAAATTAATTCTTGCTTTATGAAAGTGTTTTGTAAGAAAAGCATCAAACCTGAGTTTAAAAAAGGAATTTTTTATAATGTTTCTGAGGAAGGATCTGACAGAAATTCATATTTTGTTTTGAGTGCTAGATATTATGGTTTGCGTTTTAATTTAAAAGCAAAAAGTTCATATTCAAAATTGAATTTTTCAGATTATTTTATTACTGAAACAGAACTACGGAAACAAAAATTAAATAAAATTTTAAAAAATGAAAGTACTATGTAAGAAAAATTTATCAACAGGTGGTTTTAAAAAAGGCAAATTTTACAATGTCGCTAAGGAACATTCTGATAACAAATCATATTTCATTTTATCTGATCGTAAATATTATTATGGAACTCGTTTTGACTTAGGTGATGAACCAAAAATTGCAAACAAATCTTTATTCATATATCCGTATTATAATTTTTCTGAATATTTTATGACAGCAAGAGAAATACGGGAGAAGAAATTAATTAAAATATTTAAAAATGGAAATAAAATTAAACGAAGAATATCATACAAATAAAGAATACAATTGGCACGATATGGCAACAAACGGTTGCTTTCATTTTATTCCTTTAAGTACATTATTTAAAATTGTTAAAATAGATTTAACCCATGTTGAAATTTTTTCTAATTATAATCAGTTGTCAATTTATATGAATAAGGCACAATTTATAAAGTGTTTTAATGATATTAAAGAAGAAAGAAGAAAAAAATTATTAAAAATTGACGGTGAAAAAAGATTGTAAAGTTTTAATCAGAATAGAATTTGAAGATCATATTTTTGAAAAAAATGAAATATATGTCTATGATGATAAAATAGCTTATGATTTTAATGATCATCCTTTCTATAAAGTTTATTATAATTCAGATCAGCATGTTCTTGTACCATATGGCAGATTTGAAAAATGGTTTGATGATCTTGTTGTTTTAAGAAAAATGAAATTAAAAAAAATTGCCGATAAATTAAAAAACCCGCTTTAGGCGGGTTTTTCGTTTGAGTTGATAAAATCTTTACTTAATACAAGTATTGGGAATAAGCCAGACACCATTATTCATAGCAAATTTGCTTATTCAACCACCGTTGCGGAAATGCCAGTGTAAGGAACTTTTGCATAAGTAGCAAATATGCTCCTTGCTTCATCCCTTGTGATATTAGCAGGAACATATAGAACCTTATCAGTAGCAGTTGAAACGACTTTCCGTCCACCACTAATTGGCTTCCCTGACACTTTATAAGTTTTGCCAGATTTGGTTGTTACAGTGAACATTCCTGTCTTTTTACTACGGGCTTTAGCAGAAATCCTTTCACAATCTTTACATTGATTCAGAACAAATCCGCTTTTATGAATGCGAAATTCTGTCATTGGAAGTTCACGACCACACTTTTTACAAACTTTTGTTTCCATTTTTTTAATTTTAAAGGTTATTTTTAATTTTGACAAAATACGGGTTATTTTTGGATAAAAAAATTAATTCAAATCTTGTAAAATTTTTAATTTTTCTTCTCTGGTACATTCTTTTGTGCCATTTAATTTTAAATCATCAATACTATCATAGTATCCGTGTACAACAAAAATTCCATTTAATGAATAACCTTTTTCGCTAAGTTCCAAAAATAATTTTGATAACAACAAAGGATTATTCAAATTACCATATCCATTATACAAATCAGTTAATAAAATTTCAATATGTTTAATAATTGTGCCTTTATCACCTTTTCCTAACCATGTTTCTGCTGGATATCCGCAATTTAAGGTTATTTTTTCTGGTTTACAAAATTTAATTTTCATGATTTTGTTTTTTTGACATTTTAAACACTAAAATAATTCCGGAAACTAAATAATTTACACAAATAGTAAGTGTTAATTAATATAAACGAAATTGTTGATATTTTATCTGAAAAAATATTAACAAAAAAAAGTTATAATAAATATTACAGTAGAGATTGAACAATAATCTTTTAACCTTTTTTAAATTTAAATTTTCCATAATTTTAATGATTGATAATGCAAAAGTATAAAATATTATTCGGATAAAAAAATTCCCGAACAATTATCTTTCTTCTGGGCTCTTCCAACTCTTTCCATGAGGATATTTAGGATATTTAATTGCTTTGTAAAAATCAAATTCTGTTTCTCCTGATCCGGGAACCAAAACTTCTGTAAATTTACCAGTTTTATCTGTGTCATCGTTTACATATAGTTTAAAAACACCATATTGATTTATTTTATAACCATTTTTAGCACCAACCATTCTTAATCCTATACTATATCCATTAGGTCCAGTAATATGCATCATAAAAGATCCAAATTGTAACATATCAGTTAACATCCACAAATTAAAAGATATGTTTCTATATTGTAGAAAAACTTGTTTTGTTCCCTTTTTTTCTATTACTATTTCAGCAAAAGTTTTTAATTCATCTAATGAAAAATTTTTGGTAATTAATAAATCAACATCATTAACTATTTCTTCGCCTCTACGAAGAGAACCACCAACATATGCATAATCAAGCTGGCCTTTTGTGTATGGACCAACATCTTCTATTAAATTTAAATCCATTCTTTCACATAATTCTGAACAAAGAAGCATCGCATCACTTCTTTTCATTGGATTTCCTCCTTTACTTTCTAACAAAAATTGTTTAAATGTTGTCATAATCCAAATTTTTTAGCATCCATTTTTAAAGCATCCCTAAAATAAATTTCAACATTTCGTCCTGAAAATTTTGCATTAAAAACAAACAATTTTGATTTTTCATAATAATAAATTTCACCATCTTTTATTTCTTCTATTTTTGATGAAGATGTAAATGAAAATGGATCATCCCAATATGCATATTTTAAATTTAAATGATTTTCTTTAATAAACTCATCAACTTTTGTAATAATTTCTGTTGTTGTTTCATTAAAATAAATTTCAAACGCTGAAATTGCCATATTTTCTATAACACCTTCCAAATCGTCCCATTTTGTTTCTGGACACTTTGGAAAATCGATACTTTCTGCAAAATTACACAATTCTATTTTTTGAGTTAAATCTAAATCTATTAAATGTGTAGCATCAACTCTAACTTTTTCAGAAATAAATTCGTAAAAATTATCAGAATCTTCTTTTAATGGCAAATGTTCTAATGTATAACAAAATAAATCCGCAACAATAGACAAATATCTATTATTTTCCATCATGTCCTGCACGAATGAATTTTCTTCATTCAAAAAATATTTAAAATTTTTAGGTTTCATCATTATTTAATTTTTTGTATAAATCATAAATTCGCTTATCGAATTTTTTCTTAAAAATAGATTTTTCATAAAATTCATTTTTAAAATTTAAAAGTGAAATAAAATGTGTTCTAAATTCATTAAAATTATCCGACAAAACATATTCTTTATTTTTTATTTCATCTTTCAAATAATTGACAGCGGCAACAAAATAAGCATTATATTCTGCAACACTTTTAAAATATAATGTGTGTCTTTTTTTCTTTAACTCACTACCATTTTCGCCATTTTTAATAGAATTTTTAACAAGATTATAATCTTTTTTATTACCAAATCTAAGCTTGTTTTTTGTGTCGTCCCAATTATGTACTAATTCATGATATAAAACTTTTTCAATATTATCATAATTTATTGTTTTAGTGATCGATATTCTTTTCTTATAATCTTTTTCTTTATTTATTTCTTCTATTTTTTTATTAAATGATGGCTCATATATTTCTATTTCAGTGGAATCGGAATCATTTTTTATTGGATAATAGTTACCAGAAATTTTTTCGCCGTCATAAGAATGATAAAGAAAACGAAAAACAACATTAATATTACCAACACAAAAAGAAAAATTTATCCAATTATTTATTTCTTTATCACAATATCCAAGTCCAGCACAATATGATTTGTCTATCATATCTCTAATAACAATCTTAAGTTTTTGAACTACCATGTTTGTTATATCCTTTATATCATCAGCAAGTTCAATATCTTTTCTTTCAAAAATTTTAAATTTTATTATCATAATCCAAATTTTTTTGCATCTTTTTCTTTTTCTAATTTTTCAACAAAACTTTCCATATATGGTAAATTACCTTGAAATATAATTCCATCATAACCAATTATAATTCCTTCTTCAACCATTAAACCAGTTTTTTTGGCAAGTTCTTCTGCTATTAAATCGTTTTCTATTATATTAGCATCATCATTTTTTTCTATTGCCCAAAATGTAGTACCATATTTTTTATAGCCATGTTCAGCATCAGATAGTAATATAAACCAACCTTCATTTTTCATTTTGTGATCATAGACGATATCATACCATTGTATAAATGGTATCATTTCATCCGTTGGATATGGAAGATAATTTTTATTAAAATCAATATTATTCCATTCATTTAAATATTTTAAGTTTTTCATAATTTTCATAATTTATAATCCAAATTTTTCAGCATCTAATTTTCTCTTGTATTTTTTTAACATATTTTCTTCATCTTTTGATAAAAAATTTTCTGGTTTAATTCTTGTTGCAACAACATTCTGCATGGAAAATATTTCTAACCAAGAATCTATATTTTCATCATAAACAAAATAACAAATAGTGTATAAAAATTTTGAAAATGTATCATAAAAAAGGTCTTTTTTGACAACTTCAAGTATATATTTTTTTTCATCTTTATAATAAACAAAAACATCACCAACTTCAGGTTGCCTTCCAATTTCTAATTTTTCAAAATATTTTAAATATATCATATTTATAATCCAAATTTTTCAGCATCTTTTGCTTGTTGTAATTTCTTCTTAAATGTTTTTAAATATTCAGGGTGTTCTAAAAAAGAAATATTATTATATCCAATTAAAACACCATCGTCGTTTATAACCAATCCCATTTTTCTTGCTATACATCTTGCACTTAAATCATCATTTTCTTCCGTATCAAAAGCAACAAAGACAACATCTCCAAAATTATTAACATATTTTTTACCAGTTGTAGTTTTGAGGTATATCGCCCATCCTTCATTGTTCATTTTTTTAGAATACATTAACTCAAACCATTCAACAAAAATATCAATTTTTAAATAAGGATATTCAATTAAATTGTCAGATTTAAAATTTTCAAATTTTTTTATTTTCATAACTTTCTTATAATCCAAATTTTTTAGCATCTTTTTTTCTTTTAAGAAAATCTGGCAGCTCCACATCTATCTCATTCAAAATAACACTATGAATAGTAAGTGTAATATCACTTGAATTGTGTTCATCCCAAAAATCTACTGCTTCGTTAAAATCAATAAATTCTTCACCTAATTCGGCATTTATTTTATTAATAAAATAATTTTCTGCACTTTCTTCTGTTTTATATGCTGTAATTTTTTCTATATTTCCATCAACAAGTTCAACAGCTAAATAACAAGTTTCTCCTTCAACTTTTTGATTTTGATATGTTGAACGAAGAGTTCGTTTTGCATTTTCATTAAATCTATTAAGTTTAATCATTGAAATACGCAATCTATTTTTTACTATATATAAATTTTTCCAAACAAATCTTTTAATTCGGGATATAACCTATAAAAATAAATTATTTTAATGACTGATAATTCTAAAAAATATGTAAAACTTAATCATAGGGAGCATATTCTACAAAGACCAGATACATACGTCGGTTCCATAACTAACGAAAAAAAAACTATCTATTTAGCACAAGATATTAATAAAATATATTCAAAAGAAATAGATTATAATCCAGGTTTTTTTACCATTTTTAATGAGATACTTACGAATGCAGCAGACCACTCAATTCGTACTAATAAAGTAAAATTTATTAAAATAAATGTAACCGAAGAATCAGTTTCAATAGAAAATGATGGTCCTGGAATTCCAGTAGAAATGCATTCCAAAGAAAAAGTTTATATACCAGAATTAGTTTTTGGTCATTTTTTAACTTCAGAAAATTATGACGATTCTATTAATAGAACATGGGGCGGAAGAAATGGCTACGGTGCCAAATTAACTAATGTTTTTTCAACTAAATTTATCGTAGAAACCGCAGATGGAAAAATGAAATATAAACAAGAGTTTTTTAATAATATGGATAAAAAAACTAAACCAAGTATTTCTAAATCTAATAAAAATTATACAAGAATTACATACTATCCAGATTTTGAAAAATTTGAAATGACAAAAATCACCGATGAGATACAAGCTATTTTTCTTAAACGAGCAATAGATATCGGTGCTTATAATCCAAATATTAAAATTTTTTATAATAACAGTCTCATACCAATTAAAACATTTAAAGATTATATGAAAATGTTTATTGATGAAGATAATGAATTGTTTTATGAAAAATTAAATGATAATTGGGAAATTGGAGTCTCTAAATCACAAACTGATAATTTTCAACAAGTTTCAATGGTTAATGGAATTTCTACTATTATTGGTGGATCACATGTTAATTTTATTTCAAACCTTATTGTTAAAGCACTTGCGGAAAAAATTGAAAAATCCAGTAAAGTAAATGTTAAACCTGGTACGATTAAAAATCATCTGTTTGTTTTTATTAATTGTAAAATGTCCAATCCTTCTTTTGAAACACAAACAAAAGATAACCTAACATCTAAAATGACGTCCGATATTGTTAAAAATATAGAATTATCAGAATCTTTTATTAAAAAACTTGCAACATCTGATATAAAAAATGATATTGTCAACTTCGCAACTCTTAAAGAATTTCAAGATGCCAAAAAACAAACTGTTGGCGGCCAAAGAACAAAAGTTAAAATAGCGAAACTTGACGATGCTAATAAAGCTGGAAAACCAACAGAAAGTGCTAAGTGTTCCTTGTTCCTCACAGAGGGGGACTGTTTGCACGAAGATACAGAAATAATAATTATACGAAATGGTCAAAAAATTAATATTAAAATAAAAGATGTAAAACTTGATGATGCGGTTATTACACATAAAAATAATATTGATATAATAAAAAACATATCTAAAAAAATTGAAAAAATTGTCAAAATAAAATTGGCAAACGAAGAAATATTATTATGTTCTGAAAAACACAGATGGTATGTTTATGATAAAATAGATAATAAATTTTTATTTTTAGAAACAAAAAATATTGATAAAAACAGACACAAAATGGTTATAAACAAAAATACATTTTTTGATGACTTTATTAAAATAATTGAAATGGAAAAAATAAAATATAAAAATTATGATTATATATTAACATTGACAACTGGTGATGTTTATAGTTCTAAAAATCACAAATTTTCAGTTTTTGATAGTATAGATTATAAATTTTTAATGATTGAGTGTAAAAATTTAAATAAAAATAGACATTTTATTGTATCATATGAAAAAATTTAACCTTCACTAAAAAATATTCCTTCTGTCTAAATAATGATTTTAAAAATTTATATATAAGATAAAAAATAAAATTATGATCTTATATTATAAAAATAAAAATAACAAAAATGAAAATGATTACATTAAATTTAAATCTTCAAATTTTTCAAATGATAAAAACTATGATACTATGAAATTAACCAAAGGTTTAAAAACTTCAATTTCAAGAAAATTAAAAATTTCGCTTGATGAATACATTTTAAAAAATTACAATTTTGAAATAAAAAAATGTGGATTTTGTGGATTTTATGCTTGGTATGATTTAAAATTTAAATTTGAAAAATATAAAAAAACATATCTTGTTATAATAGAAGATTTAATTTATAGTAAAAATTTTTATTGTAAAGGAAAAAATAAAAATTGCGAAGGAAAAAAATACAATCCAAATTCTGTAATATTTGTTTCTAAAACTATAAATATTGATGAAAAAAAAGCATTGGAATTAATTCATAATAGAAATAAAAGTCCATTTTATTTAGAAAATTATAAAAGTTATGATGAATATAAAAATTATCAATCACTTAAAAGTAGACTCAATGAAGAAGAATATGAATCATTTATAAAAAATTTAAAAAATTCCAAAACAATTGAATATTATTTGGAAAAATATGGTTCAGAAGAAGGAGAAAAAATATGGAATGAAATTTGTAAGAAAAAAGATAGCATGTCAATGAATTATTTTTTGAAAAAAAATAATGGAGATTATAAAAAATCTATTATAGAATACAAAAATAGAATAAAAAGTGTCATGCCGGTTTGTCATGGTTTTGGTGGTTTTTATTCAAAAGAATCTTTCGTTTTTTTTACTAATTTGATAAAGATTATTAAAATAAATGATAATGATATTATTTTTGGTGAAGATGAATTTTTTTTAGAATATTTTGATGAAACAATAAATAAAAAAAGGAAATTTTTTTATGATTTTATTGATTTAAAAAACAAAATCATTATAGAATATAATGGCAAAAGATGGCATCCGAATAAATATAAAATGACAACAGAAGAATATAATAACTGGTATCATCCTTTTGATAAGACATTAAAGAAAGAAGATTTAGAAAATAAAGATATTTTGAAAGAAAAAGTTGCTACTGATAATAATTATAATTATATCGTAATTTGGGATTGTGATAAAAATGATCATAATCTTAAATTAATACTTGATTATTATAAAAATAAAAATTTGTTATGATACAAAATTATTTAGAATTGGTTGATATTGTAGATATAGAATTTACAGAAGAATATGATAATATGGTTGATATAACTATTGATAATGATAAATCTTTTTCATTATCAAATGGTATTATATCACACAATTCTGCAGCATCTACAGCTAAAAGGGGATTTTCTGTAACTGGCACTGATTACTATGGTATTTATCCACTTAAGGGTAAACCTTTGAATGTCAGGGAGATAGCACTTCAAAAAATGCGGGATAATGAAGAAATTTCAAGCATAATTTCTGCATTAGGATTAGAATTTGGTAAAAAATACACATCTACAAGAACATTACGATATGGTAAAGTTGTAATTATGTCTGATGCTGATTGCGACGGTTCGCATATTAAAGGTCTGATTATCAACCTGTTCGACACTTACTGGCCGGAAATATTACAGCTCGATTTCCTTTATGAATTCATTACACCTATAGTTAAAATCAAGAAAGGAAGTGGACAAACCGCTAAAGTAAAATATTTTTATAGGTTAGTAGATTATCGCAAATGGAAAGAAACTAATACTGAAAGTGGTTATTATATAAAATGGATAAAAGGTCTTGGAACAATCGAACCACCAGAAGCAAAACTTTTCTTTAAAGACTTAAATAAACATTTAATTCGTTTTAATTCTACTGATATTCAAAAAGAAAGAGGAATGGTAGATTTAGCTTTCAATAAAAAAAGAGTAGAAGACAGAAAAAATTGGCTTTTATCATATAATCCTTCTGTTGAGATAGACAAATTCAAAATGAGACAAACTTACAATTCATTTTTTAATAATGAATTTATTGAATTTAGTATGGCAGACAATATTAGATCTATACCAAATATTTCGGATGGTTTAAAACCTTCTCAAAGAAAAGTTTTATATACATTATTCAAAAGAAATTTTAAAGATGAAGTTAAAGTTGAATTATTGATGGGTTCAAT
>Ga0114951_10006054_pt1 | contig 10870 bp, 9 predicted proteins | sample AM7aDNAmetaG_FD_88677 | JGI IMG/M metagenome (GOLD analysis project Ga0114951, IMG submission 88677) | Freshwater microbial communities from Finland to study Microbial Dark Matter (Phase II) - AM7a DNA metaG | ecosystem: Environmental > Aquatic > Freshwater > Lake | place: Finland: Lake Alinen... | reverse complement strand
CGCGGATAGCCTTCGGACTTTCGCCACCTTCCACCGAATAATCGAGTATGCAGCGAACCCCATATTTTTCCATGTTCCGGGATACTTTCATGCATTCATCGATAGATTCACCACCGCAAAAATGGCGATAAATCGTAGGCTTGATCATCCATGAAATCGGCAGGTGCAGATTGACTGCCAGATAGGTTAGCCGCTTGCCAAGCTTCACCACGCCGGGGTTTCCAACCATTCGAAAAAGCCAATAGGCAAATTTTAATTCGCGGTCGGATTTATACCGGAAAGCGGTCTCCAGATCATCAAACTGAATCATAGGTGTTAGTTTTGCTTACAAAGGTAGCGGATTATTTTTTTACCTTTCGCCAGATTATCACAATCATGAACTCTGTTTACCGAATAAAAGAAGTGAGCATGACCCGCGATCTTAAGCAAGATCTGCAGGAGATTACGTCGGGATTTGCGGATGGCAAGATATTCCTGATTTTTGAGACGAACACCTGGAATCTTTGCTGGCCGCTGATCCGGGATTTCAGGCTGGTTCCCGACACCAATATCCTGGTTTTAAAACCGGGGGAGGAGAATAAGACGATCGAGCAGGTGATGGAAGTCTGGAATGTCCTTGGAAGCGCAAGTGCCGACCGCAGTTCGCTGGTTATCAATATTGGAGGAGGGATGCTCACTGATCTCGGGGCCTTTGCTGCCGGGACGCTGAAACGGGGTCTGGCTTGTATCAATATTCCCACGACTTTACTGGCAATGGTTGATGCCAGTGCGGGTGGAAAATCAGGAGTTAATTTTCGGGGTTTAAAAAATGAGATCGGCGTGATCAGGCAGCCGCTGCACGTGTTTTTGTACCTTCCTTTTTTACGTACGCTGGACCGTGAAAATCTTTTATCCGGATATGCCGAGATGCTGAAAGCCGGGCTGATTGCCGACCGCCATCTGTGGGAAGAATTAAAAGTTTTTGATCTGAACGGATATGATGAAGAGGAGCTGGAGCGACTGATCTGGAGATCCATCGAAATAAAAACAGCGGTTGTGGAGGAGGATCCAGAGGAGCATGGAATCAGGAAATCGTTGAATTTTGGTCATACTATCGGGCATGCTCTGGAGAGCGAATCGATGCATGTTGGACATCCCCTGGCGCACGGCTATGCGGTGGCTTACGGGATGGTTAAGGAAGCATTGCTATCGCACCACAAGCTCGGTCTGCCGATGGCTGCCGTGGACGATATCCGGAAGGCAATAACATTATTATATGGCGAGCCTCCAGCCACTTTGAGTCAGTCAGATATCCTGCTGGAGTGGATGAAATTTGACAAAAAGAATCGGAATAACCGGATAAATTTTTCGCTGATTGACGCTATCGGATCGTGCAGGGTTGACATTGAAGCCAGTATCGAAGAAATTAAGGAGGCGTTGAAGTAGTCTTCAGTTTTCAGTTCTCAGTCTGCAGTCGGCGAATTTCGTGGTTAGGGACGGGGTTCCCGCATAATGCCGTGGTAAGGGACGGGGTCCCCGGCCGAATGCCGTGGTATGCGACGGGGTCCCCGCTTCCGGCTTCGCCTTCGCGGGGATGACAACTCTTCGAAGGCAACCTGATCCTGGAAATTCAGTACTCAAAATTGGTCCTCGAATCTTTCAACATTGAGCCTTCCTAAAGCATCCCATGTGCACGTAGGATTTCAGCCAAATCGGGGTGCTTTTTTGAATAATCACGCAACACCGTTAAAAAATTGCGATTATCCAGCATTGCCCTTGATGCTTGCTCGAGAGCGGGTTTCATAGCAGTGCGACGATCCCATATTATATAGCCGAACATGAAAAGGAAAAGTGAGGTTATAATGCCAAATCCCCCATAAAAAAGTGTTTTAAGATCATCGAGTTGCCTTTGCTGACTTACGAAGCTCACTTCCATCTTGGTTTGTGTCAATATAGCCCGATCGCGATCGGCCAGTGTATAAGGCACAATAACCTGCTGCTCCTGTGCCATTGCCGGCAGAAATGGCAGGGAAAGGAATAACAGACAGATAATTACAATTGGCTTCATATGCTGAAACATGAAGCGAAAGTACGAAAAGTTACGAGACACATTTTTTAAATCCATGGTTTTCTATGTCTGTATATAGATGCAGGAGAAAGCCTGAAATGGAAAAAAAAGGTAGATTTTTTTAGTCGGCAGTTGGCAGTTGGCAAATTTCGTGGGAAGGGAAGGGGTCCTGGCCTAATGCCGTGGAATGCGACGGGGTCCCGACTTTCGTCGGGATGACACTTCTGACGAGGGCCACTTGATCCTGAAGTTTCAAAATTCAACATTGGTCCTCGAATCTCTACCTTCAATATCACCGCTTTCCTTTAAAGAAATCAGTTAACAATTGTCCGCACTCATCGGCAAGCACACCGGCGGTGATAGTTGTTTTGGGGTGAAGGATGTTGCCGCCATTTTGCATGAAGCCGCGTTTAGGATCTGATGCACCATATACTATACGGCCGATCTGGGCCCAGAAAGTGGCGCCGGCGCACATCACGCAGGGTTCGAGAGTGATATATAAAGTGCAATCATCCAGATATTTGCTGTCGAGGGTATTAGCTGCTGCGGTGAGGGCCTGCATTTCGGCATGGGCGGTTACATCATGCAGTGTTTCCGTGAGGTTATGAGCCCGGGCCACGATGCGTGTGCCGGCCACGACGACGGCGCCGACGGGGATTTCATCCTCCGCCGCTGCCTGTCGGGCTTCGGCGAGGGCCTGGCGCATGAAGTAGGTGTCGTCCATTTAGATCAATGGTTTGTTAGCATTAAAGCACTCTTTAGCTTTCGAAACACGTAACACGAAACACGGAACCCCCTCTTTCGTGTCACGCGTCACGTGTCACGCGTTCCGATTCTTCCGCGTCACGCGTTTCGTGTCACGATATCTTAATGCCGAGTTCCTTCAATTGCTCCTCGTCGAGGTTCGATGGAGAATCCTGCATCACATCCCGTCCCTGATTATTTTTCGGGAAGGCGATCACGTCGCGGATGGAATTGAGTCCGGCAAAGAGCGATACCCAGCGGTCGAAACCGAAGGCGATACCGCCATGCGGGGGAGCACCATATTTAAAGGCGTTCATCAGGAATCCAAACCGGTACTCGGCCTGCTCATCGGTAAATCCGAGGACTTCAAACATTTTCTTCTGCAATCCGGCATCGTGTATACGGATGGATCCGCCCCCGATCTCGATTCCGTTGATTACTAAGTCGTAAGCATTGGCGTGAACCTGGCCCGGATCGATATCCAGCATCGGGATATCCTCAGGTTTTGGTGCGGTGAACGGGTGATGCATAGCGTAAAAACGGGCTGTTTCCTCGTCCCATTCAACTAATGGAAAATCGACCACCCAGAGAGGTACATATTTATTCTTATCCATCAGGTTGAGCTGACGGCCCATTTCCAGACGCAGATCGCCCAATGCCTTGAGGGTTTTGTCGCGCTTGCCGGCGAGGATCAGCAGGAGGTCGCCGGGTTTGGCACCGGTAACCTCGGCCCATCCCTGCAGTGCGGCTGCATCGAAGAACTTATCGACGGATGACTTGATCGTTCCGTCCATATTATACTTTACATAGATGAGCCCCTTGGCTCCGACCTGTGGTTTTTTAACAAAATCGGTGAGTTCGTCGAGTTGCTTCCTGGTGTACTCCGCACAGCCTGCTGCGATAATTCCGCCGATGTATTCGGCATCGTCGAACGCGGGGAAACCGGAAGAATCGAAACGCGTGACGCGTGACGCGGAAGAATCGTGACTCGTGACGCGTGACGCGTGACTCGGAAGAGATCTCTCTTCGGGGTTCCGTGTTTCGTGTTTCGTGTCACGTGTTTCGTCTTCTGCTTTCCGTGTTTCGTGTTTAGCTTCGCTGAGCTCGCCTTCGGCTCGGTTCGCGTTTCGTGTCACGAGCTCTTTTATTTTCATCTCGAAGCGCAGGTCCGGCTTGTCGGACCCGTACTCAGACATAGCCTGCTCCCAAGGCAACTTGAGGAACGATCCCTCAAACTGGACCTGGAGGACCTCGTTAAACAGGTGCTTGGTGAGTCCTTCGAATACTTCGAGGATATCCTGTTGTTCAACGAAGGCCATTTCGCAGTCGATCTGGGTGAATTCCGGCTGGCGGTCGGCACGGAGATCCTCATCGCGGAAGCATTTAACAATCTGCATATAACGGTCGTACCCCGATACCATCAGTAGTTGCTTGAACATCTGGGGTGATTGTGGAAGGGCATAAAACTGACCCTGGTTCATGCGGCTGGGGACCACGAAATCGCGGGCGCCTTCGGGGGTCGATTTTATCATGACCGGGGTTTCCACCTCGATGAATCCCTGAAGATCAAGGTAATGGCGAACGCTCTGGGCCATGCGGTGACGAAGCATCAGGTTACGCTGCAGGGGAGCGCGACGCATATCGAGATAGCGGTATTTCATGCGCAGTTCATCGCCGCCATCGGAATTTTCCTCGATGGTGAATGGCGGGGTTTCGGCAGCGTTCAATATCTCAATAGAATCCACATGTATTTCGATATCGCCTGTCGGCATATTTGGATTTTTGTTGCTTCGTTCGGCTACGACACCGGTTGCGCGGACGACAAATTCCCGTCCGAGTTTTTGCGCCAGTTTAAATTGTTCGGGGTTGGTTTCCATGTTGAAAACCAGCTGGGTAATTCCGTACCGGTCGCGCAGATCGACGAATGTCATTCCGCCGAATTCGCGCATTTTCTGGACCCATCCGGAGAGGGTAACTGTTTGGCCGGCATGGGATAGCCGGAGTTCGCCGCAGGTATTTGTTCTGTACATAAAACGAGAATTATCTATCGGGCAAATGTAATAGAAAGGGTTTGATTTTGCACGTTGATGGAGAGGGGAATCGAAACACGTGACACGAGACACGAAAGACGAAGAAGAAGATCGGTGGACGAGGAAGAAGATCGGAAGACAAAACTCGTGACGCGAAACGCGGAAGAAAGTCGAGGCTTCAGGACCAATTTTGAATGCTGAAATTACAAAGTCAAATTTCGTGGTAGGCGACGAGATCCCGTTGTTCAACGGGATGACACTTTTCCGAGGTTAATTTGATCCTGACCATTCGAAATTCAGCATTGGTTGTGGAACAATGTCAGATAGTTTTTCCATTTCATATCCTAAATAGCGTCTATACTATAAAGTTTGAACCCAATAACATGAAAGCACATATTGACAAAGGTGAATTAGTTCTATATCAACCTGATGATAAATCTACACAGCTTGAGGTCCGCATTGATGAGGAAACTGTGTGGCTGACGCAGGCGCAAATGGTGGAACTTTTCAGCTCGACAAAGCAAAATATCGGTATGCATATTGCCCATGTTTTTAATGAGGGTGAATTGGCTGCAACTTCAACTGTAAAGGAATACTTGACAGTTCAAATGGAAGGTGCAAGGAAGATTAAAAGAAAGGTAAAGGTTTATAACCTTGACGTTATCATTTCTGTTGGTTATCGTGTTAAATCACAACGTGGTACGCAGTTTCGTATATGGGCCAACCGCATATTGAGAGATTATTTATTGAAAGGTTACGCCATTAACCAGCGGGTTGAAAGGAATGAAGTGGTTCGCCTTTTGGAAAATTCAACTTGACGCAACGGAACTGTTAGAAAAGTTAAAAGGCGGCTGAAGGATAGGCGCTCTCCTCAGTTTTGCTACGGCAGCGGGAACGTGCTTTCAAACGATTCGGTACGACAGCGTAAAGGTCCCCGCTTCCGGCTTCGCCTTTGCGGGGATGACAGAAAAGGTTCCTGCTTCCGGCTGCGCCTGCCTTTAGATTTGGTTCATTAAATCAATAGTTCGTAAATTGAAAAGGAATGAGGTGAACTTTTTCGCCTGCTAGGCTCACGACCTTACCTGCGTATTAGTCCTCATTCCCTTTTCTTGCTACTGTGAACCAATTAGAATTTTAGGCATCAGGGCCTATTAAAGGTTTTAGTTACAGCAGCTTTTGTTAAACGCTTAAAAGCAAAGTTATGGATTATTCAAAATTTATTGGCATCGATGTGAGTAAATTAACTCTCGATGTTGAAGTTTTACCGGATGGCAAAGTTCTCGAGGGAGAGAACGATGAAAAAGGAATTAAACAGCTATTTCACTCGCTGGTAAAGGATTACAAGGTTAAACTCTCTGAGGCGCTGTTCGCTTTTGAGTACACCGGCTATTACTCATATAAGCTGGCTGTGTATCTACAGGAAAAAGGTTACCCTTTTGTGATGATCCCTGGGCTGGAACTGAAGCGGTCCCTGGGCATCACCCGTGGGAAAAGTGACAAGGTGGATGCCGGCAAGATTGCTGAGTATGCCAGCTTGCGGAAGCTTCAGATTGTGCCGACCCAATTGCCTGAAAAAGAGATCGAACAGATGAAGCGATTACTCTCCTTGCGAGACAGACTCGTAAGTCAGCGAGCTGGGTTCAAGGCGTCTATAGGGGAAGCTAAACGGGCAATTGAGAAAAAGGAAGATCCACTTTTCTTCAAAGTCCAGGAAGCCATGATCAAGAGTTTTGATCAACAGATCGATCTGCTGGACAATGAACTTTTAAATGTGGTGCAAAATCAACCGATGCTGCAAACCCAATTTGATTTGATCGTCAGTATCAAGGGTGTTGGTGCTCAAACCGCACTGTATATGATTGCTGTTACTCATGCTTTCACCAAGTTCGCTGACTGGCGCAAATTCGCCTGTTACGCTGGAACGGCTCCTTTCCCTTACCAATCGGGAACCAGTATCCGCGGTAAAACCAAAGTGAGCCATCTCGCTAATAAAAGAGCAAAGTCCCTTCTGGGTAACATTACCGGAAGTGCCATCCAGCATAATACTGAAATGAAATTGTATTACCAGAGAAGACTCGCAGAAGGAAAAACAAAATGTCTACCCAGAATATTATTCGCAACAAATTAATAGCAAGGATTTTTGCTGTAGTTAGGCGAGGAACTCCTTACGTAGAAATCATGAAATATGCAGCCTGATCCAATCAAAACACCTCTACATCAAAGGATCTTAATCGCTTTTCTAAGGTTTGAATCAGGTCCTGTCAAGGGTGCCTGCGTGATGGCCTTGTGGGTAGTGAAAGGCATTTACTTGCCCTTGACAGATTCTGTTCAAACTTTATCTTGGTGATTAAGAACTTTGATGGTGAACATCAGTGACCGCCTAAAATATTTTCAACCTAATGTGAAAAAGATGATAATTTATTTGGTTTTATCTTAGAATACGCAGGAATGACAGAAAAGGGATTGGTACGAAGGGGGCATTCTGGAAGAACGGTTTTGCGGAATGCGGTATTCAGGGCGAACGTTCTTCCGTCTTCTGTCTCTTGTCTTCCGTCTATCGGTTCCTTGATCCTGATCATTTAAAATTCAGCATTGGTCGTCGAATCCCTAACTTCAAAAATGAGTCTTTCCTAAAGCATCCCGTGCGTCCGGAGGATGTCGGCCAGATCGGGGTGTTTTTTGGAATAATCGCGCAACACAGTTAAAAAATTTCGATTATCCAGCATTGCCCTCGATGCTTGTTCCAGTGCCGGTTTCATTGCTGTGCGGCGATCCCAGATCATATAACCGAACATAAAAAGAAACAATGATGTTATAATGCCAAATCCCCCATAATAAAGTGTTTTCACGTCATCGAGCTGCCTTTTCAGGTCATCGAGCTGTCTTTGCTGACTTACAAAGCTCACTTCCATCTTGGTTTGTGTCAATATAGCGCGATCACGATCAGCCAGAGTATAAGGCACAATAACCTGCTGCTCCTGCGCCAATGCCGGGAGGCTTAGCAGGGAAAGAGATAACAGGCAGATTAGTGTATTTGTCTTCATGTGCTGAAACATAACGCAAAAATACGAAAAGTTCTGGTACTTGTTTTGTGATTTCATTCGTAGATAATTTATGGCTTCTTTTTGAGTATATAGATGCAGAACGGGGGGGACAATGGAAAAAATGGAAGGGAAATTTTAATAAGTCGGCAGTTGGCAGTGGGCAGTCCACAGAAAGAAAGCTGTTGCAGAATGCGATATTCAGGGCGAACGTTCTTCCGCGTCACGTGTCACGCGTTTCGATCTTCTTTTTCGAAACCCGATCTTCTTCTTCGAAACCCGGTTATCGGTTTCTTGATCCTGATCATTCAAAATTCCGCATTTGTGATCGAGTCTCTAACTTCAAAATTGAGCCTTTACGTGAGTTCTTCGGCGGCGGTAAGCCAGCGATCAATACTTCGGGCCATTTCGTCCGGCTCGGGCAGAAGGGTCTTGTAATAATCTGGCAATACCGATGTGGTACTATAGGAGGCAATGCCGATAGGCAGAGTTGAACTTTTCAATGAGTATTCAACGATCAGCCGCTTTTTGTTTCGGCAGATGATAATACCAATGGCCTCATTTTCATTAGGCAGTTTGATCTGTTCATTCAGCACAGTCAGGTAAAACTCCATTTTGCCTTTATATTCTGGCTTGAAATTTCCGGTTTTCAGTTCGATTGCCACCAGACTTTGCAATCTCCGGTGGTAAAGTAACAGATCGATAAAAAACTCCTCATCCTCCACCACAAGCTTGTATTGATGACCGATAAAGCTGAAGTCGCCGCCAAGTTCAAGCAGGAATCCCCTGATATTTTTAAGCAGGGCCAATTCCAGCTCACGCTCACTGTGATCCTCTGCCAACTCAAGGAAATCGAATGTGTAATGATCCTTGATAGCGAGTATTTTTTGATCCTTGTACTTGTCAGCCAATGGTTGGTCGAGGCTGGTTTGATTCAGCAGATATTTCTCGAAGGTTTTGTTATCGATCTGGTGTTCCAGAACTCGTGTGGTCCAACCGAATTTCTTGCTTGCAGCTATATAAAACTGTCGTTCTGGTGATGCTTTGCAACCTTTCATAATCAGTAAGTTATGGGTCCAGCCAATTTCTCGAATCATTGATTCGAGTTTTGTATCTCCTTGGTACTTCGTGTAAAATTGTGCCATGTACCATAAATTAGATATCGAGAAACCTTTTACCCCCGGAAACTCTTTTTGCAAATCGGACGCCAGTGTTTCGACCACAGATTTTCCCCAACCATGCTCGGTTTGCTTTTGAACAATCATTTTCCCCAGATCCCAATAAAGTCCTACAAGTTCCTTGTTTACTGCTTTTAAAGCTTCGTATTGACCAGACCTGATGCGGTTCTTTACTTCAACGAAAAAACTTTGATACTCGTTCTGTGATTCCATAGTTTCCAATTTCTGTATATAGATGCAGAACGGGGGGGCGAATGGAAAAAATGGAGCGGGAATTTTTAAAAGTCGGCAGTTGGCAGTGGGCAGTCGGCAGGAAGAACGCTGTTGCAGAATGCGATATTCAGGGCGAACGTTCTTCCGCGTCACGTGTTACGCGTTTCGATCTTCTTTTTCGAAACCCGATCTTCTTCTTCGAAACCCGGTTATCTGTTCCTTGATCCTGATCATTCAAAATTCAGCATTGGCCTTCGAATCTCCTCAATCAGCCTTGAGCCTTGACTTGAGCCCTGCGCCTTGTGCCTTGAGCCTTCTCTTTTGCCTGATGATAAAACCACACAGCTTGAGGTTCGTATAAATGGAGAGACCATTTGGCTTAGCCAAAAACAAATGGCTCAACTATTTGACTGCTCAGTTGACAATATCGTGTTTCACTTGAGGAATATTTATAAAGATGAAGAATTGATTGAAGCCGCAACTTCCGAGGATTACTCGGAAGTTCGAAATGAGGGGAATAGGATGGTGAGAAGGAGAGTCGTATGTTACAACCTTGATGCTGTTATATCAGTCGGTTATAAAATTAATTCCAAGCGAGGGACTATGTTCCGGATTTGGGCTAATGGCGTCCTGAAAGAATAAAGTGGTTCGGCTTTTCGAAAATCCAGCTTGATGCAACGGACCTGTTGGAAAAGTTAATGGCCGCTGAAGTCATCTAACCGTCTGATTAAGAAAAACCATTGATTTTTAAAGCATGCCGTGTGTCCGGAGGATGTCAGCCAGGTCGGGGTGTTTTTTTGAATAATCGCGCAGAACGGTTAAGAAGTTGCGATTATCCAGCATTGCCCTTGACGCTTGTTCCAGTGCCGGCTTCATGGCGGTTCTCCGATCCCAGATCATATAACCAAACATAAACAGGAACAGGGTGATTAAAATACTGAACCCGCTGTAAAAAAGTGTCTTGAGGTCATTGAGCTGCATTTGCTGGCTTTCAAATTTTATTTCGATTCTGTCCAACCTGGTTTCGACTGCACCCAATCTGGTTTCGATGGCCCTGAACCGGACATCAAATGTGCTCACATTGGCTTCAGTTAGTATTGCCCGGTCGCGATCGGCCAAGGTGTACGGCACAATGACCTGCTTTTCCTGAGCTATCCCCGGGAGGCTTAGCAAGGAAAGGAATAGCAGACAGATTATTACCATTGGCTTTATTGGCTGAAACATTATGCGAAAATACGAAAAGTTCCGATTCTTGTTTTGTGATTTCATTCGTAGTTAATTTATGGTTTCAATTTAATTGTCCTTGTACTCATGGAGCCCTCAAATTATTTTCATCGCATTTTGCGAGCTTGGCTTATGAGGGGTTCATGATTTCCTATTTCCGTATATAGATGCAGAACGGGGGGGACAATGGAAAAAATGGAGCGGGAATTTTTAAAAGTCGGCAGTTGGCAGTGGGCAGTCCACAGGAAGAACGCTGTTGCGGAATGCGGTATTCAGGGCGAACGTTCTTCCGCGTCAAGTGTCACGCGTTTCGATCTTCTTCTTCGTCCTCCGATCTTCTTCTTCGAAACCCGGTTATCTGTTCCTTGATCCTGATCATTCAAAATTCAGCAT
>Ga0114951_10006052_pt1 | contig 10877 bp, 1 predicted proteins | sample AM7aDNAmetaG_FD_88677 | JGI IMG/M metagenome (GOLD analysis project Ga0114951, IMG submission 88677) | Freshwater microbial communities from Finland to study Microbial Dark Matter (Phase II) - AM7a DNA metaG | ecosystem: Environmental > Aquatic > Freshwater > Lake | place: Finland: Lake Alinen... | reverse complement strand
TAACGAATGTTGCTGACGAGGTCGGCGTTCCCGATATGGGTCGTTTTCTGAGTGATCCGCTGTTTTATGTCGTATTCATAGCGGGTCGTGTTTCCATTAATATCTGTCTCCGAGGCCATGAGCATCGAGTAGGGCTCATAGGTATTTGTCTGCGAAAACCCCAGATCGAGACGCTCCGTTCGTATCGGATAAATGCCGTTCTCGAAGGTGGTGGCAGTTTTGTGTCCGAGCGCGTCTGTGACCTCGATGACGTTACCGTAGGGGTCATAACGAAAAGTGGTTGTTGCGTTGCCTCCTATGGGGTTAATGAGTGTCGAGGCCTGCAATTGTCCCTTGCCACCTGCGTCGTAGACATTCTCAATGTCGGTATAGATACGACCATCACTATTGTCGATAAGCTGACTCTTTTTGACTTTGTCCAAAACATGGTTGTCGAGATAGGTCTGGCTTCGTTCATACTCTACATGCTGTGTCCGGCGAGGGCTATTATGGCCATAGGTGACAATGTCGGAGGGGAACCCAACGTCGTCATAGTTATTAAACTCGGTACTGGTTTCATATCCTTTTTTACTGACGGTCTCTTTTTGTTTGAACCGATTGGCTAAGTTCCAACGGGTATAGGTCGTATGCCCTAGCGCGTTTTGTTCAAAGATGGGGAGCCCTTCGTTGAAACGTGTCTGACTTTCGTTACCCTGCGGGTCCGTGAGGGTCATTGCGCCGAAGTAAAAGCCACGCTTGCTGCTGTCGTCTTGTTTGCTTTGATTGAGGTGGAGATTGTAAATTTGACCGCTGGTATATCCGTCATAGGTCCATTTTCGTTGAAGTGTCGTGTCCGAATCTTTTTTGCCGGTCTGTTTTTGACTGACGAGTACAAAACTACTAAACTGACTGTCTTCATCCCCGCTGAGGTCAGCTTTTAAAGCGCGTGCTTGAACATAAGCATAATCAAAGCCTTCACTCAGCCCCGTCGATCGATGGGTCGCAGTTAATAGACTGCCCGTGTTGTCGTACTTACTGCCATTGGCGATACTCCAATCAAAGTCTATCCGTTTTGATGGAAGTCCATCAGGTAGTGTGGGGTGGCTCCCATCCCTGTTTTTGCTGTAAAAGTAGGTATAATCGTAGTGTTCCGCCTCGCCACCGGGTTTGTCAACTTCGATGAGCAGCCCCTGTGCATCATAAAGATAGTTGATATGTTGTGTCCCTTTTGGACTCGGGTAGTTTATTTGTTTAAGTCGAGAATAATTGTCAGATTCTTTCTCGAAATCATACTCGATTCGTGTTTTCTGGTCTTCGACCCACGTTGTTTCTTCGCCGGTTTCGGGGTCAATATCCGTATGGGTGATCGGCGTGGTTTTGTAGGTGGGGGCGATGTTGGGGAGCTGAGGCTCGACATAGGTCAGGTTGATCGCATTTCCCGCGTCATCGTAGACGCGAATAGGACGCATAGGTTGTAGCCAAAGATTGGTGGCGATTTCCCCATAATATACGTCGCTTAAAAAATAGCCAATTAGAAGCCGAATGCCCATAACCAATTGTCCAATACCCGGAATGCCGACAATGGCGTTAGATATGGCATCAAGGAGGGCACTTTTCGCGTACCCTAATGCTGCAGCCTGTATGGCTAAATCGAGATTCCCCCCATTGAGTATCGCGTTTGATATCGAGTCAATTAGCAGTCCTGTTGGGACGATGTTAGGATTAATGCTTTGAAGCATGTTCGTCATAAGCTGTTCATATTCAGAACCCATTAAATAGAGATTTAATAGTTTTAATCCTGCATCGCTCGTTTTTGAAAGAAGAAGCCTGGAGGCCAACTGAGCATTTTGATAGCCGTTCCCAAAATAGTTCGGGGCTAAGTTTTCTTTTTGTTCATCAAATTGATAGGGCGTTCCTTTTTCGTATTCATAATAGATGTGGTTCGAAAAGGGGTCCTCTATAACGCTGAGGTATTCCCCTATCACGATATTATTGGCATTAAAGTCCGTGATGACACTACGCATATTGGTCTCGGCATGAGAGTCGATCTTAAAACTCTTTTGATAATACTTTTCCTTGAAGATCAGTTTTTGACCATTGGGCATGAAAAAGGTATAGCCGCTGCTTGTGGTCATGAGTTTGGTGTTACTCCCTTTGTCGCTGGGAAAGAACTGCGTGTCGTTTTCTTTGATACCATCTTTGTCTGCGCTAAAGTTTTTTTGAAAGCTATAGCTGCCACCTTGGGTTTGAACGATGATGATGTCCGTAATGTGATGGTCATTTTGGGGAGTATTCAAGCCCCACCATTCTTGTCGTTTCATCCTGTTTTCAAACGAGATATGCAAGAGTCTGCCGGATAATTGGGTGCTCCACCCGTTCCCGATCCATCCACCAAACTGAGCAGGGGTCGCGCCTTGCCACTGAACTTTATTAAGGTCTTGTCCGGCATAGTTGGTATACGCATCCCCTTCGAGCAAGCTCCATTTTGGAGAGGCCTTAAATTCTTTGCTATTGTAATGGCGGATCACTTGAATATTCATGCCATGCCGTCCCGGAATGTCTACATCTACTCTTGAAAGGGACAAGGTTCCTGATGCAAGATCAACGGCGCCTGCCTGAGCGTTACCAAAGGCGTTCAGATTCATTCCCGCCGCGTTAACATCCGGTTTGACCGCAATTTGACCCGCTATGGAGAGGGAGAGTAGTAAACAGAGGATCAAGGCTTGTCTCATAATCCTACCTCCAGACTCACACGATGGCTGTCACCGATACCGTCAGAGATATCGCCCATATAGGCATACTGTATCGATAAATGGGTGAGGTATATCCCGCAACCGGCCGAAAATCGGTCTTCACTGAACCCAGCACGGAGTCGAATATAATGCAGCAATGACCATTCCGTCCCTGCGGGAAAGGTGGGTTGATAACGGTTGTCCATTTTTTGTCGAGCTTCGACGCTCAGTAAAAGATCGTCGAACACCTCGAAACAAACGCCTAATCTAATCTCTGGGTGAACCTGCTCTGTCGTGCCTGTGTCCCAATGTTGCATGTTGAGCATATCTTTGACGACAAGGCCGAGTATTACATTATGTTTAAGACGCCACATTAATCCCGGTGTTAGGGTAGCCCCATAGCCTTGGCCTCCATCGACATGGAGGAAATTTTTATAAAACCCCGTCGTCGATACGCCCCATGCGAGATCGGGCATAAGCCAACTGGCATAGGCTAGGGTCAATGCGTTGGCTTGATAGGTGCTATAACTTGAGGGTTTTATGTCCGTATTGACGGTAACCCCCTCATTCACCGTGACGAGGGGAATGTCCGCAAGACTTCCGTTAACCCAACTGATGCCCCATGCGCTATCCGGCACGGTTTGTACGTTATATTCGCGCTGTTGGGTCAGAATACCTAAATAATAAAGATCAAACCCACTGGCGAGTTTTGCCTGCATACTGGTGAGTTCAAAGCCGCGGGCAAAGACCATGCCGGCAGGATTATATTGGATCGTGTTCACATCATTTCCCGCTGCAGTATAGGCGTTACCCATTGCGAGGGGGCGACTCCCCAGCCCTGATTCGAGGAAATCGACCTCATTACCGCCTTGATCGAGTGAGAAGGCAACGGAGAAAAGGAGGAGAGAAAACAACCTCACCCACCCCGTTGGGGTACCCTCTCCTAAAGGGGAGGGATTTAGAAGCCGTTTTAGGAATAATAGTGATTGCTTGATTATCATTTTAGTTTTAACAGCTTTCCGGTGGCACTGACCTTGCTTCGACCTTCATCTATCGCGACGATCTTATAGATATAGACGCCGTTTAATACTTCATCCCCAACACCGTTACAGCCATCCCAAAGGACATCTTGGTACTCGTGATAGGGTCGGGTGCCGCTGGTGGGGCAGTCGGTCAACGTGCGAACGACTTTGCCGTTAAGGTTATAAAGGATGATGTTCACGGTTTGGGCATCTTTGCTAAGCTTGAAACGGATATGGGTGGTGGTTTTGAAGGGATTGGGGTAATTAAGGGTGTAGTTAATATCTAACGGCGGGTCGAGTTTGAAGATCTCTGAAGTAAGCGAGAGGTCCTCGATAAGGCCGTCATTGCTCCAATCGGCCGCAACTTGCCAACGGTAACACTCATTCGCAGCTGTAGCACCGAGATTGTTGAAGACATCAGGGGTGAACTCGAGATGATTTCCTATCTGCTTGTAAGTGCCAGCCGGTACATCGATACGTTGAAAATGGTCATCAAGGATGTTAAGGGGGACATCAAACGTGGGAAGACTGTCGGTTCCTGCCACGATGCCTTTATAAAGGTCGATCTGAAAATGACTGTTGCCTTGGAGCTTGTTACTTGGAATAGTCCAGACAAAGGTGGGACGGGTTGTGGCGAGTATAGGGATGTCGCCGTTACTTGATTTTGGCGAGAGCAGGTTAAAACTTGTCGTCACGTCAATCGAAGGGTTTGAGAGAGCCACCATTTGCGCAGTTGGAGCTGAATCCGAGTACGAGTAGTCCGTATATACCCGTCGATAGTAGATCTTGTTTTGACCGCTGCGATCATCTTCCCAAGCGACATGGTTGATATTGTCTATCTGAATCGCACTGATATTCGTTGCGCTTCCTGCTTGTCCCTCATAAATGTTTTGGACAACGGATAAGGTCAAAGGGTTCGATGATGAAAAAGAATATTCACGTGTGTCCGGATTTTGGCATAAATATCCGACCAAGCCGTAACTCTTCCGTTTCAATAATGAGGGATGGGAGTTCATGGCATGTGAAAGAGGGCTGATCTCGCTTGAGCTGTTTGTGCCGTTGCCGAAAGGGCTAAGCGTTGTTTCCGAGTAAGAGGAATAACGATAATATTGAACGCGATCTGTTCGCCAAGCCGTGTTGACCACATGTTGCCACAAAACATAAAAATCAAGGGCATTTCCTTGAAACTTAACAACGAGATTATAATAACCTGAGGGGGTAAATCGCCACGTATTGGACATGTCTAAGTAATAGCTGGTCAAATTGGGGCCAGCACTGATATATCCTCGATAATCCAACGCTCGATGAGCCGTATCGTCATGAATATTATCATTTTTATTGATCTCCGAATAATTAACGGTTTGGGGTAAATCGAGGGTGAACGCTACCTCATCATCTGCCCAAGCCTGACCGAAACATGAGCCCCTTTTTTCTAAGGAAACCGCATAACGATCCCCTTCTCCATATCGGATCATTATCTCATTCATATTGTCCGTCTCTACGGAAGGGGCATGTGGGTTGTTTCCGCCTATCCATATATCGGTTGCTAGCGCTATAATCGCAACGGTTGTCGTTTTATTTCCCGCATCATCTTCGAGGGTTAATTCGACAAAATAGATGCCTTCGGGAAGTTGGCGAACTTGAGTACCCAAATGTAGCCATCCATCCCATCGCAACGTATACGGACTCGCTTTTTCTAAAAGACGATCAATGTCCATCAGATCACTATTAAACGCGGTAGAAAAAACTCGGATACGATGCTTGGCTAATGCGTTCGTTTCGATCACGCCATAGGTTATGACAATAGGCTTATCGTTTGTCTCATCGGGATCCAGTGAAGCCTGAAGGGTTGGGACACTCGAAAAATGGTTGATCTGAGGTGGGGTCGTGTCGATGATAAACGGGGTGGATCGAATGGGCGATTCATTATTAGCATAATCTTTCAATTTCAAGAAAATGGTGTAGGTATTATCGGTCAGGATAGTGCTCGGGTTTAAGGTCGAAATAGCATTCAATAAATAAGTTCTGACTAGGGGTGCAAAATCTTCCCCTATGGGAATGTCGATCGTGACGAACCGATCTGCTTGATTCTGGGTTGTGATACAGAGATAGACGGTGTCGATACGGGTTTTGTCGCAGGCGAGGTTTATGCTAACCGACTTCTTGCGATTAATGGCTTTCGGAGAAATCGTTAGTTCGGTGATAAGTGGCAACGTATTGTCCACGATATAGTTGACAGAGGCCCTAGTAGTATTGCCCGCGTTATCTATGACTGAAAAGTCTAACTGATACGAACCATCCGCTAGATCATAGCCTAATGAATACGGGCTTAAAGCTTGTCCTAGTATGTAGTTTGACCAACCAGACAAATATCGAATAAGGATTTCATTAATACCACTGTCTGTATCTTGCGCCATGACATTGAGACTTAAGGTCGGTTTGCTACGGCTAATATAGGCAGCTCGGATATCCCTATAGCTGAGACTAAGAATAGGCGCTATTTTGTCGATGAGTAGACCTTTTGATAGACAATTGCTGGTATTGCCCGCCTTGTCGAGCGCGACAACCTCTACTGAAATAGCTTTGCTTTGCCCAATGAGAACATCGTCAAAAGAAAGCGTTATCGTAGAAGTGCGGGGAACGAATGCCTTGTGGTCAAAACTAACGAGATAATGGTCAATATCACTTCCTCCTGTGTCGGTAGCGGATATTGAAAGGGTAGCGGTCCGATCGACAAAGGTGTCCATGGCGAGGAGTTGGAGGATGGGCGGTTCTTTATCGAGATAACATAATGTTGTGACAGTGTTCGATTCATGTCCGACAATGTCATAGGCATTGATGGCAAAGGAGTAGATCCCGCTATTGTAGACATTGAGAATCTCCTTGAGTTTGAGGGTGTTGCTTTGGGTGACAATGACCCCATTGGCATTCACGATCCGGACGACATTATAAGAGGGGAACTTATCGTCGACAGTCAAGTGCAGTTCATCGTTGCTTTGCCCATTTATCCATCGGCCTGCCGCTGTATTGACTAATGAAAGCGTGGGTGTGATCCGGTCAATAATGATGGAAATAGGGCCATAGGGAGTCCCCACATTGCCTGCTCGGTCGATAGCCGTAATATAGATATCGTTGGTGTTTTCTATCAGTGTGGACGGAGAGAAGACATAGGCTCCGATGCCATTGGGCTCATTGCTGAGGGTTATTGTCCAGTTCGAGGTTAGGTTGGCTATATGATCGTAGACGTATAGGCCATTATTGAGTGCACAATAGTTTGATGGGGAGACGGACGTTATCATCGGGGGTGTGGTGTCTAAAATGGTACAGACTGTCCATGGTGTAGAAATATTGCCTGCCATGTCTTCGATCTTCATTTCAAGGGTAATGCCACCCTCGTTTCCGATAAGTGCTGCGAGGGTGTCGGGCGTCCATTTTTCCCAAGGGCTTGTCTGTCCTGCGTTCATTTGTCGCACAAAAATAGTGTCCAAATTCGGTTCGGAATAGATGAAGTTGTCTATGTGTAGGTTTCGCGTTGCGGTGAAAGGCACTAGCGTGAAGCGGGGTGGCTCTATTTGATTGTCAACGGTAACCTGATCAATATACAGGCTCAGATTGCCCGCATTATCGGAAAGAATGAGGCCGAGTAAAAGTCGTCCATTATGGCTAGAGGTATCTATCGTATTATTCTGGGTAATGAGCTCGCCAAATTGATAAAGCACACTGTAGGTGCTTTCATTCGGGACGTTCAGGTTCATGATCCGTGCGTTTATCGATACAAACCCATTATGGCTGAGGGTTTGAAAGGTCGCTTTAGGCGTTGTGCTATCCAGCTTGATAGGGATCATAACATTACAGGAATTATTCGCTATATCAAAGGCTCGAAGCATTAAAACATAATCTCCATCGAGATAGCCTTTATTTGTAAAGTTGAAGGAAAGCGTTGAGGTGTTAGTCCCTCGGCTTAATTCGCTGTCATTTAACATTAATTGTGAATTGATCGTCATATTCGAGTTGTCCGTGAGGTTAAAGTTGAGCCTAAGGTCGGTAAAGGCAAGGGGGCGGGTGCTGAGACAAACCCGATCAGCGTGTACTTGACGGAGTGTCGGTGGGTCATGGTCGACAACAAACGATGTTTTTGCGATGGCCATGTAAGAATCGGGATTAAGGCCAGTGCCACTGACCTGAAACGTATAAAGGCCGCTTTCGGCCCAATTACCACTTATCTTTCCGTCCCATTCGCATAAAGCGTCGTTGACCATGACGGGCACCAAAGCGTTACTGGTGAGTGTCACCACGAGCATGCTACCACTGCCAACCCCTTGATAGATGGCTTCCGTGATCTTTCCAATGGGGGGTGCTGAATTGATGTCCATCATTCGAAATCCGTCAGGGCGTGGCTCATTGGTGGTTAAAACGATCTCTGAAAATGAATAAGGGAATTTTCTGGGACCGTTGGCTATAAATGAGTATGGTTGGGGACTTGTGTTTATCGAGAGGGTCACGCGTTGTTCGGTGATCTCAAAGAGTCCACTTGTAGGGATGCCCTCGTTCCCCGCCTCATCGATCGCCCAGATTTTAAGGGTATACCAACCTTTGTTTAGATAATGGCCGGCATCATCTTTTCCGTCCCAAGGGTCAAGCATCAATGGCCCCGCAAAGCCTTGGGTATCTTTTAACGTTTTCCTAATATTACCCGCGGAATCATATATCCGAACAAAACATTTGGTGTAATCTTCATGGATATTGATCGAAATATGAATGGCGGCATCGTTGCCTCTGTTTTTGATCGCGCTGAATCGCGACACATCCGCGCCATATCCCAAAATTATAGGAGCAACATTATCCATAGGCCCCAGCGATTTAACGATCGACACGACGGCGTTATTAAAATCATCAATGAGGTCGGTGACACGAAGGCTCGCGTTCTCTTCAACAGCCTCGATCTTAAAAAGGGCAAAAATCTCTTTTCGATCGGAACTAAAGAGAATTCGGTCGGGCTTATAATTCTTGTTCCCTTCCACGAGGGTGAGACCTAAATTATCCGTCTTAATGGGTTCAGATACATTTAAGCTGATCCAAACGTTTGAGGGACTGCCTCGATTGGTGCTGGCAACAAAACGAGGTAGATCAACAAGACCCGGCGGGATAGCATCTACATTAAAGGACAGGGGCGCGAAATTACTCAGATGATTACCCACTCGATCGGTAACATGACATAGCCACAAGGTTGCCTGCCCTTCAATGTTTTTGGGAATGATGAAGGATATCGTGGGTGGGGTGAACGTCCCATTTAGAGTTGTCCCCGTTAAAGTGAGGAGAGCATCGACGGACACCGGTTCAGAAAAGGTACAGAGCAACTCAAGAAGTCCGTCTTTGACGGGTGCCGTAGAAACAAAGCTTATTGCTTGCAGGTTTGGAGAGGTTGTATCGATAGTGAAGGCCTCTGTGATAACGGTATCGATCATGTTGCCCGCCAGATCACTAAGACCATTGATGAAGAGTTGGCTGGTACCATTCTCTCCACTTGAAATACTTGCTTGTACGCGACAGGCACGATTGAGTGACGCGATGATGGGCAGTGACCGAAAATGGCTAAGGGTCAATAAACGGATGTCGGGTGAAAGCGTCCAATTGAGGGTTTCAGAAAAAGACAGGTCGATCGGGTAGGTATTGGCCGAGACCAGCGCCGTAAAGGATATTGACTTTAAAGTCGGTTTTGTTAGGTCAATACGAAGGGTATAGGTTTGAGTAGGACTTTGATTTAACGCCAGATCAAAGGCCACAAGGTCAAAACGATGAACCCCTTCGGTAAGCGGGGCGTTTGTATAAACCGAGCCATCACAATAAATAATAACCGAACTACTAGGTTCACTTGAAAGATGGGTGTTAAGGGTGGGGTGATTAGTGATCGTTGGAAAATCGATGAATTCAGGGGCTAGAGGAGGGGCGGTGTCGATCATTGCTTCGTTAGATACGCGAATATTTATCGTGTTATGGGCTATATCGGTGATGCCAAGTAGGTTCAGATCGTATAGACCGTCCTTTTGAGGGGAAATGTTGAGGGTCGCGAAAAGCTTTTGGCCGTCGAGAAAAAGGTTTCTTGCCTCGTATCGGTTCGTTTTGTCTGAAAGCTCAAAATATACGGCTGCAACGCTCAGTATCTTTTCGTTAAAATTAAAGCTGATCAGGTATGACCCCGATTTTAAATAGTATAGTCCACCAAGGCCTATCTTATTTAATGTCGGTGGGGTGAGATCAATGGTGATGGTATAATTTTGTGTCGCTGATACATTCTGTGCGGGATCATAGGCAAGTAGGGATACTTGATGCTGTCCCTCGGAGAGTGTCAACTGACAATCATCATGTGCTTGATACAACGAAGGTCGGGGGTGCCCATCAACGATCACACTGATCAAGGCCTGTTCTTCGGTTAAGAAACTTGATTTGAAGTTTACGGTATTCATGATCGCGGCAAACGTCAAGAACTGCGGTGCATCAGGGGGTGTCGTGTCAACCGTGAGGGCAGCTGAAATAACAACAGAGCTCACATTTCCAGCCACATCACGGATATGTTGGATGACCAGATCATAGATGCCGTCTTGTAGGGAGGTGATGGTCAAATGTCCGGTTCCATCGACGGTATATCGAAACCCTGTATCAGAGGATTCGAGTGCGATCGACCCTATGCTGACGATCGCTTCGCTAAACCCAAGGGTAACGCTATATTGTCCTGCTTTAAGGATGTTTAATCCTTCTATCGACCACGTCGTTACTTGGGCGGGCGTGATGTCAATGGTGACGGAGTCGTTCTGAACAAGCGATTCATTTCCGGCTCGATCGGTCGAACGCAGGGCAAAATAATGAAATCCTTCGTTTAAAGAAAGGGTGATCGTGTCGTTGGGACTGAGACTATTAGACAAGGTCTGTCCATCGACGTACAGTCTTGTGGTTGAATCGGCTTCGGCAGACAAATTGATGACGACCGAGGTAGTGTTGAGAAGGTGCGAAAACCCTCTAAGCGTTGGGGCTCGGGGTGGTCTGGTGTCAAGGACGATACTCGCGGTCAACACAAGGGTTGTCGTGTTTTGTGCAAGATCAACCACATCAGCAACCACAACATTAAAGGTGTTATTTAAGGTAGTCG
>Ga0114951_10006049_pt1 | contig 10882 bp, 8 predicted proteins | sample AM7aDNAmetaG_FD_88677 | JGI IMG/M metagenome (GOLD analysis project Ga0114951, IMG submission 88677) | Freshwater microbial communities from Finland to study Microbial Dark Matter (Phase II) - AM7a DNA metaG | ecosystem: Environmental > Aquatic > Freshwater > Lake | place: Finland: Lake Alinen... | reverse complement strand
GGCTGATAGTAGTTCACCTCATTGGGATAACGGTCATAATATGTATTGCCTCCTATTTCCATGTCGGTAATCCCACAAGGCGACAAAATCATCGACTTCATGTATTTTTGGTATTCAACTTGTGCCACTTTTTCGATGACACGTCCAAGCACACAATAGCCAAAATTAAGGTAATAGTAAATGGAGTCTGGTTTGTAACGCAAGTAGCGATTCGCCAGCATATCGGTAATTAATTGTTTGTGAGTATAGTAAATGTCTCTGAACATGACATCATCGGGATAATTTGTCCATCCTGATTTATGGTCCAACAGATTTTTTATTGTGATCAAATCCTTTTTCGAATTGGCAGGTGACACTCCATAGTCATTACCCAAAATGCCATTTGTGCCAAAGACTTTCCTGTCCAGGGTGATCAAACCCTCTTCGACCATCTTTAAAATGGCAATGGCCGTAATCGGTTTTGAAAGGCTGGCAATCCGGTAGAGATCATCATCTGTGGCAATTTTTAATGTACTTCTATTTGAGTAACCGTAGGAATGGGTATAAACCAATTTTTCATCTTTTACAACAGCAATCTGAAGCCCTGGCACATTGTAAGTGGTCATTTTTGCTGTGATCGCACTGTTCAAAGAAGTCGGATTGTAAGGTACAGGGGTTACAAAAGTAATTGTATTCCCATAGGCAGTTCCCACACCATTGGTGGCATAAGCCCTTAGAAAATAGGTTGTACCAGTAAACAAATCCCTGATTTTGCTTGTAAAATTACCCGGTCCAAACCCATCGGTAGTTTTGGAATCTGCAATGGTAGGGTTACTGGCCAGCCCCCAGCAAACACCCCTGGCCGTAACTGCCGCTCCGCCGTCGGATGAAATGTTGCCGCCACCATTGGCCATTGTTGCAATAAGACCCGATAATGCATTTGTCGTCACGTCAGGCACATCGGCCGTCGTCAAAGATAGCTGTTCACCATAGGATATTCCGGTACTATTTGTCGCATAAGCCCTTATATAATAGGTCTTGCCTGGAAGCAATCCTGTCACCAGACTTGTAAACGTACCTTTTCCTGAGCCATCGGTTGTTTTGTTGTTTGTGATTGTGGGATTCTGAAGCGTGGCCCAGCATACACCGCGGGCCGTCACCGCTGCACCATTATCGGAAGTAACATTTCCTCCCGTGCTGACCACCGAATGCGTAAGTACAGAAATTGGTGAAGTTGTTACCACTGGCTCCATAAAACCGGCATTAAGCCTGACCCATGTTCCGGCAATATACAACGACAAGGTACCCGAACCATTCGAGGCACAGTCGGTGCAATAAACGATCAGTCCGTTAGCAGGATTGGGAATAGCGTTCATTTCCAAACGGGTCATCCGGGGTGGCAAAAATCCCTTATTCCCCGACTTAACATCCAAAATTGCCGAATTGACAGGTTTGCTGCCATCTGCATTAATGGCAACCTGTGAAAACAGGGAACTGCTTTTAATCAAGAGGAACAATATAAATGCTAAAGTCCTGATTCTCATTCCAGTCAATTTCTAAATAAATAATTCAGGTAATTCACCCAAAATTATAAATAAAAATTTTGCATACAAACCCTCCATTGAAAATGAAAACTCCCCCACCCTATTTGAAAATAATTAAGGATGAGGGAGTTAATAATATTGTTAAAACCAAGGTCAATCGATTGCTTTATTCTGAAGGAATCAAACCATTACAAGGTAATATTCGTGGTAACGCCACCAACTGTAAGGGTCGCCTTGTTGTCGCAGGTGCCGTCGCCAAAGTTGATGGTTCGGGCAGCTTCCCCTGTCAGGGTAACCTCCACAGATCCGCTTGAGAACCATTGGCACGACATCTTTTTAACGACTGCACTTGGGAATTTGGCTGTCCAGGCAGCACCTTCCCTTGTAAGGCCCGATGCGGCACCTTCGATACGCCATACATCATCATCCTGTGTCAATGTAGCAGAACCTTCCGATTGAAGCCTGACATATTCCGCACGATAGGTCATGAATTTCCCATCCGGGAAAATGATCTTGGCCTCCGTAAAAACAGCATACCGTGGCCAACTGTTTCCTGGATTAGGGCCTTTGTAGGTAATTCTATGGACACCCGAGATTTTATTGCCATCGCTAACAAAATCGCTGAACGAGAATGTTGCGACAGAACCAGTTTCTTTCATCAAACCAGAAAGGGAAACAGAGATTTTTCCCTTACGAGTAATCCCATCACCGGTACCTGCGCAACCTGTTCCCCAGTCGAGGGAGATCACAATTGGGAAGGAATTCAGATTTGCAGAAAGCGCAGGACAAGTCAGGCCTGTAGCTTTCAGCCCGTTTGTGCTGAAATAGTTGTCAGTAATGCCGTTCAAAGCATCAAAAGTCTGATCTGCGATGACCACACTCTTTTCAGCTGTGATGCTCAAAGGGGTCGTCTGAGTAGTTGGGGTAACATCTTTTTGGCATCCTACCATGAAGAGCAACATCAAAACCGTTATAAAGCCGGAAAATCTAAGCGTTTGTGTTTTCATTTTAAGATATTTGGTTGAATAGAACAAATGTATATATATATTTTTGAATATATTGAGAGTATTTTGAAAAATATTATCAAAATTTAAGAGTGCCGAAAAGCTTGTCTTCGTCGGTTTGCCAATCAAATCTTTGCAGCATCGAAAAGAAGATCAAGGTTGGTTGCCAATCAAAACCTGGCAGCGTCAATAGACCTGTCAACATTGGATTTTGGAAACGGATTTGGTTTGAACGAGACTGTCTGGAACTGCGTAGGATGATGGGTTGCGTTCCGAAACTTTGATAAATGGTAGGTATTAAACGAAGAAAATCCGATGCAGTCTGTTAAATGGGTGGTTAATTTTCGTCGGATGTTTTTGTTACCATCTCCTCCTCTGAGTCGAAATCCTTACACATGCAATACTCGATCCCAAACGGGCAATTTGCAGGTTCGTAATCACAAAAAGTAAAATGCTGTCTCCATCCACCAGGCCAATGTTGGCATGGCTCATCCAGATATTGACGGAGAATTTCGTACCTACGTTTGGCAGGAAGGCCTTCTGGAAATTCGGGATAGAAAGACCAGGCTACCCATAGAACCTCAAATTCATCTGCCATTAATTCAAGTTCTTCCAGTGAAAGCATTTCGGATGGGGGAAATAATTCTTTTTCGAGCCCAAACCATTGGCTCATCAGCTTGTCAGGACTCTCTTCAAGCATGTCCTGATAATCTGGGTCAAAAACGCCATCGGGAATCGGTGATTTTGGAACACGCCCGGCTGCGAGGTGCATGTCGGCAATAAGCTGGTCAAGATAATTCTGTATCATGATGCGAAATTTTGAGGTTATAAAATGGTTTTAACTTTCATGTAAGTTAATGAAAATCCGCAACATTCAGAAGGTATTGGATACAAAATTCAGGATGATGAATTAAAACCAATATTTACCAGTTTGTGAACTTTTGAACTATCTTTGTCTATTAAAATCACGGAGCCATGAGCAAATATATCAACCCATATACCGATTTTGGTTTCAAAAGGCTGTTTGGGACCGAGGGGAACAAGGATTTGCTTATAGATTTCCTGAACTGCTTATTGTCTCTAAAACATCAGATTATTGAGTTGAATTTCACCAGTTTGGAACTACAGGTTGAGAACAGGGCTGAACCAAAAGCTATCGATGATTTACTTTGTAACAGTGCAAATGGTGAACTGTTTATTGTAAAAATGCAAAAAGCAAAACTCAATTTTTTTAGAAACAAGGCATTGTTTCCTATCAATTTACCAGATAAAAGCCAGGCCCAGCAAAATGATTTGGATTTACATCATTTACCCGTTTTTCATATTGCTATACTTGATTTTCCTTTCACCGAGCTTGAAGAAATCCGCAAATTTGACTCAAACGCAAAACTTTACGATCAAGATGGTTTCGTTTTCTACGACAAATTGGGATTCCGTTTCCTGCAAATGCCCTTCTTCAACAAAAAAGAAAACGAGCTGATATCACATTACGACAAATGGTGTTATTTTCTGAAGCATCTTGAAACCTTTGACGACATTCCCCAAATTCTCAAAGAACCAGTATTTTTCAAAGCATTTAAAATAGCAGATCTTGACACTATGCCTCATAAAGAATGGGAAGTTTATCAGCGAAGTAGGTTGGTTCAAATTGAATTAAAAGCTGTTATAGATACGTCAAAAGAGGAAGGAAGGGAAGAAGGACGAGAGGAAGGCGAAATAATCAAAGCACGGAAAATCGCGAAAGAGATGAAGGCAAGAGGATTTGCTATTGATGTCATAGCCGAAATAACAAATTTGTCGGATGAAGAAATTGAAAACCTCTGATAATCAGGCTTTTTTTAGACAAGATGTCTGGAACTGCATACTCTGACAGGTCGTGGTAAAAAATTCTAATAGGCTGATTTTGTTTTAAAAGACCTTTTATTGGCAAATGTATTTTTGTATTGTGTCTTTATCCTTATATTTTCGTACATAGCCAATTCTTATTCAATGTTTTACAATGGTGGATGTTCATTCAAGGGAAGTCAGGAGCTTTAATATGAACCGGATTATAGTGAAAATAGACTAAGACAAATTGATAAAAAATATTTAATTTTATAACCTAAAATCAATCCAAAAAAAACGATTAACCAATGGATTTTTCTAAATATTTTGATATATTTCTTATGAATGACCAGCCAACGACATGTCCCAAATGCGGATGTAGAACGAACCATATTTGTGATTTACCTGATTCCGTTGAAATATCACAACTTCATATGTGCCTATCAAGTATTTGCAAATTTATTTTCATTGTTGAAGAAGACGCAGAAATTCAAAATTTAGTATGAAAGAAGGACAAAAATTGTGGACAAGGGATGAATTGATTTTAGCCATAAATCTTTACTGCAAACTCCCTTTTGGCCGTTTACACAGATTAAATCCAGATGTAATCAAATTAGCTGGACTTATTGGCAGATCGTCCAATTCCGTTGCTTTCAAGTTAGTTAATTTTGCAAGCCTAGATCCAAGTCTTAAAGCACGGGGAATAAAAGGCGCATCAAATGCAAGTAATTTAGATAAGTCGATATGGAATGAGTTTTTCGATAATTGGGATGTTCTTCCCTTTGAAAGTGAAAGATTACTTGCAAACTATGAAAATACTACTGTCGAAAAATTAAATTATATCCCTGAGGAAGAGCTTCCAAAAGAAGGGAAAACAAGGGAACAAATAGTAAAGGTTAGGGTCAACCAATCTTTTTTTAGAAGTTTAATATTATCATCCTATAACAATTGTTGCTGTATTACCGGTATTATTCAACCGGAACTATTAATAGCTAGCCATATTAGACCTTGGGGACTAGACGAGAAAAATAGATTAAATCCAAGAAATGGAATGGCGATAAATGGCCTCCATGATAAAGCTTTCGAAAATGGATTATTGACAGTAACTCCTGATTTTCAAATTAAAATCTCGCCAATCCTGCTAAAGCAATATAAAAATGACTGGGTAAATAACTACTTCATCAAATATCATAATAAAGAGATCATCTTGCCTTCAAGATTCCTTCCAGATCCGGAATTTTTGAAATATCATAACGATGAACGATTTAAACAATAAAATTGGAATTGACAACTCTTAACTCAAAACTTGTAATCTCATTTTATCAGATACCGATAATGTGGCTTCTGTACCTTGCCTGATGCAATAATCGGAAATGCTCTTACTTGTTTGTTTCCATCAGTTAGGACAAAAGGGTCAATAAACGGTTTAAACCTCACAATTTCAATTTGTTGTACGATCTAATGACCGACAAGGAAATATTGTCGCCGCAAAACAAGAAATACTGTTTGATGAATTTGGAGTTGATTTCAAAATATGGTTTTAAAATGTAAATACCTAAATATCTATTAATTAGTTAGTTTATTGATTTGAGGTTGGTTGGAAGGGATTTCTCCAGAAACGAATCCGTCCCATCATTTCAACGATTGTATAACCACTACGCGGTACGGTCCCAGAATAATGTTTTTCTACAATAATTTAATCGCTACGCGATAGGAATTGGGAAAGGAGTAAGATTGTCTTCAAAATGAAACCTATTTTGAAGCATCAATTTCCAGGCCGGAATAATCTTTACAGTTTTACCGGAAATTACGATTTCTCTTTCCGTTGAAGACGTGATAATAACCAACTGATTGCAATTGAAATAGTTGGAGAGTTCGATCAATCCATCGAGTTCACGTTGTAACGTTGCCTTTTCACCAATGTCCCAGCAAACCTGAATGAGGGCAACTGGTTTATCCCGGTCGATCAGAACAAAATCACATTCTTTTCTCCTCTTGGCAAAAAATAGGCCCCTTCCAAAAGGAAATTGACTTCTGAGCCACAGAAACACAATATTCTCCAGAAGTTTACCTTGGTCGTTGCTCAACGAAAAATTCAACGATGTAAGAAACGAATTATCGGCGAAATAGCATTTTTTTTCCAATGCCAGTTCGGTTTTAACAAGGGAAGGGTCGTATTTTCCTACTCGTTGAATGAAATAGATCGATTGCAATTGATCTGTCAGGGTATAGAGAAGGTTCTTGTCAAGCTTTAAACCTGCCGATTTCAACTCATAGTATATTTTGTTGATCGAAGTTGGTTTTCCGGTGTTTACCAATAACCTGGCAACAAGATATTTTAAGACAGGGATATTTTTAATCTCATATCTTTCTATCAAGTCTTTATACAACATTACATGGTAATATTCCTGGACAGTTTCATCAAAAAATTGGAAATCTGTCAAAACAAGCTCAGGAAAACCTCCCTTTGAGAGATATTGTGAAAAGCCATTTTGAAGCAAAATCCTATTTTCGGTAAGGACATAGTTATTGTCAAGATGCCTGAATTTACAATATTCGTCGAAGCCAAGGGGGAAAGCTTCAAGCTGTATGGTTCGGCCCCTGAGCGATGTGGCAATTTCCGAAGCTAGCAATTTGGCATTCGAACCCGATAGAAATATATTTTTACATTCTGAATCATAGATGCGCCTGATGAACGATTCCCAGCCATCTGCCATTTGAATCTCATCAAAAAAGAGATACACTTTTTCAAAAGGGATCGTAGGATTTAGTTCTCGGTATGCCTGTACGATAAAATCAAGATTTGATGCATCAAATCGCAACCTTTCATCATCAAAATTTATAAACAAGATAAATTCCTTATTTATTCCATATCAGTGTTTTTAAAATTTCTTTAATAACTAATTTCTAATGGTAAGAGTCTCATTCAATGATGTTTGTTCAAATATATTAAATAGCTTCCTGAATTTCAAAGCAAAATCAATAATTCTTTCTTGAATTCCAAGAAAGAATTTGATTTATAGAATTAATTAATTGAATATCAGTCAATAATGGGCATAAATCAGTAACTTCCCTAAAAGGTAAATAAGGTTGGATTCGAAGGATGACCCCTAGCTATTAAGGTTAAAAAAAAATGGAAAAATAAGGTTTGAAATCGCTTAAAATCGTAATTATCATTTTTTTATAAGGCACGGTTTTGTTTGAACCCTTTTCAAAACCTTATTTTTGTTTTTCCCGATCTCAAAAGCTACGGGTCAATATACGCCATAACCTTATTTACCTTATTTTCAGTTATTTATTTAAATTGTGCGAAAAACATACGAATCTTGAAATAGTGTCCGGGTGACTAGATTGCAGTCGATCTTTGTGCTGGCAATTGCTTTAAGTCACCGGGACACCCATTTCTAAAGTTAGTTTTCCTGACCGACAGTAAACGGTACAGAACAAAAGCCATGTCATTGCTTTAATGATATTTGGACCGCGAAACCCAGCGAAGGAAAGGCAAGCGATATCCGTCAGCAAGCTTATGTTTGGAAAAGAGGAAAGCACTCTACTGACGTGGATGAAGAACCTCATAAAAGTATGTGGAGCGAACCTGAACTATGTTTTTGGTGCAGTTGGCCAGCCGCCAGAAACCAGTTGACAACCGCCAGCCTCACATCACCTCCACCGCATTTACCGGGCAAACCTGCCTACAAGCATCGCACTTGATGCATAGCTCCGTGTTGATGACATGCTTTTCGTGGGGTTGGAACGGGATCGCATTGACGGGACAACGCTGGACACACAATGTGCAGCCAATGCAATTGTCGTTGACAGAATAATTGATCAGGGCAGCACATTTGCCAGTCGGACAAACACCGTTCAAGTGGGCTTCGTACTCTTCACGGAAATATTTAAGTGTGCTTAAGACCGGATTTGGCGCAGAACGTCCCAGGCCACAAAGGGATCCTTTCTTAGTCCATTCGGCAAGCTTTTCCAACTTCTCAAGATCTCCTTGTTTACCTTTTCCCGCAACAAGGTTGTCGAGCATATCGAGCATCCGTTTGGTGCCAACACGGCAAAAAGTACACTTGCCGCACGACTCTTCCTGCGTAAAGGAGAGGAAGAAACGGGCAATGTCCACCATGCAATCGGTATCATCCAAAACGATCAAGCCACCGGAACCCATCATCGCACCAAGGGAGGTCAACGATTCGTAGTCGATTGGGGTCTCCTGAAGGCTTGCAGGGATGCAGCCTCCCGACGGGCCGCCAATTTGTACCGCTTTGAATGTCCTGCCATTGGCGATACCGCCACCTATCTCTTCCACGATTTGCCGGATGGTCATTCCCATGGGAACTTCGATCAACCCACCACGAGCGACCTTCCCCGCAAGGGCAAAAACCTTCGTCCCTTTGCTTTTTTCGGTCCCGATTCGCATAAACTTGTCGGTATTGTCGCGGATAATATAGGCAATGGATCCAAATGTCTCGGTATTGTTGACCAACGTGGGACATCCGAACAGCCCTTTCTCAGCAGGGAAAGGTGGCCGCAAATGGGGAAAACCACGGTTGCCTTCAATCGACTGTATCAATGCCGACTCTTCGCCACACACGAAGGCACCTGCCCCTTCATAAATTTTCACATTGAAATTAAAACCAGAGTCCAGGATATTGTCACCGATCAGATTGGCCTCTTGGCAGATTTCGAGTGCCGCACGGATCCTTTTTACTGCGAGGGGATACTCAGCGCGGATATAGAAATACCCTTCGCGGGCATTTACGGCAAATGCAGCAATAATCATCCCTTCGATGATCCGGTAAGGATACGATTCGAGCAACATGCGGTCCATAAAAGCACCTGGGTCTCCTTCATCACCGTTACAGATCAGATATTTTAACTCATTGGGCTGTTTGGCAACCAGTTCCCACTTGACCCCGGTAGGAAAACCTGCCCCTCCCCGACCCCGTATGCCGCTTGCTTTCACCTTGTCGATGACCTGCTTTGGGGACATTTCTTTGAACATCCTCTTGATCGCCTGGAATCCTCCATATTGCAGGTACTCTTCCAGGTCTAGCGGATTGATCATCCCGCGATGTTCGGTCGCAATCGGGAACTGTTTCCCAAGAAAGGAGGAGACATGCTTCTCCCTTATATTTAATTCGTACCTCTCGATACCGTCCCATTTTTTATCGGTCTGGATATTTTCGACGGCACTCAACAACTTCTTTTTTAATCGAGACAATCGCCCTTTTGGTTGAAAATGGGATTCGACAATGTGTTGGATATCTTCAGGCTTCACCTTGGAATAGAGGGTGGTCTCCCCTTTTACCGGAACAATCTCTACAAGCGGAACCTGATGGCACATCCCCACACAACCCACACTTTTCAGCTTGACCCTAAGGTTGCTTTGGCTGATCGTATGTTCAACGGCTTCCTTGATTTCGCTGCTCCCGCTTGCCACGCAACAGGATCCCAAACCAATCCGGATCTCTCCTTGAATTTCGTTGCCATCGGCAGTCCGGAACCGTTTTTTCTTTGAATTCCCTTTCTGGCTTTCAAAATCCCGGATGATTTCGGCGGCCTTGTCGGAAGTGATATGCCCATAAGTGATATGGTCGATCTGAACAACAGGGGCCAAAGTGCAACATCCAAGGCAACTGACCTTTTCGATCGTATATTTCCCTGACTGATCGGTATTTTCACCCTCTTTAAGCTTGAGCTCGCGGCGCAAGGCATCGTAAACCTGACCAGCACCCTTCACATGGCAAGCTGTTCCAACACAGACCCTTACCATATGTTCGCCCACTGGGGCGAGGCGGAATTGCGCATAAAAACTTGCCACACCAATGATCTCGGCAGGTTTGATCTCCGTGGTATCGCTGACCCTGCGAAGGGCCTCCTCTGGCAAATATTTAAACTCCTTCTGAATCGACTGTAGGATCGGGATCAACGATTTCTTCGTTGTCCCTTTCTCAGCGATGATGTTATCTATCTTGTCAAGATCAATCATTATCAAGAAATATACCTGTTAATTTAATCATTTGTTTCGCGCAAAGCTCGCTAAGAACGCAAAGGGTTAATAAACAAATCTTTGCGGAACATTGTGGTCTCTGCGAGACAAATTTGTTTTTGTTTCAATCACAACACCATTGTTTCGCGCAAAGGACGCTAAGATCGCAAAGGGTTAATAAAGAAATCTTTGCGGAATTTTGCGGTCTCTGCGAGACTTACTGTTCCATCTTCGATCAAAAACCCATTGTTTCGCGCAAAGCTCGCTATGATCGCAAAGTCTTAATAAACAAAACTTTGCGTTTCCTTGCGAGCTTTGCGAGACAAATTGTTTCATCTTTCAATCAAAACTCTAAGTTTTGCGCAAAGTTCGCTATGAACGTAAAGTGTTTATAAACAAATCTTTGCGGAACCTTGCGGTCTCTGCGAGACAAAATGCTCTTGTTTCAAACACAAACCCATTGTTTCGCGCAAAGTTCGCTATGAACGCAAAGGCTTAATAAAGAAAACTTTGCGTAACTTTGCGGTCTTTGTGAG
>Ga0114951_10006048_pt1 | contig 10882 bp, 9 predicted proteins | sample AM7aDNAmetaG_FD_88677 | JGI IMG/M metagenome (GOLD analysis project Ga0114951, IMG submission 88677) | Freshwater microbial communities from Finland to study Microbial Dark Matter (Phase II) - AM7a DNA metaG | ecosystem: Environmental > Aquatic > Freshwater > Lake | place: Finland: Lake Alinen... | reverse complement strand
CTGCTGGCGCTGTTCGGGTGTCATTTTCTCCCAGCGCTCGTTGTTTTCCTTGAGCTTGCGGCGTTCTTCGGCCGGCATTTGCATGAACCGCTCGATTCGTTCGTGGATGAATTTGCGTTCTTCCGCCGGCATCTGGCGCAGGGTGCTGTGCAGGCGCAACGCCGACGCTTTGTCGTGCGGGGAGAGTACGTTCCACATCTCGTTCAACTTCGTTTCGTCGAGGGCGGCGGTGCGCGGTTCCTCGGTAGGCGCATTACCCGAGAGCGTCAGCAGCAGCATGACCGCGAGGAGGCTAGTTAACGTTTGCTTTCTCATGGGGATTGTTTCCATTCAACAAATGAAGCGAGGCCACAACGTCGAAATCTTCCAAGCGATCCTGTTGCGCTGTGATATATGCTTCGACCTGCATGTTGGTGTGGTGGGTGCGTTGCCAGCCAAGCCATCCCGCACCGGAGAGCGTCACGATCAAGGAACCCGCCAGTGCCCAGCGCCACAACGGCGCCAGCCAGCCACGTGGTTTTTCCGTCAGCGTCTCGTCCAGCCTCCGCAGTGTGCGCTCGGCGAAACCGGTTGAGGGTTCTGTCGCAACGTGCCGCGCGACCGCACTCCACACGCCCGCATAGGCGCGCCACTGCGCTGCGCAGGTGGGGCAGTCGGCAACGTGTGCGTCGAATGCCGCGCTGTATGCCACATCGAGGCGGCTGTCTAGCCGCTCATCGAAGTTGGCCTGTGTTTCCTTGCAGTTCATTGTGTCCTCGCTTTCTTTCAACACCGATGCTGGGAAAAGGTTTCGTCAGCACCAGCCTTGCAGTTCTTCTTTCAGCGCCTCGCGCGCCCGGTGTAGGAGCGATTTGACTGCCGGGACCGAGCAATGTAGCACCTTCGCTATCTCTTCGTAGGACAAGCCCTCGAACCGGCAGAGCACCACCGCCGTGCGCTGGTTGTCGGGCAACCGGCGAATGGCCGCGCCGATGCGCGCCTGCAACTCACGCTCGGACGCCGCGCGCGCCGGGTCGGGCGACTGCGCGTCGGCAAACTGTGCCCCTAGGGTCTCAGTCTCCTCGTCGGATTGCGCGAGCGCGTCGAGCGACTCCGCGCCGCGCCGGGCGCGCCGGCGGTGTTCGTTGAGGATGGTGTTGTGGACGATGGTGAACAGCCACGTTGTGAATTTCGCTGTCGGCTCGTAGCGGCCCGCGGAGCGCCAGACTTGGACGAAGACGCGCTGCGCGAGGTCTTCAGCTTCCCAGGCGTCGCCGATGGCGCGGTGAATGGTTTGGATGACGCCACGCTGGTGGCGCTCGACCAGTTCGCGGAACGCCGCGCGGTCGCCGCGCCGGACGCGCAACATCAACTCGGCATCGGCATCAGAGGGGTTCACCACTTGACCTTGACGGACTTCTTCTGGCCGAGCCGGTCAACGTAGAACAGCTCACCGCGAGACTTCCCGTACTCGTGCACGTCCTTCGTGATCTTCACGTCGAAACAGCAGTACTCCGCGATCTCCAACAGCTTGCCTTCCTTCCACCACCGCAGCGCCTGCATCCCATCCGCGATCTTCGGCGCATTCAGCGTCGCCTTCGCCACCGCGTCCAGCGACAACCGGTGCCCGAGGATCGTCTCCAAGTCCGCCATCAAATCCAGCGTTGGCGCCTGCGTCAAATCCAGCGGCGAATATCCGCCAAGGACAGCGTAGTCGAAATTCAAGATGTTGAATCCCACCACCAGATCGGCACGCATCAGCTCCTTCACCAAGTCCTGCACGTGTGCCTCGTCGTAAATCTTATACTCGCCCGACCCCGTGCTGAACGTCACACCGACCGACATCTTCATGTCAGCCTTGCGGTTCCAGCCGCCGACTTCCGCCGCGCTCTTCTGCGTCTCCAGATCAAAATAAACTATGTTCGCCATGACACCTGACTCAGCCAATCGCCCGCACCAACCCGATTGTCAACATCGTGTGTAACCCCGGCTTCGCCTCCATCAGACGCGGCAGGCAATTCACCAGAATCGCCGGCGTCGCCAAGTCGCCAGCGGTGCCGCCGTCCACCACCACCCGCATTGGCGGAACGCCCTCCACCACGATCTCGTCGCGCGGATTTTTCGCGCCGACGTACATCTGCAACTCCAACTCCAGCACCTTCCGACTGCCGTGCCAGCCCGTCGCCACCTGCCTCACACCGGCGGCGCTCCCCTTCGGCACCGTCAGGTATTTCGTCCGGATCGTCCGCTCCGCCAGCACCGGCGCGATCGTTTCGTCCACCTCGTCCAAGTCCCAGCCGAACGCTTCCGCGACGAACACCAGCGACTCGCTCAGCCCAACGTGCCGGATCTTCAAGCTCTTTGCCAGCTTGCAAAATTCCGACGCCGGCAGGCCCGCGCCGACCTTACGCTGGAGCGCCTCGCGTCGCGTCCCCGCGTCCACCACGCGCAACACCCGCACCGCGTCCACGCGCTGGCAGACCGCCGTCGAGACAGCCGCCAGCGTGTCCATCACGAAGCCCGGATTGACGCCCGTGCCGAGCACGCTCACGCCGTGGCGGGCGCACAGCCGGTTGAGTTGTGCCGCCAGTTTCGGCTCGCGGTAAAACGGGAACAACGCCTCCTCGCACGACGACACGCAATGCAGCCCCGCGCCGACAATCTCCGCGAACTGTCCGTACACGCCAGCGAACGTCGAGCCGGTGCAATGCAGCACCGCGTCGGCCTCGATTGCCGGAAGCTTGTCACTGACGCGGATGCCGAGTTTGCGGTTGAGTTCGAGCACCTCGCCGAGATCGCGCCCGGCGTGGAGCGGGTCCACCGCGCCGACAAGCCGCAACGATTTCTTCTCCAACACCAACCGCGCCGCGCTGCGGCCGATGGCGCCCAGCCCGCACTGAATCACACGAATCGGTTTGTTCATGCCCGCCAGAATACCCGAACCGGCGCCTCCAACGCAATACTTGCGCCGCGCATTGACCCGGCAGGAGTTGTTGCTAGAATGGCGACACGGTGAAACTGAATTACGCAGAACTTTCCGTGACCGGACCGTGCCCGACCAATCAGGACAGCGTCGGCTTCTGGCAGGACGACGGCGGCGAACGCGGCGCGATTGCGCTGCTGGCCGACGGCGTCGGCAGCCTCGGCTCCGGCGACATTGCCAGCTCGCTCGCCATCACCACCGGCCTGCACTCGTTCCGCGAGGCGCCCTCCGACGCATCACGACACCAGCGCATGTTGGAGCTGTTCAAGGCCGCCAACTGGGCCGTTTACGACAAAGGGTTCGAGCCCGATGGCCCCGGCCACATCGCGACGACGATGGCCGTGGCGGTGTTTGGCGCGCGCGACATTGTCGTCGGCAACGTCGGCGACTCGCGCGTCTATCTGGTTCACCGCGGCATGATCAAACAGCTCAGCGTGGATCATTCACTGGTCGGCATGCAACGGCGGTTCGGCCACATCACCGAAGCTGAATCGCGCATGAGCGATCAACGCCACCTCATCACCCGTGGCCTCGGCGTGGACCCGCAAGTCCGGGTGGACATGGATCAAGCCCCGGTGTTCGCTGGCGACCGCGTGGTGTTGTGCAGCGACGGCCTGCACGGGTGCGTGTCGGACCTCGAAATCGCCCGTATCGTCCACCAGCTCGATCCCGTCGCGGCCTGCCGGCAACTGATAGCGTTGGCGATGCAGCGCAGCACGACCGACAACACCTCCGCCCAAGTGATTGAGGTCGTCGAAGTCTGATCGCCCCGGAAGCCGGAACAAAACCGGAACATCACGTCAGGACAGCTTGCAGGAAACCGCCGCACCGGCCGCGCGATTCCACGGCATTCTTGCCAGGAACAATCCCATGCCGCAGAAATCCGTGATACCGGCGAACACAAGCCCTGCGCCGACGAATGCCGACAGCCCGTAGAAGCCGGGATGCACGCGCCAGCCGAGTATCACGCCGGCCAGCACCAACGCGCCGGCTGCGATGCGGACCTGCCGTTCGAGGCTGATGACTTTGGTGGTGCCACGCGTGACCGGTAGGCCCGCCGCAATCCATGCCAGCGTGCCGCCCTCGACCACGATGCCCTGCGGACATTTCGCCGCCGCCTTCGCGGCGCGGTTGCCGGAACGGCAGAGGAGATAAACCGGTTCGTTGCGCGGCTTGAACTCATCAAGCGGTTCGTTCCGCGCTTGCGGCACATGGACCTCGGCGAATTCCACCGGGGTGCGGACATCGATCAACGACAAGTCCGGCTGCGTGGCGAGAAGTTTCAGCAATTCGGTGGGCGTGATGGTTTTCATTTCTGCTGTAACAGATGCCGCACATACCCCCGTTCGTCAATGGCAGTGTCCGAATGGATGATGGTTCCGGCTTTACGGGCGACCGCGGAACGTTCATGCTGCGCGCCATGAGCCAAACCACCATCACGGCGCTTGACCGGAAACTTGCCAAAGTCTGCGCGGTCTGCCCCGTCTGTCGGCGTGCCCGCAAGAAGCAACGCGGCGTCGCGTTCGAGTTGGTCAAGAGGATTGAGATCCACACCTGCCCATTTTGCCGTGCCTACGCCAAGGTGACCGGCCGCCAAGCGCACGAACCAGTGCGGTAAAACGGTCAGCGGAAGGCCGATTACTGCAAATTCAAGGCGAGCAATCTCTCCAGGATTTGCTCGTCCGTCACCGTCACCGGCCAGCCGTAGGCGGCGAAAACGGCGGCATCCAACTTCGCGTGGGCGTTGGCGAGCCACGTCGGACGCTCGTTGTAGAGATTGGTCAGCGTGCGCTTGGCGAGTTTCTTGGCGCAGTCGGCATCCTTCGGCACGAGGCGCGGGTAGCGGGCAACGCCGTTCTGGACGTACCGCGCCCACGGGCCATCGGCGCGGGCGGGAAACTCCAAGACTTCTTCGCGCGTCCATTCGGGCGGATTCAGCCAGTTGGTGCGAAGCGTGTCGAGTTCCTGCGCGGCGGCGGCAATCGCGGCTTGTTGCTCCGGCGTCGCGCCGGGAAATGGAAACGTCTCGAAACAGGTCGTCGGCGTGTAGCGCGGGCGCGTCTCCAGCCGCGTGCCGAGTTTCAATGCCCATACTTCGTGAAAGCGGGATTGAAGAACGCCGAAGAAGTAGTCGTCGGCCCGGGCGAAGGCGAATGTCGCGCTGTCCGGTTGCGTCGGCGCGGTGAGCCAGATGAAGATGCGGTGCTTGGATACCCGGCACGTGCAAAGGAAACGCGGCAAAGGCGCAAGTGCGATACGCATATCTTCACGCCGTCGTTCCTGCAACCACCATTCCGAGATTGTTGTGCGCGACTTCTCGCGTTCCGGTTTCACGTGTTGCCGAACATATTCGAAAGGTGCTTCGTACTTGGCGGCTTCCTGTTCCGGCAAGCCGACGCCGAAATCAATAATCCACATGCCGCGTGAGCGGCGCGTCACGTCGAGGCCGTTGACCCACGGCACAACAATGTCGGAGTTGGGGCGGCCATGCGGATTGGGTTGGCGGAGAAGTTCCAGCGCGAGCGTCTCGGGAATGTCGAACGCGCCGCCCTTGGTCGTGCCCATGAAGGAGAGGTTAAGATTCGCGGCGACCGGCTTGGCTTGCGTCACGTCTGCCACGGCGGTGAGGTTGGCGTTGATTGTCGGCACCGGCAGGCCGTCGAGGATGCGCGTCTTGTCGCTGCCATTGTCGAAGCCGATCATGGAGACGTGGACGTTGGCACCGTCGAGAATCCACGGGCGGTCGCTCTCGGCAAAGAAGATGTCGCCGGTATCCTTGATGCGTTTGAGGACTTGCCGGTTTGCGCCGCCGCGAATGGCTTGCGTGGCGAGCAGCCCGGCCCGCTGCACCTTGCCAGTTTCGAGATGGGCGCGCGCTTTCTCGAACCAGTAGCAACAGAAGTCCGCTTCCGGCGGCACGCGGTCACCCCAGTCGGCAAAAAGCTTGTCCATGTACTCGTCACCGAGTTCGGCGCGCATCTTCTTTCCGCCGAGGAATGGCGGGTTGCTGACGATGAAGTCCACGGCGGGCCAGGTGGCAGTGAGGGCGTCGGCGCATTGGAAGTTTTTGTCGAGGCGGCGCAGGATGGGTTCGGCGGGGAAACCGTAACCGTTGGCGCGGAGCCATTGGATGTAGCCAATCCAGCAAGTCATCTGGGCGAGGTCGTGAGCGTAGAGGTTGATTTCGATGCCGTGAAGTTGCTGCGGGTTGACCTGCGGGAAGCTGGGCGTGAAGCCGAGGTCGCGGATGCGGACGCCTTGGAGCCGTTGGAGGAATTGCAGGAATTGTTTCTCGGCGGCGGCGCGGTTTTTCTTGGCGTCGCCGGCAAGGAGTTTATCCATCTTCGCGCGCACGTCGGTCCATTCGCGGCGGAGCGGTTGCATGACAACCGGCTCGACGAGGGTGGTGATGTCGTCGCGGCTGGTGTAGTGCGCGCCGAGTTGGGAGCGCTTGGCGGGGTCCATGCCGCGCTCGAAGAGCGTGCCGAAGATGGAGGCATCGACCTCGCTCCAGTCGAGTTCGGCGGCGGCTTGAACACTGGCGATCTCGTCGCCGGTGAGTTCGAGCACGGGAGATTCATCGAAGAGGTTGCCGTTGAAATGGCGGATGTCTTGCATGAGACATTCGCCACCGTTGGCCATCGCGACAAACAGGTCAGCGACGTACTTGCCGAAGCGTTTCGGGTCATGCGCGCACTTGGTAACAATCTGGCTGAACAAGTCGCGCGGGAGCAGTCCCACATCCTCGGCAAATAGGCAGAAGACAATGCGGTCGAGGAAATGGGCGACGGCTTGCGGGTCGAGTCCCCGGTCGCGCATTTTCAGCGCCACGTCGGCGAGGCGCTGGGCAGCGGCGGTGGTGATGGCCTCGCTGGTGACGCCGGGCTTCAACTTGTCCGGGGTGAAGAAGACGGAACGAAGGATTTCGAGGCTGCGCGGCGTGTCGAGTTCGGCGAGCGGGATGGCAAAGGTCTGGGCCTTGGTGCTGGTAAAGTTCGTGTGGACGATGATCCGGTCCATGTCACAGACGACCAGCAGCGGCGGGTTTTCGAGGGATTCGCGGTATTGCAGGAGCTGGTCGTAGGCGGCATCGAGGTCTTTGTGTTTGCCTTTGTACTCCCAGCCGAAGAAGTCTTTCTTCCACACGTCGGCCCAGCCGTCGCCGCCGTCTTGCTTCGCCGCGCCTCTCTCGAAACAGAAGGACTCGCCGGTCTTGTCGGCTTCGACCGGCTTGGGATGGCCGACGAGTTCGCAGAGATCGAGGAAATGCTGCTGGGCGGCGGAACGCTCGCTGAGGTCAACGGGTTTCCATTTGGCGATGAAATCGGAAGCGTTCATGCCTGCGCAGTATGCCAACGCACACAGGCTGCGGCAAGCCTGTCCTTACCGGTCGGCGGCCGGGCGCGTGTCGGCTTTTGACCAGCGTGGGCAGCAAAATGGAACAGCCCCGCGGCGCGTGTTGCCACGACATTCCGGCTAAAGGCTTCTTTCCTGCGTAGTTGGAGCGAATCGCTCCGGCCGTGGCACAGCAGGTGTTGATGTGCCAACCGACCGAAACAACTGAACCCAACAACAAATGGAGGAAACTCAAATGTCGACAACATCAACATCAACCGATAAGCCCTCCAGCAAGGCGACGCTGGGATTGACGGGGCTTACCTCGAATGCCATGGCGCTGATTGCGCCGGGCGCGTTCCTGTGGCTGACGTTCCAGATGCAATCGCTTTACGGCGCGCCGATGGCGGGTTGTGCGATGTGGTTCGGCATTTTGCTGGCGCTGCTTCTGTGCTTCGCCACGGCGATCAGCTACGCGGAATTGTCCAAGCTCTATCCGGGCGCCGGGTCGTCGTACTTGTACGCGGAACAAGCGTTCTTGTCGAAGACCAAGGCTTACAAATTCGCGCGGCTGGCGAAATTCATTACCGGCTGGGCGTCGCACTTGTACTACTGGATCTATCCAGGATGTATGGTCGGTGTGACGGCGATTCTGGGCGGTTATCTGTTGAATCAATTCTTCCCGGACACGTTCGCGGGCAACTACAACAGCCCGCTGTTCATGATTCTGTTCTGCGTCATATTCGCGTTCGGCGTGGCCTACATCGCCTTCCGTGGTGTCGGCGGCACGACGGGCGTGAACGCGTTGATCAACGTCGTCCAGATCTCTGCGCTGTTGGTGTTCTCGGTGATCGCGATTGCGTACCGGATGCGCCACCCGCAAGACTCACAAGGCTATCACTTGTCCAACGGCATTGCCGTCAGTTACAACGTCGCGCAAGAGCCAGTCAAAGGCGCCGATGGCAAACCGACGCCGGTGTTGGATGCAGCCGGTAAGCCGACGATGGACAAAGACGGCAAGCCCGTGTTCGTGATGGGTGACAAAGCCGTAGCGAAGGAAGATCTCGCGACGTTGCCCAAGGGACTGGGCTTGTCCGAGGGCGATCCGTATCCGGAGATGAAAGATGGCAAACCAGTGCCGTTCACCGTCAGCTACAAAGCTGAGGAAGCTGTTACGAAGGATGACAAAGGTGTCACCACCTTCAACTTCCACGAGAACGCCTCGTCGGTGGTGAAACCACATGGGTTCAACTTCATCTTCATCCAAGCGTGCATCGCGATTCTGATCCTCGTCGGATTCGAGTCCGTCACCGCGATGGGTGAGGAAGCGAAGAATGCCAAGCGCGACATTCCGCGGGCCGTGCTGTTGTCGCTGCTGATTCAAGGCTGTTTCTGCTATTTCATCGAATACTTCGCAGCGAACTACTTCCTGCACAACGGCTACACTATGCCCAACGCCGGCGCCTCGGGCGCGCCCGTCGGTGACATGATGGTCGTTGTCGGCACCTGGCTGTTTGGAAGCTACTCGGCTGGCCGGGCGTTCATGCTCGTGCAAGCGTCCACGGTGTTCCTGGCGCTGGTTGGCACCACGTTAAGCTGCCTCAGCACCGGTGCTCGCGTGACCTACGCAATGGGCCGCGACGAGGAAGTGCCGTCGCACTTCGGGCTGGTGCATGGCCGGACCCTCTCGCCGTATCGCGCCATCTGGACGTTGGCGGCAATCTCGGCGGTAGTTGGCATCGCTACGGTGCTGGTGTACCTCGGCGGAACGACACCGGCGGCGTTGGATGCGAAGTATCATAGCATCTGGTACAGCTTCGGTATCTTTAAGCCGGAAACCTACGCGAAACTTCCGAACACGCTGGTTATCGTTACGTTGATCAGCAACTTCGGCACATTCCTGCTCTACATGATCACCTGCGTGATCGCGATGGTGGCGTTCAAGGAGCACCACTCCTTCAACGGATTCAAGCACATGTTTGTGCCGATCTTCGGATTGGTGGCGAATCTGGCTTGCATGCTGTTCTACCTGGTTGGACCGTTCACTGTCGCCGGCATGAGCTGGAAGGAACCGTTCATCGCCCTCGGCTTCGTCGGTGTCTGGGGCGTGTACGGCGCGTTGTATTTCGTGCGCGCCAGCAAAGCCAAAGGAAAGGAGATCCTCCTCACCGAACGGCCGGAGACCGGCACCGTAACGGCCTAAACAATAACCTAAATCCAGGGCGGTCGTCTTGCGCGAGCAGGACGACCGCCTTGCAATTTCCTCCAACGCCGATTAGCCTGCACCCGCCAACATGGAACTGACCTACGCTGAACTCACCACCGCAGGCCCCGTTCGCGACCACAACGAGGATAGCGTCGGTTTTTGGAAGCCCGACTCACTCGACGAGAAACGCGAGCGCGGCAGTATCGTCGTCATTGCCGACGGCCTCGGCGGCCTCCAGCGCGGCGAAGTCGCCAGCCGGCTCGCCGTTGACGCTGCGCTCAAGATATTCCGCGAAGCCAAACCCGGCACCGCGCCGCAGCAACTCATCACCGAAATTTTTCAAGCCGCCAACCTCGCCGTGTACGACGAGGGCATGAAGGAGCACGGTCGCAGCCGCATCGCCACCACGCTGGCCGTCGTCATCCTCCGTCACAACACCGCCACCATCGGCAACGTCGGCGACTCTCGCGTCTACCTCGCCCGCCGCAACGAAATCCGCCAGCTCACTACCGATCATTCCTACGTCGCCATGCAGCGCAAGTTCGGCCTCATCAACGAGGCCGACGCGCGCACCAGCGAGAACCGCTCCATGCTCACGCGCACCATCGGCCAGGAGCCGACCATCCGCATTGACGTGGACGACACCAATCTCCTCGCCGGTGACCGGCTCATCCTCTGCACCGACGGCCTGCACGGTTGTGTCGCCGACGGCGAGATCTGCGACATCGTCAGCCGGTTCAATCCCAGCGCCGCCGGTCGCCAGCTCGTCGCCCTCGCGGAACAACGCGGCACCGAAGATAACGTCAGCGTCCAAGTCGTCCAGATCAACGCCGTCGAGGAAGTCGGTTCGTACCGTGGCGTCCCCGTCTATCACACGCCCGCCGCGCCGTCCGCCTCAACCACCGAAGTCCAGCCCGGCCAGACGCTCGACAACCGTTTCCTCGTCACCGAGACCATCAGTCGCAGCGGCATGGCCACCATCTTCAAAGCGCAGGACCTCGCCCACGACAAACAATACGTCGCCGTCAAAGTCCCGCACCTCCAGTTCGAGAGCGACCCCGGATTCTTCTCCCGCTTCGAGCGCGAAGAAGACATCGGCCTCCGCCTCAACCATCCTTTCATCCTCAAATTCATCAAAGTCGAAAACAAAAGCCGCCCGTACATCGTCACCGAATACCTGCGCGGCTACACGCTCGCCCACCTCCTCACCAATGTCCGCCCGTTACCACCGCGCGACGCCCTTTCCATTGCCAGCCGCGTCACCGACGCCCTGATTTATCTCCACCAAAACGGCATCATCCACCGCGACCTGAAACCGCAGAACATCATGATCTGTCCCGACGGCACGATCCGCCTCATGGACTTCGGCATCGCCGGCG
>Ga0114951_10006046_pt1 | contig 10882 bp, 11 predicted proteins | sample AM7aDNAmetaG_FD_88677 | JGI IMG/M metagenome (GOLD analysis project Ga0114951, IMG submission 88677) | Freshwater microbial communities from Finland to study Microbial Dark Matter (Phase II) - AM7a DNA metaG | ecosystem: Environmental > Aquatic > Freshwater > Lake | place: Finland: Lake Alinen... | reverse complement strand
CAATGTCAGGGAAGACGAGATAACCAGCCGCGTCGAAGATTTCCAAGCCGCCTTCGATGTGCAAGCCGACTGTCCGCTGGAGGAACTGCGCCGGGCCGCGCGCACCTCGGTGGCTCTGGATGCCTTTGCCGCGCGCTACGAACTGGGCGCCCTGGCCTACTTCTACAAGGGCTCGGGCGTTGCCGCCAACGAAGACACCATGAGCTCGATCATCCTGGGCACTTCGCTGCTGACCGCGCGCCACATTCCCGTGGCGGGCGAGTACGAGGTGAAGAACGCCCTGGCCATGAAGATGATGGACTCGCTGGGTGCGGGCGGCTCGTTTACCGAGTACTACGCGATGGACTTTAAGGACGACCTGGTGCTGATGGGCCACGACGGACCGGGCCACATCGCCATTGCCGAGGGCAAAACCAAGGTGAGGCCGCTGAAGGTTTACCACGGCAAGGTGGGTCGTGGCCTTTCGGTGGAAATGAGCGTCAAGTACGGCCCCGTGACGCTGCTTTCCGTGGTCGAGGACGCGGATTTGCGCTTCAAGCTGGTGGTGGCCGAGGGCGAGTGCGTGGCCGGTGAGATTATGGAGATTGGCAACACCAACAGCCGCTATCGCTTCCCGCTGGGCGCGCGCGGATTTGTGAACGCGTGGAATGCCCAGGGACCCGCGCATCATTGCGCCGTGGGCATTGGCCATGTGGCCTCCGCGCTGGCCAAAACCGCTGCGTTGATGGGGGTTGGATTCAAACAGGTGTGCTGAACCGCGGGCTGCCCCCGAAGCCCGATTTGAGATCATTGTTCCAGGGGTTCGGCGAGCCGGCGCAGGATTGGTTCACAGGGTGGGATGGGGGGGACGGAAATTGAAGGCAGGCGAAAGGAAGGCGCAGAACTCCTTAGCCAAAATGGGCCCAAAACTGGTACGTTGATTTAGAAGGACTTTATTTCCCCATGGCTTCAAATTCCTATTTTTCCTTGGCGGTTCTGTTCCTGGCGGCATTGGGTTTTGGGCTGGCCCCGCTGGTGCTGGCATGGCTATGGGGGAAGGCATTTTCACCCGCCAAGCCAAACGCGATCAAAAACTCCATTTACGAGTGCGGACTGGAGTCGAGGGGCGATGCCTGGATGCAGTTCCGCTCCGCCTATTATCTTTACGCCATCATTTTTCTCATCTTCGACGTAGAGGCGGTTTTTTTGCTGCCGTTTGCCGTAGCGTTTACCGGCTTGGGCGCGGCAGCGTGCGGCGCCATGCTGGTGTTTGTGTTGATGCTGATTGAAGGGCTGGCGTGGGCCTGGGCCAAGGGCGTTCTTACGTGGGCGTAGAACAGAGATCAGGGGCACTCGGCAGGGAATTGGGAACCCAACAGGAGCAGAGCGATGGCTGTAGATGAAGGTCTGAAGATCGAACTGGGCAAGCAGGGCGTCTTCGTTACGACCATCGAGGAACTCTATAACTGGGGACGGCGCAACTCCGTGTGGCCCATGCAATTCGGGCTGGCCTGCTGCGCCATCGAGATGATTGCCACCACCATGGCCCGCTACGATCTGGCGCGCTTCGGAGCTGAGGTGTTTCGCCCCTCCCCGCGGCAGGCCGATCTGATGATTATCTCCGGCACGGTGACCAAGAAGATGGCGCCGCAGGTGGTGCGGCTTTACAACCAGATGGCCGAGCCCCGGTACGTGATCGCCATGGGCGCCTGCGCCATCTCCGGCGGGCCGTTCAAGCAGGGATACAACGTGCTGAAAGGCATTGACCGGTACATTCCGGTGGACGTACACATTCCCGGCTGTCCGCCGCGTCCCGAGGCGCTTATCCAGGCCTTTATGACTTTGCAAAAAAAGATCGACGAGCAGCCTCTGACCGGGGCTGGCCGTCCGCGCCACCTGGACGCCGAGGCGCAGGGCGAGTTTCCCGTACCGGAGCAGGGTGCGCACGATCTGGAACCAACTTCGAACAAGGGCGTTTGGACAGTGCCGGTGGTGATTCGCTGATGAAGACGATGGAAGAGATCAAGGCGGCGATCGAGGCGGCCGCACCGGGAGCGGGAGTGGAGATTGTGCCCAATCCCAGCCCCAGCGGACAGCACTCGCTTAGAATCGCGCCCAGCCATGCCGTGGCGGTGGCGACGTTCCTTCGCGACGATGCGGAGCTTGCGCTCGATTTCCTGTCAAACGTGACCGGCGTGGACTGGCTGGACAAGGAAGTCACCGAAAAGGTGAAGGTAACGAGCACCGTTACCAAGACCGTGGATGACGTGGAACAGGATGTGGAAGAGACCGTCGAGGAAACCCGCAAGCGCGTTCAGCCGGGCTGCCTTGAGGTGGTCTATCACCTGTTCTCTTCAGCACTGAAGCACGGTCCGGTGATTTTGCGGATGAAGACGATGAACCGCACCGATCAGGTGGAGTTGCCGTCGCTGACGCCCATCTGGCGGTCGGCGGAGTTTCAGGAGCGCGAGGTCTTCGACCTCTATGGAGTTGTGTTCAAAGGGCACCCGGACCTTAGGCGGCTGCTGATGTGGGATGAGTTCAAGGACCATCCAATGCGTCGCGACTACGTCGATCCGGACGACTATGAGTACGAGCCCACGCCGCACGATGCCGTGTTGACGCGGGCTAACGCGCACAAGGCAGCGGAAGAGGCGAAAGCCAGGGAAGGGACGGGTGCCGGCCTATGACGGATACTGCGTTCCGTCGGGAAAAGATGGAAGAGGGCTGGAACCGGCCGCCGCTCATCGAAGAGGATGGCGAAGCGGAACTGCTGGAAGTGGCCATGGGGCCGCATCACCCCTCGACCCACGGCGTCTTCCGCATGGACCTGGCTTTGGACGGCGAGCGCGTGGTCCGCTTGAAGCCGGTGTTCGGTTACCTGCATCGCAATCACGAAAAGATTGCCGAAGGAATAAGCTATCTGGCTTCCATGCCGTATACCGACCGGCTGGACTATATCTGTTCGCTCACCAACAACTGGGCCTATGCGCTGGCGGTTGAAAAGCTGGTGGGCCAGCAAGTGCCCGAGCGCGCCGAATACATTCGAGTCATCCTCGCGGAGTTCACTCGCATTCAGAATCACGCCTCGTCTATCGGTTTTCTGATTCAGGAGATGGGTGCCAGCGGCACGCCGCTCATGTACGCCTTCAGAGAGCGCGAGAAGATTCTGGATCTGTTCGAGGAACTGACCGGCTCGCGGATGATGTGCAACTACATGCGCTTCGGCGGCTGCCGCGTGGATACTTCAGCTGCCTGGCTGGATGCTGCGCGCAAGGTTGTCGACGGGTTGCCGGGCTTTGTGGACGAGTTTGAAAACCTGCTCAGCACCAATGAGATTCTGATGGCGCGCTGTCAGCGGGTCGGTATTCTGAGGCCGGAACTGGCGGTGAACGCCGGCATTACCGGGCCCATGCTGCGCGCCTCTGGGGTCAACTACGACATCCGCAAAGTCGATCACTACGGCATCTACGACCGCTTCAAGTTCCGCGTGCCGCTGGGCGATCACGGCGACATCTACGACCGCTACATGGTGCGCATTCTGGAGATGCGGGAGTCCATCACGATTCTGAATCAGGCGCTGAGAGACATTCCCGGCGGCCCGATCATGGACGCCAAGGCGAAGATTCGCGGTTTCCGCCCCAAGCCGGGTGAGGCTTATGGACGCATTGAAGCGCCCAAGGGCGAGTTGGGCTTCTATCTCATTAGCGACGGCGGGCCGAACCCCTATCGCTACCGGGTGAGGCCGCCTAGTTTGATTAACCTCACGGTGCTTGAGGATATGTGTCTGGGCAGCAACGTGGCCGATGTGGTGTTGATCTTCGGCAGCGTGGATATTGTGCTGGGAGAAGTGGATCGGTAGAAACCAGTTCAAAGTTCATAGTTCGCAGTTCAAAGTTGAAAGCATGCGACCAAGAATGTGAACTATGAACTGCGAACTTGATGGAGGTTTCATTTGCTGGGCGAGGGAATACTGAAGGGAATGGCGGAGACGGCAAGAAACTTTGTCGGTAGCTATTTTTCCGCGGAGCGGATGACTACGGTCGAGTATCCGGAAGAGCGGATCGCGCCGATCGAAGCCGCGCGCGTCTTCCCTTTTCTGGTGTACGACACGGAAAACTGGGAGGCTGGGCTGCGCTGCGTCGCCTGCCAGATTTGCGAAAAGGAATGCCCGCCCAAGTGTATCTTCATCGAGAAGAGCAAGGACAAGAAACCAGACGCAATCGGCAAGCCGCAGTTTTATCCCACCCGCTTCGACATCGATATTTCGGTCTGCATGAGCTGCCAGATTTGCGTTGAAGTGTGCCCGTTTGAGGCCATCAAGATGGACAACGTGTTCGAACTGGCCACGGATGACCGCTTTGGCGGCCTGCTGCTGGACCGCAAGGAACTGGCCAAGTCGAACGAGTACTACCACGGGATTCACCCAACCGAGGCCGCCCGCGTGGATGCGCGGCTGGCTGCGGAAAAGGTCAAGGCGGATGCCAAGTCAACGGCCGCGGTGGTCGCTTCGGCCGTCAAGGGCGCCGAACGACCGGCGCCGCCGGCTGCGGGAGGAGTCTAGCCAATGATCGTCTGGATGGATCAGTTCTTCGTGCTCCTAAGAAATTGGCTGGTAGGGTTTTTGCCCGTATCCCTGCAAGGGTTTGCGGGTGTGCTGCTGAGCGTGGTGACCATTGTTCTCCTTTTTCCGGCGCTGTTTGCCCTGGCCGTCTGGCTGGAGCGCAAGGGACTGGGACGCATGCAGAACCGGCTGGGGCCGAATCGTGTGGGGCCGTTTGGGCTGCTGCAGCCGATCGCCGATGGCATCAAATCGCTGACCAAGGAAGACATTGTTCCGCTCAGCGCCGATGCGCCGGTGCATTTTCTGGCTCCGGTCGTCCTGGTGGTTGCTGTCTTTATGGGCTTCGCCGTGCTGCCCATGGGACGCAACATGGTGCTGGTGGACATGGACGCTGGGCTGCTGTTCTACTTCGCCATGGGTGCGTCCACGGAGTTGGCCGTCTTCATGGCGGGCTGGTCGAGCCGCAACAAATATTCGCTGCTCGGAGCCATGCGCGCCGTGGCCCAGATGATCAGCTACGAAGTGGTGCTGCTACTTTCCAGTGTGGCCGTGGTCATGATCTCCGGCTCGCTCTCGCTTACCAAGATTGTTGAAGCGCAGAACCACTACACCTGGGGATTGCCGCACTGGTACATCTTTACGCCCTGGGGATTGGCGGGCTTCATCATGTACGCCATCGCGGCAACGGCCGAAACCAACCGCTCCCCCTTCGATCTGCCAGAAGGCGAATCGGAACTGGTGGCCGGATACCATACCGAATACTCAGGCTTCAAATTCGCGCTCTTCTTTCTCGGCGAGTACCTGGCCATGTTCTCCATCTCCGGCCTCGGCTCCACGCTGTTTCTGGGCGGATGGTCCGCGCCCTTTTCGTTCCTCACCTGGGTCCCGTCCTGGATCTGGTTTTTCTCGAAATTGATGCTTTCGGTCTTCGTCTTCATTTGGATGCGCGGAACGCTGCCCCGCCTGCGGCAAGATCAACTAATGAACTTCGCCTGGAAGTTTGTGCTGCCCTTCACACTGCTCAACCTGATGGTGACCGCGCTTTGGCGCTTCATGGGCGAGGGATGGGAGCGCTGGGTCGTCTGCTCGGCGATTCTGGTGGTGGTCTACGTTGTCATGGCGAGGGTGAGTTTGTATAAGGAACACATCCGGCCAAGGAGATACCGCTATGCCGATTAGCATTTGCCGGACCGATATCATCGCGATGGACTCTGAGATCCCAGGTCTCAAAAGCGAGACGTGGGCCACCCGGATGAGTACAGACGGAAAGGGAAACTGTCGATGAGCCCTGTCTTCTATCTAATTTCAGCCATGACGGTGGCCGGCGGTCTGGCGGCGGTGCTGCTTAAGAACACGGTGCATTGCGCGCTAGCCCTCACCGTGGCCTTTGCCGGACTGGCGTTGCTGTTCCTGCAGCTTGACGCGCAGTTCGCCGGCTTTGCGCAGATTCTGGTTTATATTGGCGCGGTCGCCATCCTGGTTGTGTTTGCGATTCTGCTCACGCGCGGTTCTGAAACTCCCAAGGACGGCGTTTACAGCCGCAACTGGCCCATCGGCCTGGTGATTGCAGCGGCGGTGTTTTCAGTGCTGGGTTGGGCGGTGCTGCAAAGCGCGCGTGTTCTGCCCAATGAGACGGCCGTGCCCAAGGTGACGGTTCTGGATATCGGCAACGCCCTGGTGGGCCGCTACGTTTTGCCGCTTGAAATTGTGGCCCTGCTGCTGACTGCCGCCACCATCGGCGCGGTCATCGTGGCCCTGCATGAGAAAGAAGGGGCCAAATGACGCCGCTTACTGGATATCTTCTGGTCGCAGCCTTGCTGTTCGCCATCGGACTGGCCGGCGCGCTCACACGGCGCAACGCCATCCTGGTGCTAATCGGCATTGAACTGATGCTGAACGCGGCCAATCTCAATCTGATCGCCTTCTGGCGTTACGGGCCTCATCCGGAGGCGCTTACCGGCATGATGTTCGCCATCTTCTCCATCGCCGTGGCTGCGGCTGAAGCTGCGGTAGGACTTGGACTGGTGATTTCCATTCATCGCCACGCGCACACCACCGATCTGGACAACATGAACAGGATGAAGGGGTGAGCGCATGATGATGCAAGAAGAAGCAGCAGTCGCGTTTTCTCCGCTCACACAGTGTTATGGGGGATCGTCGTTTGCGGCCCATATGCTGTGGCTGATTCCCGCACTTCCGATCATTGCCGCAGGTGCAATTGCTCTGCTGAAGCAGCCCCGCCGCAAAACTTCCGCCACCCTGGCTATCGGTTCTCTGAGTTTCTCGCTGCTGCTCTCGCTGGTGGCATTTGGCCAGGTTTTGATGGATTGGGCGTATGGAGACTACGGAAGCCGCGAGACCGTAAACCTCACCTGGTTCCAAGTGGGCGCCATCCACGTAGACCTCGGCTGGGTGCTCGATCCGCTTTCGGCCATCATGCTGGTCATGGTCAGCTTCGTCGGCCTGCTCATCTTTATCTACTCGACCGGCTACATGGCCCACGACGAGAACTACACGCGCTTCTTCTGCTTCCTCTCGCTGTTTGCAGGAGCCATGCTGGGTGTAGTGATCTCGAACAGCCTTCTGCTCCTGTTTATGTGCTGGGAGTTGGTTGGCCTTACATCGTATCTGCTCATCGGCTTCTGGTATCAGAAGCCATCGGCTGCAGCCGCCGCCAAGAAGGCTTTCCTCACCACGCGCGTCGGCGACATTTTCTTTCTGCTAGGCATGGTCTGGTTGTTCGCGCAAACCGGCACGCTGCTCTTCTATAACAACGGTGGCGGCTCCATGGAGCACGTCGCTCTGAGCGCACTGCTGGCGCAGCCTGCCGCACTCGGCCTCACCGCAGCGGGCGCAATTGGCCTGCTGATCTTTGCCGGAGCAGCGGGCAAGAGCGGCCAGCTTCCCCTGCACGTCTGGCTACCGGACGCGATGGAGGGCCCCACGCCCGTCTCCGCTCTCATTCACGCAGCCACCATGGTTGCCGCTGGCGTCTACCTCATCGCCCGCGTTTATCCGCTGATGCAGGCCGGAGCACTTGCCGGCGGCACCACGACAGCCCTCACGGTCGTCACCTGGGTGGGCGCGTCAACAGCCGTTTTTGCCGCGCTCATCGCCGTTGCGCAGAACGACATCAAGCGCATCCTGGCCTACTCCACCGTTTCGCAGCTCGGCTACATGATGGCCGGGCTGGGCATGGGCGGCGTTGCTGTAGGCATGTTCCACCTGATCACGCACGCCTTCTTCAAGGCGCTGCTCTTTATGGGCGCGGGCTCGGTGATTCACGGCTGCCACGAGGAGCAGGACATCCGCCGCATGGGCGGCCTCAAGGCCGATATGCCGCTCACTTTCATCACCTACTCCATAGGTATGCTGGCCCTCTGCGGCTTTCCTATCTTTTTCTCTGGCTTCTGGTCAAAGGACGGCATTCTCGAAGCCGCGCAGCACTGGAGCGTGGCCAAGGCTCCGTTTTACATGCTCGTCTTTGGCGCGCTTCTGACCGCGTTTTACATGACCCGCCAGGTTGCGTACGTCTTCTTTGACCACTGGCGCGGCCACAAGCCGGCGCACGAAAGCCCAGCGGTAATGACGGTTCCGCTGGCGATTCTGGCCTTCTTCGCAATCACGCTGGGCGCGCTCGGCACTCCGGTCTGGCCGTGGTTCCGTGCCTTCCTGGATGGACGCGCGGCAGGCTTCGACCTGCACGGTTTTGCCGAGCCGGGCCTGCTGGCGCTGATGACGACATCGACGCTGGTTGTATTTCTAGGGCTCGGAGTGGGTTGGCGGCTCTACGGCAACAAATCCACCAGGCCTGAAGCCAAGGATGCACTGGAAAATGCAGTTCCCTGGGTCTGGGCTGTACTCCGCGACCGTTTCTATGTGGATGAGCTATACGGAGTGACGGTGATTGCGTTTTATGCGTGGTGGGGACGGGTTGCCGACTGGCTCGACCGCCATGTTTGGGGCGGCGCGGTTACTGGAGTGGCCTGGTCTTTTGGCCTGTGGGCGCGGCTGAGCCGCTTTCTCGACACCAACGTGGTGGACGGCAGCTTCGACAAAGGCTGCGAAGAGCTTTCAGCCGGCGGCGGACTGCTCTCGCGGGTGCAGAGTGGCCGCGTCCAAGCCTATCTCAGAATCCTGGCGCTCGCCGTTGTGGCGCTGGCAGCAGTTTTGATCTGGAGCGCCCGGCCATGAACGAATTTTCGACCGGAATTCCTTTATTGTCGCTGTTGACCGGGTTGCCCCTCATCGGGGCGGCTATTGCGCTCTGGTCCGGCAAACACGCGCGTGCCGTGGCCCTGATCACAACCATGTCCAGCCTGATGCTGGCCTTGCTGGTTTGGACCCGCCTGCCCGTGAGCGGCGGCATGGGACTGGTTGAGCAGTTGGCCTGGGCGCCTTCTCTTGGCATCGAATATCACCTCGGCGTCGATGGCTTGGGCGCGCTGATGCTGGTGCTCTCGGCGATTGTCACCCTCATGTCCGTCGATGCGGCGCACCGCGTGCATCACCAGCCCAACCTCTACTTCGCACTGGTGCTGGTGCTCGAGTCCGGCCTGTTCGGCTCCTTCACGGCGCTGAACTTCTTCCACTGGTTCTTGTTCTGGGAACTGAGCCTCATCCCTGCCTTCTTTCTCATCAAGCTCTGGGGCGGCCCCCGGCGTGGCCCGGCGGCTACGCAGTTCTTCGTCTACACCATGGCCGGGTCGGTGGCGCTGTTGGTTGCGTTCCTCGCCATCTTTGTTTCCACCGGCAGCATGGACTTCGGCCACTTGACCCTGCTCGCATCCACCGGCGAACTTGAGCAAATGGTCACGGCGCATCTCGGCCCGGTCAGCTTGTGGCTGGCCATCGGCGTCCTCGCCGGATTCGCGGTCAAAGTCCCCATGTTTCCGTTCCACACCTGGCTGCCCGCCGCGTACGCTGAGGCGCCTTCTCCGGTAACCATGCTGCTCACCGGCGCCATGTCCAAGATGGGCGTCTACGGATTGCTGCGGATCGCCATTCCGCTCTTCGGCCCGCAAATCGCCCAGATCCGCACGCCGCTTCTCGTCCTGGCCGTCGCTACTATCGTGATGGGCGCGTGGGCTGCGGTGGCGCAGAAAGACCTCAAGCGCGTCTTCGCCTACTCCTCGGTAAACCACCTGGGCTATTGCCTGCTTGGCATCTTTGCGCTGGCGGTTCCGTCTGCTGGCGCGGCGGCACAGGCCAGTCAGGCGGCTGCGCTCAACGGCGTCATCCTTCAGATGTTCAATCACGGCATCACGGCGGCGGCGCTCTTCTGGTTTGTCGCCATGATCCAGATGCGCTCCGGTGGCGGCCGCGGCATCGACGACTTCGGCGGCCTGCGCAAGCCCGCTCCGGTCTTCGCCGGTCTCATGGGCATTGCGCTCTTTTCGTCCCTCGGCCTGCCCGGACTCAACGGTTTTGTCGGCGAGTTCCTGATCTTTCGCGGCGTCTTTCCGCTGGCGTGGGTGGCGGCTACGGTTTCCATTCTCGGCCTGCTGGTCACGGCGGCTGTCATTCTCACCGTCATTCAAAAGGTCTTCAGCGGTCCCGTCCCCGAGCGGTGGGCCGCCTTTCCCGATCTGCACCACGGTGAGCGCCTGGCGCTGGCCCCGGTCATCGGCCTCATGCTCCTCCTGGGCCTTGTGCCCCAAGTCATTGTGGACAGCGTGAACCCTACGGTTCTTAACCTGCTGGCGCACTGGAGATTTTAGATGTTGGCGTGGACGATCTATCTCTCGTTTGCCGGGGCGCTGCTCCAGGCTCTCCTGCCCAAAGGCAGGAATGACCTGGCGCGCTGGCTGGCGCTGGCCTTTGCCGTAGCTGGCCTCGCGCTTGCTGTGGCAGGCTTTGTCGCCGGCATGGGGCAGGGCCGCGTCATCATCATTGACGCTCCCTGGGTGCCCACGATGGGCATTCACTACCTGCTCGCCGCCGATGGCATCAGCCGTGTACTGGTGCTGCTCACCGGCCTGGCCGCGGTCGCCGGAGTCCTTTTCAGCTGGAATATCGAACTGCGCACCAACGAGTTCTTCGCCTTCTTCCTCGCTCTTATCGGCGGCGTCTACGGCGTCTTTCTCAGCTTCGACCTCTTTCTGCTGTTTGTGTTTTACGAAATCGCCATCGTCCCCAAGTACTTCCTGATCGCCATCTGGGGCTCGACCCGCAGAGAATACGCTGCCATGAAGCTGGCGCTTTACTCCTTCGCCGGATCGGCCATGGTGCTGATCGGCTTGCTTGCCGCGTATGCCACTTCGGGCAGCCATTCGACCAGCCTGATTGATCTTGCCGCCTATGCGCATTCAGGGGGCCTGCCTGTCAGCTTCCAGATGT
>Ga0114951_10006045_pt1 | contig 10884 bp, 9 predicted proteins | sample AM7aDNAmetaG_FD_88677 | JGI IMG/M metagenome (GOLD analysis project Ga0114951, IMG submission 88677) | Freshwater microbial communities from Finland to study Microbial Dark Matter (Phase II) - AM7a DNA metaG | ecosystem: Environmental > Aquatic > Freshwater > Lake | place: Finland: Lake Alinen... | reverse complement strand
ACTGGTACTTCAACAGGAGCTACAACTACCTCAACTGGAACATCTACTTCAACGGGAACTGGTACTTCAACTGGAGCTACAACTACCTCAACTGGGACATCTGCTTCTACTGGAACTGGTACCTCAACAGGAGCTACAACTACCTCAACTGGAACATCTACTTCTACGGGAACTGGTACTTCCATTTTATTAATAAAAAATTAATAAAATTTCTACAATTCGTATCGATGTTCGGCAATTTCCGTACGACAAACGGGACACTTGTAATTTTCCGATAACCACGTATCCAAACATTTCGTATGAAAAAGATGACAACACGAGATCTTTCGTATTTTCGTGTCCGCCTCAAAATCTTCCATGCATATCGAACAAGTTGTCTCATCCGTCTTTAATTCCGCAAACGCAACTTCAGGCAATTTATCCAAAATATCCCTCGGAACAAAAAGACGAACAGGAGCCATATTTACAGGCATATCGTACTCATTCGGCAAAATCGGTAAAATGATATTCATAATTTGATTGACCCTCTCAATCACATTGTTATTTAACTGAACATTAATCCGGTTTTCCTCTTCGTAATTACTAGCTAACAATTCACGGACAATTGCCATATCATCCTCAATTTCATCTTTTTGAGACATTAAATACACCGCAATCGAATAGTAGATGTCACGATAATCGTACAATTCCAATAAAATCTGGATAATTCGATTGTAATGATTGCGCGCGGAATAGTACGCAAACTGGCTTACGTAAGGTATAATGATATCCTCGATACTATACACAATACCTTCGTTATAATGTCGAAAATATTCGGTATCGTTTAAATAATCCATTTTAATTTACCCAAAAAATATATTTTTTAATTCAATTTTAAATATTTAAAGCTAATAAAATGTATGCGATTATTTATACAGGCGAAGTAAGAACGATTGAGAAAACAATCGATTACTTAAAAAACGTCTTATCTGAAAATATGCACGTTTTTGCCGTACTTCAAAGTAAAGACACAAAATATTACACAGACTTTGTTACAGAAAAACTAGGAACGAATTTAAAATCAATCGAATGGTTTGAAAATACACAAGAATGGATACAAATCAGAGATTCTTTGTTACAAGACATGACTATGCCCGGCATATGGAAAGACTATCTGAAAAATTCCGGATCCATGATTGAATATTACCAAATGTATCTCGCCTCCAAAAAAATCGAACAAAAAGAAAATCTCGAACATTTCAAGTACGACTACGTCATGAGAATAAGATGCGATGTCATTTTGACGCACCCAATTGATTTTGATATCAACCGTCTCTCCAAACAAGAAACGAACGATTTTTTACAAGAAATAAAACTCTATCACACCGATACATTATCCGCCATGAAAATTTTCATGAAATCGTTTTTTCATAGACAAAGAATGTACGCCAAAACATACGACCAAAATCAAATCTCCGACTCCTTTTCACCCAATACAGATCTTCACGATTATCTATTAAACGGAGACTACGTCATCTCATTACGTGTAAACGTAATCTATTTCATGAAAAGAAAAACGTTTGAAAAAATATCTCACCTAGGAATCACCTACGGCAAATACAAAATGAAAAACCAGGAATACTGGTTCAACGCCGAATCACAATTTCAAACCATATGCACCGAAAATAACATTGATGTGTTTGATTCAACCATGGATATAGAAGATAAAAGTCTCTATAATTACACAGAATCCGATTACTTTGAAAACGGGAATTTAAAAACTGACTGTCTCTTTTTCATCAGAAGATATTGAAATTGAATTTATTTTTGTAAATTGAAGAATGAAAAATGTCAACACGTTTCAATCTTTGGATTAAAAAATCACAAAAAAAATTTGGTTTGAAATTTGAAAATTTACAAAATGGAATAATATCTATCGATAAACTTCAGTCATTTGAAAGTCCAAGAATCCAGAATATCATCAAAGAATTAGAAAATAAAAATGCGACCGAAATATCATTTGCCGACCTCTTTTTACATTCAAAAGAAGATATGCTCATTCCTTGTCCTAAACACGGGTTAGTATGCATGACTCCCGCTCGGCATATAGAAAGCCCGACTGGATGCACAAAATGCAGCGGTAAATATCAACGAACTACAGAAGAATTCGACAAAGAGTTAAAAGAAACGTTCGGTAAAAACATATCAAGAATTGATCCATACAAAAACCAGAAAACTCCAATGAGAATGTTGTGCACAAAACACGGCGAATTTCCACATAAAAAAACGGGAAGCGATTTATTGAATGGTCATCAAGGGTGTCCTGAATGCCAAAAAGAAGAAAGTTCATTGAAAAGACGTTGGAAAAAAGAAGAATGGATTGAAAAAGCAAATCAAATTTTTCTTATTCCAAAAGACAACTATTCCGGAATTAGTCTGGAAATCGTCGAATGTACATTATGGGTCCACGATCTATTTTGCATTGTTCACCAAAAATATTACTGTCAACGAGCAAATGATCACCATAAAGGTCACAGATGTTCTTTGTGCGGAAAAGATATCTTAGCAGACCTATTTCGGCTTTCTTACACAGATCTCATCCAAAGATGTAAAGAAAAACACAAGGAAGAAAAATACGAATGGGGTAAAGAACCCGACGACTATAAAAATGGATATTCCAAAATTCCGGTCATATGTCACGCTACCCATAAAGATGGAAAAGAACACGGAATTTGGTACCCTTCAGCTCATAATCATGTTAATGGAAGCAAATGTCCTTTATGCAAAACAGTAGGCTATTCAAAAATAGCAATTGAATGGATTACATCATTATCACTTAAATTGGGGGTATTTATTCAACATATGGAGAACGGAGGAGAATACAAAATTTCAAACTCTTACAAAGCAGATGGATATTCTTCCGAATTGAATTGTATATTTGAGTTTCACGGATGTCATGTTCACGGATGTAAATCCTGTTACCCAAACCGAGATGAATTGGATTTATATGAAAGAAATACACACGAAGAAAATTATCAGAATACTTTAACCAAAAAGAAATTTTGTATTGATCAAGAGTATAAATACATTGAAATATGGTATTGTGAATGGAAAATTTTATAATCTCTAAGAATTTCAATAATTCTACTTTGAATCTTATAAAAATGATTTTTAATAAATAAAAAATCATCAATTTAAACATAATGACAAAAGTATTTCCATATAAGGACATTTCATCCATACAATTTGGTATTTTATCACCAGAAGAAATTATTGAACGAGCTGTATGCAAAGTTGATAATTCAAAGTTTTCGGGCCCGAACAGCGTTTACGATCTCAGAATGGGAAGCATGGAGCAAGATCAAAAATGCTTGTCGTGTGACCAAACCCCGAAGAATTGTGCAGGGCACTCGGGATACATAGAATTGAATTGTCTCGTCTTACATCCAATGTATTTGCGACAAATCACGAATTTTTTAAAGTGTTTGTGCGTGAAATGTCACCGGATGGTATTGACAGAAGAACATCTTAAACTGGACGGCGTTCTTCGGTATCAGACGGAATCCCGATTTGAGAAAATTGTTGAAAAACTGGAGAAAATTGATTCTTGTTACTATTGCAAAAGCCCAAAACCGAAATTCGCATTCCAACAAAAAACAAGCGATATTTCTATGAAATTCAAAGATAAGAAAATCGTCATGAAAGAAATTGAAATCAAAAACATCTTTGATCATATGGTCGAAGAAGATATCCGTTTACTCGGATTTAATCCTGAATTCATGCACCCAAAAAATCTAATCATCTCTGTCATCCCCGTCATTCCTCCCCGCGCCCGCCCCTACGTCATGGCAGATAATGTTACCTGCGACGATGATATCACCACGCAATACGTGGAGATCGTAAAAGCCAATCGAAATCTGGTCGATGAGAACACCAACGATTCCAAACGAGACAAACTTATCCAGACGCTCAATTTCCGCATTAAAACGTTGATGAATAATAGTCAAGGTAAAGCTCGACATACGAACGGTCGACCCTTGAAAGGAATCAAGGAACGGCTGAGCGGTAAAGATGGCTTGATTCGTTCAAATTTGATGGGAAAGAGACGAAATCAGTCGGGCCGTTCGGTTATTAGTGCAGACCCAACAGTCCGTACTGACGAATTGGTTGTTCCCGAAAAAATCGCGCGAAATCTGACGATGCCTGAAATGGTGACCATCTATAACAAGGAATATTTACAAAATTTGGTGAATAGCGGAAAAGCGAATTTTGTATTAAAAGATGGCGGAAAGACAAAAATTAATCTCAGTTATGCCATGAACAAGAAAGGGTTCCAATTGTTATGGGGCGATAAAGTGATCCGTGATGGGAAAGAAATCGTGCCGTTTACAAACGAATTCAAACAAGTCCGCCAACATTTCGAATTGCGTGCGGGAGATGTCGTGGACCGAAACGGGCAACTGATCACTGATGTCCAAATCGACAAGAAACGGTCATTTAGTGTCGAAATCGGTGATACGGTTGAACGACAATTGAAAAACGGCGATATCATTTTATTCAATCGCCAGCCGACTTTGCATCGAGGTAGCATGTTGGCCAAACGAATTATTATTCGTGGGAACAAGACGTTCCGATTCAATTTGGCGTCGACCAAAAGTTTCAACGCAGATTAACTCATAGTCTGTAAAAGGAGGCGTGAAAAGCGTTACCTTCTAGTGAATATATTCAGAAAATTTTTATAATATATTTGCGAAACACCTTAGAATGACGGGGAGTCCCTTAGAGCTTTCACTACTACTTTAATCTTGAAAGAGATTGAAGGAACTCGGGTAATGACCGAAACCAACAGTAATAACGTGAAAGATTGGGTAATCCGCGGTATTGGACCGTACAGGTTCAAACCTCAACGACTGAACGGGTGTTGGTGAATTTTAAATTTGCTTAAGATACAGTCTACTCCCACCCGAAAGGGTGATTTCCCTTAGAACGGAAATTAACAATGATTCCATGAAGAAATGCATGGATGAGTAGGTATCCCGTGTATGACGGGGATTTTTAATTTTGTCCTCAACAGTGGGTCGCTACCGTGGCTGCTTTTGTGCCACGGTAGGAAAACGATGTAAACAAAGCCATAGATATAACCTGCTAGTCAAATTTAATTTGGCAAGATTTTTAAACTGTTCGGGAACCTCCTAAAGCTTTATCTACTACCTTTATTTGGAAACGAATAAAAGGAAACTACGCGTAATGGCGTAAAATTCTTTGGCTTTAAAAATTATGATGAGCAAAAAATAAAAAGCTTGATATGCCTTGATTTATCTAAAGAAATTAAAGACAAAAACAATTTAAAATTTTAAGAAAAGATACATTAATTGAGAAATATGAACGTTTAAAAAAAATAATTCTTATAGCCAAAGAATTGAAAAGTAAAAATGATAAAGATCATCCGAAAGGATAATGGAATACCCGCAGCCAAGCTTCCCTGTTTCGATATTACGAGAGACGAGAAGAAGGTTCAGAGACTAAACAGAAATCCGTGATAAATGAAGGAGTAGTAAACCTGATATCATGTAAGATATAGTCCAATAGTTCTCCGAAAGGAGAAATGTTAACTACAGACGTTTTAACGTATTTATGCCTAAGTTAAGAAAATATGGCATAATGTAGTGATATGGAAATGAACGTGTTTTTGCCACAGGATCCCGATGCAAGGGCTGAGTTGGCTAATTTATCAACAACAATGCATAATATAATGTCAAGTCAATCAACTAAAAATGTTATTTGTATTACACAGGATGCTTTGTTGGCATCGTATTTATTAACCAAAGACGATACAGAAATGGATCGCGCGCGTTTTTTTGATATTTGCATGAAAGGCGATGGATGGACATCGGATTACATTTTAGAAAGATTGGATTGGATCCAAAAAGTTAGCAAGAAAGAAGGGTATACGATCCCGATGTATTGTGGCAAAAATTTATTTTCGTTAATGTTGCCTAAAAATTTCAATTATTCCAAGAAAAATGATACGCGCAAAGACCAACCCGTCGTGAAAATCATCAAGGGTGTGATGCTTGAAGGAGCCATGAGCAAATCGCAGTTGGGACAGGGACACAATACCATCATTCACGTCTTGCACAAAGAATATGGGATGGAAAAGGCGATTGATTTTCTGAACAATGTGCAATTTATCGGAAATCAGTACCTGATTCATAGGTCGTATACGATTGGGATTGAAGATTGTATCGCCAAATCTGCTAAAAAAATCGAAGAAATTGCATACAGATGTTTCATTGAGGCCAAAGATACCGAGGCATCCATTTCACATAAGGCGATCCGTGAACTTAAAATCAGCGCGATCCTTGATAAAGCACGCGACATGTCCTTGAAAATATCACGAAATGATTTAAAAGATGATAACGGGTTTGTGGGGACGGTTACAGCAGGAAGTAAAGGAGAATATTTCAATATCACACAAATTACGGGAATGTTGGGACAACAGAATCACATGGGGTCAAGAATCAAACCGACATTAAATCGAAATAAACGGACATTGCCGCATTATCCGATGGAAAATCCAACAATGGAACAAGAATTTGAGAGTCGAGGATTCATCAAAAGTTCGTTTTTGCGTGGCATGAATCCGCAAGAATTTATTTTTCATGCGATGTGTGGACGTGAAGGAATTTCCCAAACGTCAATGAACACAAGTTCCTCTGGGTATATCCAACGAAAAATGGTAAAGGTTATGGAAGATATCCAGGTGAAATATGATGGAACCGTGAGAAATACGAACGATTGGGTATTCCAGTGGGCGTATGGAGGAGACGGTTTTGATCGAACTGAATGTGTGTTTCAGCCAAAAGAAAACAATGTTTTTTTTGCAGACGTAAACCAAATTGCTGGTAGGTTAAACAATGATTTTGAAGATCAGTAAATTACAAATAATTTAATTATTTGTAACTAAAATCTATTTTTCAAATTTCTAGACAAAAATAAAATTATTGTTTTGTGTGGAAATTTGAAAAACATCTGAAAATACGGCTTGATCTCTGAGACCAAGTGGCGTTGAACCTTTTTTGACACCCTTGTTCAATGCTTCCAACAAGAGTCGAAAGATGGCCTCTGTGTAAATATCAACGTGTCCCCATCCAGTGTCTCGATGCGCTATAAATTGAAAGCTGTTAGAAACACCAAGTTTTTCTTCATTGTACAATCGTAGTAATTGTTATTCTTCATCAATGGTCCACTTTTTTCCTACTTGCATTTTCATTTATTTCATTTATTTTTAAATAACTAAAATAAATGAAACGTGTTATAGTGTTTTTTATCTGTATCATAATGATCATCTCACTTATTCTCCTAATTAATTATGGGACAAATTCTGGGACAAATGTAGTAGTATGTGATACAAATGAAGAAAATGTAAATGGCAACTGTCAATGTAAAAGTTCATTTGTTAAAAATTTCAGTGGAAACTGTGTAAACTCATCGCAATGTGGACTCAATCAGATCGTTACAAGTGGAAACTGTCAATGTTCAGGTGGATATAAAAGAGATGGTAACAACTGTATTATAATACAACCAACTCCTCCACAACCAACTCCTCCACAACCAACTCCTCCCCCACAACCAACTCCTCCACAACCAACTCCTCCCCCACAACCAACTCCTCCACAACCAACTCCTCCACCTTGTCAGAAAAATGCCAGTGGAAAATGTACAAGGTGGGAATTACTTCAACAATACAAAAATCCAACAGAAATAGGAGGAATATCAGATAAAGGGCTTGTTATTTACACACCTAATGGAATTTTGGTAGATAATAAGTTAGTATATCCATCAAATATGTCTGTTAATCAATTTCCGTCACTTAACATATGTTTTGATACGACTACTAAAATTATTTATATGTTTGACAATGGAATTTGGAAAAAAGATAACTATTTTACTAAAGAAGTTGAAAGTTTGAAAAAAAGTGTTGAAATTACGTGTATTACAGAAAATAGTACATTATTTTTTGCAAAAAGTAGAGACAGTTATCTATTTACTTTTGCAAAAAATAATTCTACGTCCTCTTGGACATATATAAAAAATCCAGTTGAAACATCATTAACATATTCACGTATGTGTGTAAATGATAAATATATAATAATTTGTGGTGAAATTGATTACATTTTATCTGATGACATCGGTAAATCTTGGACAACAGGATTTTCACCTGATAACAGTCAGATTTATTGTTGTTATTTATCTAATCCAAATACTTTATTACTTTCAACAAGTAATGGTTTATTCAAGTCAACTAATTGTAAAACCAAAACGCCTACATTTACAAATATATTAACAATGACTAATTATACAGTAACATGTATAAATCAGCATAATGATGAAATTATCGTGGTTGCACAGGGTACACAAGATACAAATATGATGCCATACTCAATTTTTTATTCAAATAGCGGACAAGATTTCATTAACTTTAATGTTATTGTTGAAAATAATTTTCAATTAAATTGTCCTTACGCATATGTATATAATGGTGTTATTTATACAAACTCTTATGGAATAAAAGAAAATGCCGCTAATTTTTTAAATGATGATACCGTGTTTATTTATCAAATTAATGTTCAATGACTAATGTAGCGGATACTGTACTCGTAGTATGGCTCATTTTTAATTAAATTTTTATTTAAATTTAATTAGATTTCTGTAAAAAGATTTGTTTTGGAATACGTATCAATTACCCATACATATTCAAATACAAATTTTTTATCAACATTTTGTTGTGCCTTGAATTTTGTATATTGTATTTTATGCAATGTGATATCACCCTTTTTTAAGAGAATATTGCGAAGCTGTTCAAGTGACAACAATCCCTCATCATTATATGACAATACAATATACTGCGATGTAATGCCATCAATTAATGCTTGAAATGCGTTTATGATTTTCACTTTACTGCAAAAGTCACTTTTGTGATTTGTAGGTGAATCAAACAAACCTGTAACGCCTCTCGGAACAATCATTTCGTCATACAATACAATAAAATTCAGTACAAAATAATTCGAGTTGTACGAACGTTGATTGTATGGTGGATCCAAATATGTAATATCTGCTTTTTGTTCTGTGCAGACTTCTTCGGCAAATCCATTCGTCATTACATTTTCATTGATATTTAAATTACGCTCGGTGTGAATAGGAGAAAGAATCATCGTTTTTTTGGCACTGGTCTTGAATTCTTTTAAATAAGCGCCGTAAACAGATGTCGTATTTGCAACTTTATCAATGGATGTCAATAGTGATGCCAACAAAAAATAATATTCAGACAATGTAATGATTTCATCGTTCAACATTTGTTGGATATACTGTCGTATAGCATCACTTTTTCGCGCATTTTTATTCGTAAAAAACATCCGGTCGCAGTTATCGTGTGGCGAATAATTGCGGTAAATTAATCCATCAACATCTTCCAAATCATTACATTCATCAATGAATACTTTTAACCGATCAGAATAGTTGCAACGTAAAATAGCATTGCCAATTACAAAACTGTATTGCTCAAGATCGTTTGCAATAACATTCCTACACTTTTTTTGCATCATAAAAGATACGATACCAGTTCCCATAAAAGGATCACTAAAAGTTTTTGAAGCCAACTCTGGTATGGTTTTTTCAAAAATGGGATAAATGGTTTTGAATAATGTATGTTTGCATCCAATGTAATTTAATGTATTCATCAGTTTTATAAAATTAAACTTATAAAACTGATTATTCAATTTTATAAATTACAAACAAACGAAAAATGTCGATTAAGCTTTTTTTACAATTGGTTGAATCGTCTATGTCGTGTTTTATCGACACTGACCAGTTTAAGGACAAATATGCCTCACTGGCATTTGGAAACGGTGGAAGCTGGTGCCGACTCGATGGAACATTTGGTAAAAAAAACAAGATTATTACTATAAAAGCGAACGGAATTTGCGTCATATCTCAGTTCTGGAAACCTACCGAGTCTGAACAAATCCAAATTGATTCAAAAATTGTTGAAATCAAAAGAAAAGAAATGACAGGCAATAAGATCGTGACAATTGGGTATTTTGGACAAGTGGATAATGCACAAATTGGGTCACGAAGTATTTCTGAAAATATCAAAAAATTTTTCAAAGATCACGTTTGTGTGCACTGTGGTACATCTACAAATATTGAGATTGACCATAAGAATGGTTTGATGAACGATCCACGAGTAATGAATACGAAAACTCAAAAAGTCGACGATTTTCAGCCGTTGTGCAAGCATTGCAATGATGTCAAACGACAAACCATTAAAAAGATGAAAGAAACTGGCATTCGACACAAAGCGAGTTCAATTCCGATACTTTCAGGTTACGGCGTTGACTATATTAAAGGGGGTGAAACATTTGATGTAACTGATTCATGTACAATGATTGGAACCTATTGGTATGATCCAATTTTATTTATGAAAACACTCAACGACATATTGCCTTGAAATCGGCGTTTTAAATGTCCAAAGGTGTAATAGACGAATTATATCATAAACAATCAATTATTAAGTGACTAATGTATCGGATACAATAGGTCAGGTTTCAACGGTAGTATTTACATATGTATTATTTCAGATGAAGAATTGTTAATGTAGTTAATTAATTACACAACACGACGATATTTTTGTTGTTAACTCTTCAATTTCTTCTCCAACTTTTTTCTTTGATTTCGTCGACTTTTTCTTTAACTTTTTGTTCAACTTTTTCTTTGATTTCGTCGACTTTTTCTTTAACTTTTTGTTCAACTTTTTCTTTGATTTCATCGACTTTTTCTTTAACTTTTTGTTCAACTTTTTCTTTGATTTCATCGACTTTTTCTTTAACTTTTTGTTCAACTTTT
>Ga0114951_10006041_pt1 | contig 10888 bp, 10 predicted proteins | sample AM7aDNAmetaG_FD_88677 | JGI IMG/M metagenome (GOLD analysis project Ga0114951, IMG submission 88677) | Freshwater microbial communities from Finland to study Microbial Dark Matter (Phase II) - AM7a DNA metaG | ecosystem: Environmental > Aquatic > Freshwater > Lake | place: Finland: Lake Alinen... | reverse complement strand
TTGCCATTTACTCTGTATTCCGCTCCGTGTCCAGCTTCAATGGTTCCTCGCTTGATTCCTGAGTCTATAAGAGAAATCCTGATCGTCCAGCCTTCTTGTACCGGATGATTTATGCCAATAAAACCTATATCAGAAGAGCGGCGTTCCTTAACCGGATCACCGCATCCTGATACTATCATCACTATAAAATACAGAAAAAGAACAGTGCTTTTTTTCAAATCAGAAGATAGTTACTTGATATTCAATTGGTTCAACACTTTGAAGGTGAGGTCATTTTCAGGCGTTACATAAAAAGAATTACTTTTTTCAAAAACAAGGGTAAATCCTTCTTTTTGAGCGATAAACTCAATAGCCGTTGCAATTTTTTGCCGAATTGGTGCGGCAAGTTCCATATCTTTCTTTTCGATAACTCCGCCTCTTCCGAAATTATCTTGCTGGTATTTCTCGATAACCTGGCCTTTAAGATTCAGTTCCTTTTCTTTTTTTTCTTTCACTGCTTTTGTCAAAGAGGGTGCTTTCAGGTTGTAAGCCACAACTGATTGCTGATAGTCCTGTTTCAGGCGAGCCAGTTCTTTCTGCAGTGGGTCGACTGTTGCCTGCAAAGTAAGTTGAGCCTGTTTTGTTTCGGGTAATTGCTGCCAGATTTTACTGAACTCCACAACACCTACTTTTCCAACTTCCTGTGCAGCGAACGACGGGGGTGCAACCAGTATCAAGCCCAAGATAACAGCCATAATGATACGGCGAGACATCTTCATAAATTTTCTGGAGTGAGTCATCAATTTTATAGTTTAGGTTAGTATGTTAATTATTCGATAACTTCTAAATGTATAATCGGGCTTAACCATTCGTTCCAAGGTAATAATTCCTTGATAAAAAACTATAGGAAGCTGAAAAAGCTGCAGCATGTTTAAAAGCTCGTCCGGCCAGCTAAAAAATTTTTTTCTTGAAAAATTGTCCAGGCTGTTGCACAACAGTTTCCTTAAGTTCAAGTTCAAAAAGATGTACCAGAAGTGAGGATACATCAATGTTTGATGCTGCTGCCAGAGCATCAATATGAACCAGTTCTGAGCCCATGCATCGCATAATGGTTTCTTCCTGCGGTGAAAGGTGATTTGATGGCTGGTTATTCTGTAAATCCGGGCTTCCGGAGCGACTTATTGTAAAGTGTGGCCTGAGTTCATTGACGATGTCGTCAGCGCTCATGACTGCTTTTGCCTGCCCTTGCTGGATAAGCTTGTTTGTTCCTCTTGAAGTTTGTGCAAAAATGCTTCCCGGTACCGCAAAAACCTCCCGATTCTGTTCAAGTGCTGTCGACGCTGTGATAAGTGATCCTCCTTTCAGATCTGATTCTATGATGATGGTTCCGGCCGAAATTCCGGATATAATGCGATTTCTTTTAGGGAATTTTCTGGGTGAGAGTTCAGAACCAATCAACTCTTCCGAAATAATTGCCCCCTGTTCAATGATTTTTGGCCATACTTTTCCTTTAGGGTCGGTATAGATTGTCTCCACGCCACTAGCAAGTACCGCAACGGTTGTTCCTCCGTTTTCAAGAGCTGCAACATGTGCGGCCATATCAATTCCATAAGCCAAGCCGCTGAATATGACAATTCCATAGTTGACCAAATCCCGACAGAGCAAAGCGGTACTCTGTTTACCGTATAGAGAGGCATGCCTTGTGCCTACAACTGCAAGACCAAGAGAATGAGCTGCTGGTAGTTTTCCTCTTATAAAAAGACAGGGAGGTGGGTCATAAATTTCATGCAGAAGGGGAGGGTAATCAGTGTCAAGAATAGTTACGATGCTTGCGTTGTAGAGGTGCAGTCCAGCTATTTGTTCCTCTGCCAGTTTCTCAGCCGCTTGTCGAGTTGCTGTGTGGTGAAGAAAATGGTGAATTTGCCTTGCCAGAGCTTCACCGATTCCCGGTATGTTCATAAGATCATCCACTTCCGCATGTCGTACCTCTGTCAGGTCAGGCAAATGGTTTGTGATTGCCTTGATTCTTGCTGATCCGATACCCGGAATAAGGGTCAGGACAAGCAGCAGCATTTTGTTTTCAATTGTAGTAGAGTGAATCATGGAACAAGAAGGTCAGAAGTCCCTTTGGATGAGAACGTTTGCAAACCCTTGCAGGTATTCTTTTCCTTCTGCATGGGGCAGGTCGTCTATTGCCGAGAGTGCCTCCTCGGTAGTACTGTTAATCAGAGCAGCAGTTTCCGCAAGGACGCCACATTGTTCATAAATTGCTTTTACTTCAGGAATCCTGTCAGCACTGATTCCTTTATTGATGATGACGGAATGCAGCAGATCATGTTCTGTTCCTGAAGTCAGTTCGAGAGATCGAAGCAGAAGATAGGTTTTTTTCCCATTGATGACATCTCCACCAACAATTTTGCCAGATTTTCCATTATTTGCCATGATATCGAGATAATCATCCTGTATCTGAAAGGCTCGGCCGATTTTGTCACCAAAAAGTATGAGCTTGGAAAGCTGATCGTCCGTTGCATTTCCTGCAACACCACCAGCTTCAAGAGCGGCAGAAATGAGGCGTCCAGTTTTTTTTGCAATCATGTCGAGATAGTCATTTATTGAAGCATCTTTTTTCTCTTCAAGTTCCATATCAAGAGCCTGTCCTTCACAAATTGTGATGTTTGCGTCGTTCAGAATATGGATAAGTTCAGAGTGCCGATTGCTTTTTGCCAGTAAGGCTAGTTCATAAGCGTAGGCAATCATCATATCTCCCGACAGGATAGCGGCATTGATATTCCACTGCTTGTGTACGGTAGATCTGCCGTGGCGAAGCTCTGCCTGGTCCATGATATCGTCGTGGATTAGGGTAAAGTTATGCAGGATTTCAACCGCCAAGGCAACATTGAGGGCGTTTTCTGAAGAGCCGCATACTGCTTCAGAAGCAAGTAATGTCAGGAATGGGCGAATTCTTTTTCCCTTCCCTTCAAGAATATACCTGGCTGGTGCATAAAGAGTGACCGGGCTCTCCCTGTCGAAACATGCTCCGAGAGCATCATTGATCCTTGAGTGGTAGAGATGGTACTTTTTTTCGACAAGTTCCTGAGTTATAGGCAGAGTCATGATGAAATCGGTCATTGTTTGATGATAAGTCTTTTGTTCTTGAGATCCTCAATAGTTGAGGCTCCAGTCAGGAACATAATCGCTTTGAGGTCATTCAGCCAAGTGTGAATAGTCTTTTCAAGAGATTTTTCATGGAGGGCTTTGAGAATATGTCTTGCCGAAGCAGCAAGTTGTGCTCCAAGTGCAAGTGATTTTGCGATATCAGTGCCACATTGAATGCCGCCGGAGGAGATGATTTCAACATCCCTAAATTCTGGACGCTCTTTTTTTAGTTCCCGAATATCCAGCAGGCATTGTGCCGTAGGAATTCCCCAGTTCAGCAGTTCTTCAAGAGCGGAAGGGCTGAAACGGTTTTCTTGGCCAAACTGTCGAGTATATCGAACTTCCTCAACTTTTTGCCAACTGATGCCACCAGCGCCTGCCACATCAATAACGCTCACTCCAGCTTCAAGAAGCTGGAGTGCAACAGTTGCTGAAATACCGCATCCCACCTCTTTCACAATAACCGGTACAGTAATGGTGTCGGTGAGTGTTGCTAGATGTTCAAGAACATGCCGGAAATCCGTGTTTCCTTCAGGCTGAAAAAGTTCCTGTGCAGCATTCAGATGTACAATCAGTCCATCAGCTTCTAGCAATTCAAGCATAATGGTGATGTCACTTTTATTTAACCCTTTGGCAATCTCTGGAGCGCCGATATTGGCAAAGATTTGAATAGAGGGAGCGAATTTTCTTGTAACAGCAAAGCTTTCTCGGTATGAGGAGTTTTCAAGTGCCTGTCGCATACTGCCAACCCCAAGCGGAATATTGAACTGTTCAGCAGCCATTGCTAAATGTTGGTTGAGCGTCGCGGCTTTGCTGTATCCTCCTGTCATGGAGGAGATCATTAATGGAGCACCAATTTTTTTCCCAAGAAATGTTGTAGAAAGGTCAATGTCAGACAAGTATACTTCGGGTAGCGCATTGTGCTCAAATTCGAAGCGCTCCAAGCCTGTCGTTTTGCGGTTAAAGGCAATATTGTCTTGCAGGCATATCTCCACGTGGCTTTGCTTGCGCTCAATTGTTATATTGCTTGTCGTGTCGCTCATGTAGCAGGGAAAGACTCCTTGAAGGATTTGTAATACTTCATGTTAAAGAGCATAACTTAATAAAAATATTCCATAACTTTTTACCTCAATCTTGAAGTGGCTTCACCATGCTGACAACATTGTTTGCTATAGCCGTGCGTCATCTGCTTGGACGTCGTCGGCAGACATTAACGACCATCTTTGGTGTCGCCATCAGTACGATGGTGTTGATTACCACCAACTCTTTGACTCGGGGCTTGCTTGACTCTTTTGTTGAGACTATCGTGAATGTTGCGCCTCATATAATTGTTAAAGGGGAGAAAACAGACCCGATGCCAGTGAATCTTAATGCCAGTAGGAACTCTTCTGCTGTTGCTTTTGTGGAAAATAATATCCACAAGCAGGAACGGGAAGAGGTGCGAAATTATCGCCAGATTCTTGGTGTTTTAAGCTCACCTGAGTATGAAAAAGAGGTTCTTGCTGCATCACCCTATGTCGAATCGCAGGTTATGGCGGTTAAAGGAAGCCGTAATCAGCCACTTTTGCTCAAAGGAGTGCTGATAGAGAGGGAGGATGTTATCAGCGGTATCCATAAAAAACTTGTTCAGGGAGATATTGCCTCTTTTGAAAAGACGACTAATGCGCTTCTTGTGGGACGTACAGTGGCAAAAGATATGAATCTCAAGCTGAATGACCAGCTTGTTATTATTTCTGCTTCAGGAAAGAGTCGGCAGTGCAAGGTTGCCGGTATCTTTTTTTCCGGTGTTAATGCCGTCGATAACAGTGTTCTGGTTTCTCTCAAGCTGGGACAGATTATTGAGGGACTACCAGCAAACAAGGTTTCTGGCATCGCGCTTAAAGTAGCAGATCCTTTTCTCAATGCTTCTCTGGCCAGAGATTTGGAGCGGATTACAGGATATCGGTGTTTGACTTGGCAGGAGGAAAATGCAAGTATTCTTTCCCTGTTTGCCCGTATTGGCTATATCGTTTTTTCTCTTGTGGCTTTTGTTGGTGTTGTTTCCGGCTTTGGAGTTGCAAATATTCTGGTGACCACTGTCTTTGAAAAGAGCAGGGACATTGCCATTATGAAGTCGCTTGGATTTTCAAGACTACAGTTGGTCGGTATGTTTATTTTTGAAGGTTTTATGGTAGGATTGGCCGGAGCACTTGCAGGTGGGACGCTGGCTGTCGGAGCAATCAATCTTTTTGCCAATATTCCTATAGAAAGTTCCCAGGGACCTCTGACTAAAACAGGTTTCAGCATGTCCTACAATCCCCTTTATTTTTTGCTCATTATTGGTATAACAGTGTTGATCAGCACTGTTGCGGCAATTCTTCCGTCAGCACGGGCCGCTAAACTTGAGCCGGTAAGTGTACTCAGGGACAGCAGTCTATAGGGTTTCCCGTTCTCAGGGGCAGTCTCTGCTCCTGTTCCGGATGCTGCAGCAGGTATAGCTTGTAGTAAAGTCCTCTTTTGGCGAGAAGCTCCTGGTGGTTGCCGGTTTCTCTGATAACGCCTTTGTGAAGAACAATAATTCTGTCGGCTTTCTGAACCGTCGAAAGTCGGTGGGCAATGATAATAGAAGTCCGCTCATTCATGAGCTTGGCTGTTGCTGCATCAATCAGCGATTCAGTTTCGGTATCAACAGAGCTGGTGGCTTCATCAAGTATAAGAATTTCAGGATTGTAAAGAAGCGCTCGAACGAATGCTATTAACTGTTTCTGCCCGGAAGAGAGCCCTGTGCCGTTTTCTAACACCCTGTACTCGTAATCGCCTGGAAGCTGCTGAATAAAGCGATCAGCTCCCACAACTCTTGCTGCTTCCCGTAGCGCTTCATCACTGACATCAGGATTTCCAAATGCAAGGTTCTCTTTTATACTACCAGAAAAGAGAAAAACATCTTGCATGACAACACCGACAAGCTTTCTTACAGAGAGTTCTGCTATCTCCTGCAACGGTATACCGTCAATGGTTACTGAGCCTTTTACAAAAGGGTAGAGCTTTGAGATGATATTTATCAGCGTTGTTTTTCCACTTCCTGTGGCGCCAACAATAGCAATCTTTTCTCCATGCCTGACGGTAAGTGAGATATCTTTCAGCACCCAGTTTTCGCTTTCATAAGCAAACCAGACATTTTTGAACTCGATACTCTCGCGGAACGACGTGAGTGTGTGCCGTTTCGTTTGATCTTCTATTCCCTCGCTTTCATCAAGGAGGCGGATGATGCGGTCTGAGCTTGCAATAGCGGTTTGAATAACGTTAAACCGGTCAGAGAGATGCTGCAAAGGACGGAAAAACAGCCAAATATACTGAACAAATGAGACAACAACTCCGATTGTAAGATCAGCCTTCAGCAGTCGGATGCCACTGTACCAGATTACAAGACCAGCGGCAGCCGAGCTCAGTACCTCAATGAGCGGATAATAAATAGAGAAATAAAAGACTGTCCTGATATTTGCATCCCGATGATCTGCATTGATTGCAGCATATTTTTCCGCTTCACGTTCTTCACGGTTAAAGAGCTGGACAATGCTCATGCCTGTGAGATGCTCCTGAAAAAAGGTGTTTAGTCTTGCGATATGGGTGAGTACATCCTGAAAAGCAATCCGTACTCGATTTTTAAAGGTGATTGTTGCATAAATCATCAGGGGAAGAATAGCGAGCACAATAATGGTCAGTTGCCAGTCAATCCAAATCATTAATAAAACAATGAAAAGGAGTTGCAAAAGGTCGCCCAGAATAGTGATGATTCCGCTGGAAAGCATCTCGTTCAGTGACTCAACATCATTGGTTGTCCGGGTGATAAGCCGTCCAATCGGATTTCGGTCATAAAACCTTGCAGGCAACTTCTGCAAATGGGTGAAAAGATCCATCCGGATGTCGAACACCGCCTTCTGGCCGATAACTTGAGTCAGCCAGGTCGTGATATATTGCTTTATGCCGTCAAGCAGAATGGCACCCGCAAGAAAAATACTTATTACCGTCAGTCCTTTGAAATTTCCTCGGGCGATATAATCGTCAATGGCAACTTTTGTCAGATAAGGCCTTAACGGGCCAAGAAAAGAGCCTGCAATGGTGATGGCAACAGCTATTGCAACAAGCTTATTGTATGGTTTGATATACCTGAAAAGGCGGAAGATAATATAGCGATCAACCGAACTTTTTTTTTCTTTTTGCAGGGTATCATCCTGCTGTGGCCGGAAGCTTTTTTTTGTTGAGTCGTTACTCATGCTAGTCTGTGCCCGAAACTCGTTTTTCAATTTCATGCTTCATTTCACTGGCCAGTGCTTCAGCTTGGGCTTTAGAAGATGCCTCAGCGTAGATTCTTACAATAGGTTCGGTATTTGATGGACGTAAATGCACCCAACTATCAGCAAAATCAAGTTTCAGTCCATCAAGCGTGTTGGCTTGAGCGGAATGGTAGAGTAGGGCAATCTCGGTAAAAATGGTATCCAGCGATTCACGGTCTGCTTTGCCGAGTACAATTTTCTGTTTAGATATAAAGTAATCTGGAAATTCCTGTCTGAACTGCGACAGCAATCCGCCCTTGTTTTCTCTGCGCCAGAGGGTGAAGGCTTGGACAATAAGGGCTATGCCTACCAATGCATCACGCCCATAATGTAATTCAGGCAGAATAACTCCACCGTTCCCTTCACCACCAATGACAACCCCGTGCTCTTTCATTATCTTACTGACGTTGGCTTCTCCAACGTTGGCGCTGTAACATGCCACCCCGTATCGGTTTGCAATATCACTGAGTGCACGACTGCTTGAAAGATTGTTTGCTACCGCTCCGGGTTTATACTTCAGGTAAAAATCAGCACAGGCGACCAAGGTATATTCCTCCCCGAAGAGCGAGCCGTCCTCGCAGATAAGAGCGAGCCGATCAACGTCAGGATCAACAATAAGAGCAAAGTCGAATCCACTCTCCTGAAGCGTGGCAATAGTGCCTGAGAGATTTTCTTCAATAGGTTCCGGGTTTCGGGGAAAGAGTCCGGTGCCACCACAGCCAACTTTCAGAACGCTTTCAATACCAAGTCTTTCACAAAGCTTGGGGACAATCGAAGAGCCTGCCCCTTCAACACAGTCAACAAGTACCTTAAAGTGCTCTCTTGCAATTGACGTCGGATCGATACAGGGTAACCGAAGGACTTTTTCAATATGATAATTGTCATATCCTTCATTATATGATATCGCGCCGATGGCATCCCAGCGCGCAGTAAAAAATTGTTCTTTTTCTACAATATCGAGAAGCTCATTTACCTCGTCAGCGTTTAAAAACTCCCCAAAGTGGTTGAGCATTTTCAGTGCATTCCATGCTACAGGATTGTGTGAAGCCGTAATGATTAGTCCAGCATCAGCCTGTTCGGCTGTAACGGCAATTTCAATAGTTGGAGTTGTAGCTATACCAAGATCGATAACATCACATCCGCAAAGGAGTAGCGTATTGCTGACAAGATCACTAATTGCCTTGCCGGTTGGTCTGGTATCCCTGCCAATAACAATTCTTGATTTTTTTTCAGGATTTCTTTGGCGAGTCCATGAAGCAAAAGCCATTGCAAATTCGGTGAGATTTTTTGGCGTCAGACTTTCGCCAACAATTCCTCTTATCCCGGAAACGCTGATCATCAGGCACATAAACGCGAGGTTAACTTGATTAAATGTTTTGCCAATATAAGAAAAAAGGGGGATGAAGATGAATCGCAGAGCAGCGAAGGGGTATGAATGCTTAAGTGAAAAAGGGGTTGTTGGTAAAGAGTGCAAGACTTTCCAGATTTTTCTTATTTGCCTTTTGATTTGTTTCTTTTATATTAAATACCTTTTGTTATTCAACAATATTATTATTAACAGTAAGCGTATATGCCTTTACATAAATCGGCTGAAAAAAGACTCCGGCAGTCAGAAAGAAGAAATGTCAGAAACAGAGCAAGGAAAAAAGAGCTGAAAGTTCTTGTTAAAACCATGCAAAAACTGATTGATACCAGTGCTAACAAGGCAGTTGTCGAAGGAGCCTACCGAGCGGTTGTGCAGAAACTTGATCGCCTTGGGGTAAAGAATTACATTCACGCCAATAAAGCATCTCGTAAAAAGTCACAGTTGACACGTATTTTAAACAGCTACGTGCAGTCTGGCAACGAGTAAAAATGTACTGGTGAGGCTAGGTAGTGATCTTCATATTTTGATATCTGGACTGTATGCTGTTTAAGTTCGGACTTTCATATCTTATTTCATGTTTGCATATTTTCGAGGTAAGCTAGTTTCAGTTTTGCCAGAGGAAGCTGTTGTAGATGTTGCTGGTATTGCTTACCACTTCCTGATTTCTGCGACTACAAGCCGTCAGTTGCCCGAGCTTGGTCGTGATGTGGTTCTTTTTTCGCATCTTTATATTAGGGAAGGTATCTTGCAACTTTATGGCTTTTGCAGAGAGGAGGAACGTCAGCTATTTCGGTTGCTGTTACTTGTTTCAGGTATAGGCCCAAAGCTGGCACTTGCAGTTCTTTCTGGATTGCAGGTTCAGGATGTTCATGAAGCTATTTTGGCTAATACTCCCGAACGCCTTTACGGTATAACTGGTGTTGGCAAAAAAAACGCTGCAAGGATTATCCTCGAATTGAGAGATAAAATTCTCAAACTTTCGCCAGTTTCTGGAATGCCAGCTTCTGCTTCATTGCAGATAAACCGGTTGCGGGAAGATGCTGTCAATGCCTTAGTAACGCTTGGATTTTCTCGCATTACTGTTCAAAAGGCCGTTGTCAGCATTCTTGAACAAAACACAGGACTCACTGTCGAAGAGGTTGTCAAATCAGCACTTGTTTCAATTCATAACAGTTAGCAGCCAGCGGTGACTTACGAGGAAGCCCTTGATTTTCTGTACCCCCTGCATCGGTTCGGTATAAAGCCTGGCCTTGAGCGTGTGCATATACTACTTGATCTTAATGGTGCCCCACATAAACGCTTAGGCAAGATTGTTCATATTGCAGGCACAAACGGGAAAGGAACTGTTGCTGCAGCACTTGCGTCGATCTTTCAGGCAAGCGGCAGAAAAACCGCCCTCTATACCTCTCCTCATCTGGTTGATTTTACAGAAAGAATTCGTATCAATGGCGTGCAGATTTCAAGAAAGCAAGTTGCGCACTATTGTTCCCTATTCATGGATGCTATTATCGAAAACCATTCTACTTTTTTTGAAGCGACAACAGTAATTGCTTTTGCCTGGTTTGCCGATGAAGGGGTTGAGGTTTCCATTATCGAAACAGGTATGGGTGGACGGCTCGATGCAACTAATGTGGTTGATTCTACCTATGTCGTGATACCAAGTATCGGCATGGATCATACAGAGTGGTTGGGTGAGACTCCTGCCAAGATAGCTTCCGAAAAAGCTGCTATTATCAAAAAAGGGTGCAGGGTATTTACGGCGGTGTCTATACCTGAAGCATTTTTGCCGATTCAGAAGAAGGCGGAATCATGCGAGGCACCACTCTTTATTGCCGGAAAAGATGTAGTCTGGAGGGTCTCTTCTGCAGAGCTGGGAATGATTGAGCTTAAAGTCAGAACAGCTTTCCGCTACTATCATGCACTGAAGGTGCCGCTTAACGGATTGTTTCATGCCTCCAACATCTCTCTTGCTGTCATGGTTGCTGAAGATGTAGGCATTGCACCCGAACATATCTCTTCTGGTCTGGAACGAATGTTGCAGACTGGCTACAGAGCACGACTTGAAAGGATTGGT
>Ga0114951_10006040_pt1 | contig 10889 bp, 11 predicted proteins | sample AM7aDNAmetaG_FD_88677 | JGI IMG/M metagenome (GOLD analysis project Ga0114951, IMG submission 88677) | Freshwater microbial communities from Finland to study Microbial Dark Matter (Phase II) - AM7a DNA metaG | ecosystem: Environmental > Aquatic > Freshwater > Lake | place: Finland: Lake Alinen... | reverse complement strand
CCTTCATGATGGCATCGTAGAAATCCGACATCCGTCCGATGGTCAGTTTTGCATTCGGAGCGAGTTTCCGTGCTTCATCCAGCGTTTTCATCACCTCATCGATCGGCGGGGCGCCAACATTGTCGTTGGTATGGATAATAGCGATCCATGTTTTGAAAGGCCAGTTATCGGCTGGAATGATATCGGTACCGTAATAGGCTTCCCAGTATAGGGTCATCAGCCTTGATTTATCAGGACCTTCCCACCAGAAGAGCACCGGTATATCCGGTGAGCTGGAGGCCGAGTTGCATCCTATCTGCAGAAAATCCACCCCGGCATTTTTAAGCAATGTGGGTAAGAACCAGGAATGACTCGGAACATCGGTCAGCTTTGCATCACGAGGAAGTTCCAACCCATGATCGCGGGCAATTTGGGAGGAAAACTGCATGCTGCGGGTAAGTGCTTCCGGTGTGCCAGCCTCAGTTTCAAAGGTGAAAGGGAGAGCATGAACCACAAACCGGCCGTCACGGATGGCGTCATCGATCACTTTTTTTGAGTCACCCGATCGATTTTTTAATATCTCTTTCATTGGCCAGCCGGGAATGGTCCAGCGGAACTGCTCATTAGCAGGCATTGACTTTGATTCGTCCAGGGTTTTGAGCGTTTCATTGATCATCGAGGTGCCGTATTTTTGCACAATGCGCTCAGCCAGGTCAGTATATCCAATATCGAAATGAGTTTTAAAAACAAAAATGATCTGCTCAAGTTTTGGATTGGGTTTCCTTTCCTGGCAAAAAATATTGCCTGATATAACGGAGAAAATCAGGGCTAACGTAATTGAGATTAAGTGTTTCATGTTTTTGGGTGTCGGGTATCAGGTATCGGATTTGCTACTGCCTACTGCCAACTATTTTTTCAATTTTCTTCTTCCAAAGATAAGGCATGGCGACATTAATCGAAATGACGGTATCCTCTAAAAATACATCCAGCTTGAATGGAAACAGGATCGAACTATGAACATCCATGCTTACGATTTCATTAAGCCTTATTTCCCGGTTCTCCGAATTATCCCCGATAAACAACAGCCGGTCCGAAAGCAGCAATATGATCCCCCGGCCATGTAGCTGCCCGAAAAAGTAGAGGTTTGCCTTATACTTTAAGATCGGCTTTTCACTACCGGTATAAGGATGTTTCTTTTCACGATTGTCAGTGATCAGGTAATCCAAAAGACCCCAGATAAGTCCCAGACAGGCACCATAAGCAGTCATAAGAAGCGTCTTGTCAGCACTTACTACTCTTGTGCCGATAATTAGAAAAGACAGGCTAATAAATAAGAAGAGAAAACCACCTTCAAATCCTTTCATAAAGTATCGAAGTTTGGATGCCCAAATGTAGACCATGATGCCCTCAAAAATCGTATTGAATATTCCGCCGATCAGCATTCCAGCTAAAATATTCACGACTTCATCCAATTTTAAACTAGTGTATCGGCCAACCAGGATGAGGATAATAACAACAATAAAATTAAAAAGTATTGATCTGGGTACCCGCTGTGGTTTAACTAGCATTCTTCTAATATTAAATGGATTATGACAATTTCTCAATTTTGTTTTTCCAGTATTGGGGCATCGAAACGGAAAGTGCCATCGATTCAGCTCCATCTAAAAAGAGGATCAGCTTATTCGGGAATCCAAGAGTCCTGCCAACCTCAATATTCCTGATGTCTTTTAAAAGCAACGACTGTTCAGGAGAACCTGGGGTCAGGAATATTAACTGGTCTCGCAACAGGATCGCTCTTCCTTTTCCAGAAACTGTTCCACTTGAATATATTATGTATGCGCTGCTATTGACCATGAGTTCCTCGTTTCCTCCAAAGGGAGTTTTCTTTTTTCGATAAAGGTTTGTGAAAAACTGGTACAGACCAATGAACAGTCCGAATGCGAATCCCATTAAGGACTCCATTAAAAGAGTTTTTAAAGAACTGGAATCCAATCCTTTAGTTATCAATTCAAGAATGGTCCAAAGCAGGTATCCAAGGCCGATTGCCACTGCATTTAAAAGCAATCGGGCATTGTAAACCCAGTTTCCAATAAAGTAATTCTGATAAAAGCGGATAAGAATCAGGCCAACTAAAGCTCCGAATATGGAACTCCTGTGATATTCACCATCAGGATTGCCAAAAAGGGATATGATATAGATGCCAGTGAATATCAATACCAATGTTATAATTATACTGAAAATCTGTTTTGACCTGTCCTTCATAATTAAGTGCTTTTGCTCAAATGTAGTAATTCCCGGCCCCCCTTTCAAATCGCTATATTTTTCGTAATTTTTGGCCTTATTAACAATTCAATAAACCCAAGATGACAACCAGGCGCGATCTGATGAAAACGATGGCTTTATCAGCCTTTGCATTGCCAATGCTATCCCAGACAGGATGGGCGGCTCAGCTTAGTGGAATGAATGAACTTCGTAATGAGTTTGATATACCGCCGGTTCCATCCGCTGATGACCCTGAATTCTGGGCTAAGATCCGCGATCAGTTCATGTTAAGGAAAGATGAGGTCTTTTTCAATACGGGAACCATGGGTGCCATGCCGCGTGTTGTGGTTGCAAGGATGACCGAGCACCTGCATGTGGCAGCATCAAACCTTGCTGAGTGGGATTATGTTGCCGACGGTGACATGATGTCGGGGTACTTCCCTTATGAGGGTATTCGGACAAAAGCGGCAAAACTCATGAATGTTAATATGGGGGAACTCGCACTGACTGAGAATGTCACTATGGCGATGAGCTTCGTATGCATGGGACTTAATTTGGCCAAGGGTGATGAAGTGATCACAAGCGACCAGGAGCACCCCGGCGGATGCAGTTCATGGAAAGCTCGCCAGAAGCGTGATGGGATCATCTATCGCGAAATCCCCATCCCAAAACCTGCTCATTCACCAAAAGAGGTGCTGGATATTGTGGTGGACTCTTTCACCAAAAAGACGAAGGTCATCATGATATCGCATGTGATTTCAGGAAGCGGAGCCATTATGCCGGTGAAGGAAATATGTGCAGAGGCCCGTTCAAGAGGGATATTTACCGTGATCGATGGTGCACAGGCATTAGGTAACATACCAGTGGATATTCATGATATTGGCTGTGATGCCTATGTGGGTTGTTTTCATAAATGGGTGCTGGCTCCCAGCGGTAACGGATTCATGTACATTAGAAAGGACAGGATGCAGGAGATTTCCACTACAATAGCCAGTTCACAGTGGGACAATCATATTGATGAGGGTTTTCGCTTCGTTAATCGCGGTACGGGCAGTCTTACCCTGCTGCATGGATTAGAAGCTGCTCTGGATTTCACAAATGAAATTGGGCAAGACAGGATACTGGCCCGGGTGAAGTTTCTGGGGAATTATCTCCGCGATGAACTTCGGAAACTGCCGAAAGTGAAGATCTTCTCCCCGTCGGATGAAAATATGTGTGGCGGAATTACGGTTTATAATGTCGATGGCTGGACCGGAGCTAAATTGCAGGAACTACTTTGGAACCGCGATAAACTCAGACCACGCGCCTCAAGTGATATCCATGGGTTGAGGCATTCGACACATATATATAATAGCATAGCGGAAATCGACCGTTGCCTGAAGATTATCAGGGAGATAGCCGTTTAATTAATTCCATTGCCGCGTTGGCCAGATCATCATAAAAATCTTCGGCTACCAGAACCAGTGCACCTTCAGGATTATATGTCAGATGTTTTGCCGATCCTGCCTCTTGCCTCGTACATAGGAATATTGATTTTTCAGAGGTAAACTGGTGAATGACCGGACATCTGAAATCCGCATAAAGATTTGGGACTGAACCGGCTTTGACAAAATGATGATACTTCGCAGGAAAGAGTTTTGTTATTGTGGCGTTGAACCTTTTTTCGCCCCTGGCGGTAGATTTGATACTCTGCTTATCGAGACAGGCGCCCAGAAATTCAATCCCGACAGCTATCAGAATGAATTTACTGATTGTATTGCCCGGCACTTGCATGATGCTTGAGTAATCATCCAGGATCACTTGCTTGATTTGATCGGTCAAGCGTTGTGGTTTGATCTTATCCATGCATAATTGTCAATCGTAAATTGAAATTCCGTTCTTGAGAAAATCTGCCAATGGAATAGGCTTGTGTGTTTGTGCCCAGGTATGGGAAGCCAGGTACTGATCCTTCATATTGCCAAAGTCGAACAGAGGATATTCACCTGGTATGGCAGGCAGGTAAATGGACGTTTTCTCAGACAACATGGGCGCTTCGCTCATCAGCGATTCCAATCCCTTGAAGAATGCGCGTTGACAGAGATCCTCAATGGCAATATTTAATTTGTCAAGCAAATCCAGTCGATTAATACCCATATTTAATAGTTCGGCCCTGATGCCATCCTCTGTATCCAGCTTACGGCTTACTATGATCATCCTGTTCAGGTTATGGCCTGAAAACTTCTCGAATTCAAGGACAGCCCGGTAAGGGATATAATCAGATGTGGTACCGCCATCAATAAATTTTCCGTCGGGCAGGGTATTATTGTTGGTAATTCTGGTAGGTGGAAAAGCTATTGGAAAGGCGGTGGAGGCCATGAGCACTTCAACCAGATCGAGTTCGGGATCGCTTTCTGCATTTATCTTTCGGTTGCATAAACGATAAGTAAGATCGGCCCAGGATTTTATACTCAGACTGACAGTGGACAACGAGGTTGGATAGGGCAGATCCTTCAGTTTGTAATAGTGAAGTGTGTCGTGCAGAACAGTGGTGAGAAGTTTGCGTAACGGATCAGTATTTACTGGCAGGGGATCATTTGTGGAATAAAATACGCTCTGATTTGTTAGCGAAAACAATAGATTCCTGTATCTCTTCCAGGTATATTTGCGGTCGAGGATTGCATTGAGAATTACTGCATTAAGCGCTCCGGAACTCACTCCTGATATGAAGGCCACGTTTTTCATCTCTCCGGAATAATACAATTGTTCAAGCAAAGCAGCTTCCTGAGGTATGCGTGCTGCAGCGCCTGTAATTACAATGGCAGTGCCTTCAGAATGGTCCATAGTTTTTTCAGGTTCTGGATTTTCACGGAGGAAATAGTACAGGCCAATAGTCAATGCCGTTAAGAAGGTTAAAACTCCGATGACTATCAGAAATCTTTTCATTATTTATGCGCTATAAAAATTTCCTTAATTTATTGATGCTCCCTTTCCAGGAGCAGCCCAGACAATAGAAAAATGTGAGGTCAAAACCATCAAGGTTATCTTCTGAATTAATCGGAATAACTTCGAATTCTCTGGTCACCTGGACCACTATTGATGCTCCGGCTTCATTTTTAACCTGAAATCTTATAATTCCGCATTGTGGGCACACCAGGTATTTAACTGCCATGGAAAATTTTATTTAGTTCAAATTTACATATAAGTTGCGAAACCCCTGAAAACAAACAACCCCGCTTTTGGCGGGGCTGCTCGAAAATCTCTTAACACGACGTGCTTCCAGACACTAGTAACTCTTCCGGAAGTTATCCCGGCGTGGTGCACCACTATCACGTTTCTTGAAATTGTCCTGTTTTTCGATTGCTTCATTGACAACGATGGTACGACCTTCGATTTCGGCGCCATTCAATTGTTCAATTGCACTTTTAGCTTCGGCTTCGTTTGTCATTTCAACAAATCCAAATCCTTTGCTTCTTCCGGTGTATTTGTCAGAAATAACCGTTGACGAACTAACTTCGCCGTACTCTTCAAAGATTCCTTTTAAGTCGTCTCCGCTAACGCGGTAAGGCAGACTTCCTACATAAATTTTCATAATACAATTTAATTTAAAACCGGTGCAAAGGTAAGCAGATTTATTTAAGAATGCCCTAAACTCCTAATTATTTGCAATTTATTTTAATCCGGCAGGAATTTCTTGCGCAATTCTTCTATCTGAAATTCATCAATTGGCTTCATCGTTCCGAGCGGTAAACTGTGAATTAATGACCGGGCACTGAATTCTGCCACCTCTAACCGGTCGAAAGCATGGAGGAGACTGTTACCTGTTACTAAAATGCTGTCATTCTGGATAATTAGCACAGGATGATCAGACCTTAAGGACTGGCTGATTCGCTCCTGGCCTGCAAAGTGAGCGCCAAATGGAAGCAATGGAACATCCTGAAGCAATATCCAGCTTTCAGGGATTGTTCGATTATCGAAGCTTTGACCAGTTACTCCGAATGCCATGGAATATGGTGCCTGAGTAAATATGATTGCTTTAATGCCAGGATTCCTTTTGTAAATTTCCTGATGAATCAATATCGACCGGCTTGGATTTTTGCCTGGCTCACAATGTCCATCCCGAATCTGAACGACATCCGAAGGTTGTATGTCCCAACGCGAAAAACTCCGCGGAGTAATCAGGAAATCATCACCACGCCAGCGTGTGGAAACCGTTCCGTAAGTACTGATCATCAGACCCTGGTCGCAGGCTCTCCTGACGATCCTGCAGATGTCGGACCGTAAGGCTCTTTCATCGGAAGGATAAGTAACAGATTCCATCTCAGGAATATGCTCTCCGTATTGGGCTTCAAAAGCTGACAGTTGTTCATCAGTCAGGTAGTTTGGAATGCCTAGCATTCGGGAGTTTATCAGAATTCTGGCTACAAATTCAAAGGTCTCAAATCGCTCAAAAGCATCCTGCAGATTTATCCCGCCCACCACAGTGCCATGATTTTCAAGAATTACTGCATTAAACCCTTTGGCAAATTCCTCTGCAATTTTATCGCCCAGCGCCTGCGATCCCGGCAACTCGTATTTTGCGTAGCCGATAGGTCCGCAAACCTCCCTGGCCTGGGGAATAACATTCGTATTCGGGAAATCCCTGACAATGCTGAATGATACCAATGCCGGCGGATGAGCATGCACGATGGCATTCAGATCAGGCCTGGCCTGGTAGATGGCCAGGTGAAAAGGTAATTCGGATGAGGGCTTATGCGGACCGGAAACGGAACCGTCGGGATGAACGCATAAAATGTCTGAAGGCCTTAACGAGCCTTTATCAATAGAGGCTGGAGTAACCCAAACGTCTCCGTTATCATCACGGATAGATATATTACCGCCTGATGTTGTGGTGAGTCCCCGACGATAAATCCTGGTTATTATCTCTGTTATCTGCTCCCGTGGGTGCATTAATATTGGGTCCATATTTTAAGCTTTACCAAGTGTGTGTTGAAGTAATATATTTATTCCGATTGCGATCAAGACCAATCCTCCGACAATGCCCAACTTATTACCCAGATGTGGACCAAGTTTATTTCCGAGGATCACTCCTAAAAAGCAAATGATAAACGTGATCAGGCCGATCACCAGGATGGGAAACCAGATAGTCATATCGAGAAAAGCAAAACTGACACCGACAGCGAGAGCATCAAGACTGGTGGCAATGGAGAGAGCCAGAAGCGTAGGGAAGTGAAGGCAATTTCTCATAGCTTCATCGCTTTTGGCACTTTTGTAACTTTCCCAGATCATGCGCAACCCCACAATTGTCAATAGGCCAAAAGCAATCCAATGATCAAATGCTTTTATGTAGGTACTGAAAGTCAGACCGGCGGCCCAACCAATCAAAGGCATTATTGCCTGGAAAAAACCAAAAGAAAAAGCAATCCGGAAAGCATGCCGCACCTGCAATTTTTTGATCATGATGCCGTTGGCAACTGATACTGCCAGCGCATCCATCGAAAGGCCGATGGCAATACCAATCAAAACGAAAATGTTCATTTTATACGGTCAATTGAATTATTTTATGTGTATCAAGATCAAAAAAATAGACCCTGTCAAATGAGCTGTCAATCCTGTTATTATCATATTCGCGATTTAGTTTTTGAATTGAATTTTGTTCCGAATAATCGGCAAAGATAATCAGCCAAAGTTGAAAGGGATGATCTGATCGGTACAGATGTACTTTCTCCTCCTTTAAACGGACCGATTCAAACACCTGTCTAACCGCTGATTCATTGGTTAATACGCACTGTGCCGTCCCTTCAGAATTATATTGATGAACCTGTGTGATTTCAATTCCGATAAAACGCCTGGGAGATATCCATAGCTGAAAATCAGGAGATTCACCTTTTATCAGCTTTCCCTGCGGAATCTCGGGGCAGAATTCCGTGAAATACCGCATGATGATCCACTCTTGTTCTGTTTTCCAATCCATGATATACGAAGATAATAATTGGGTGCCGAATTAGTAGATTTGCCTGTTAAATCCAGAACAACATGAAAAGAATCGTTTCGGCTTTGTGTGCTATTTTACTGTCAACAGGGCTTTTTTCCCAGGTAGAGCCAAAGTTATCCATTTCAACAGGATGGAAGTTCGCAACTGGAAATCATGAGGAATGTATCGAGGCCGGTTTTAATGATTCGGGCTGGAAAACCATGGCCATGGATAAAAACTGGGAATTGCAGGGGTTCGAAGTGTATGATGGCTATGCCTGGTATCGGACAAAAGTGGTCATCCCGTCATCTCTTAAAAAAAGCGCTTATCTCAGGGACAGCCTTCAAATTGGTTTGGGTAAGATCAATAATTTCGATCAATCCTATCTCAATGGAGAGCTCCTGGGAATGAATGGGAAAACTGTTTCCGCCGGCACCAAAGGCGACCAGTCTTTTATAAAGGCTCCCACTGCAACTTATGATGTTCAACGTAACTATGTTGTGGCTGTAAATGATCCAAGAATACTGTGGGATCAGGAGAATGTCATTGCGATACGTGTTTTTGATGAAGGCGGTATGGGAGGAATCTATGCCGGTGAACTGGCGATCAGAATGAGAAAGCTGACTGACTATTTTTTGATCGATAATCAGGAGGCGGCCGAAAAATCAGGTTCAGGATCTATAACTAAAAAGGTCGTTTTACGAAATTCCTATTCAGCAAAACCGATAACCGGCCATCTATCAATCTCGATGATCGATAAATTGAATGGCAAATCATCGGTAATTCTCAATGAAAAGATGTCTGTTGATCCGCTGTCATTAAAGAATTTCAAATATGTAATCAACGAACCTTCGGGGCCAAATCAGGTGCAGTACCTGTTTACTTACGACCAGGTGAAGGATCAGATCCGAATCAGCGATGAATATCCTTATATCCTGACCCCGGTTACACCTGCAATTCCGAAAATCAATGGAGCTCGGGTGTATGGCGAAAGGCCAGGTAAACCTTTCCTGTTCTATATCCCCGCAACGGGTGCGCGTCCAATGACTTATGCAACCGAAGGTCTCCCGGCAGGACTTAGCCTGGATACTAAAACCGGAATCATAACCGGAAGAGTGAAAGATTCCGGTGAATACCATGTTATGCTTGTGGCAAAGAACAAACAGGGCGAAGCACGAAAAGAGCTTAACCTGATTATTGGTGATAATATCGCGCTTACGCCGCCCATGGGATGGAACAGCTGGAATTGCTGGGGCTTGACTGTCGATCAGGAAAAGGTGGTTGCCAGCGCAAAAGTGTTTAAAGAAAAGGGGCTGGCCAATCATGGCTATACTTTTATCAATATTGATGATGGATGGCAGAAATATCAGAATGAAGAACCTAAAAGAGATCCATGGGGTTATATCCTGCCAAACAAAAGGTTCCCAAATATGAAGGCATTGGGCGACAGCATTCATGCGCTGGGGTTGAAATTTGGTGTTTACAGCTCTCCCGGGCCGCTGACATGCGGGAAATATGCAGCAAGTTATATGTTTGAAAATCAGGACGCTGAAAGTTATGGTGCCTGGGGAGTGGATTATCTAAAATATGATTGGTGTTCTTATGATCAGATCGCCAAAAATCAGGAAAAGCAGGAACTCATGAAGCCTTACCTGACCATGCAAAGTGCCCTTAAAAACTCGGGCCGCGATATTGTTTACAGCTTGTGCCAGTATGGAATGGGTGATGTATGGAAATGGGGTACGGAAGTGGGTGGCAATCTTTGGCGCACAACCGAAGATATAAACGACAGCTGGGAATCGCTCAAACAATGCGGCTTTTCGCAGACTGTACAATCTGCTTTTGCCGGTCAGGGACATTGGAACGATCCGGATATGCTGGTAGTAGGATGGGTAGGCTGGGGACCAAGCCTTCACCAGTCGAAACTGACACCCGATGAACAATATACTCATATCAGTCTTTGGAGCCTTCTTTCGGCCCCGCTGCTGCTGGGTTGCGACCTTACCAGGCTTGATGATTTTACACTGAACCTGATTACCAATGATGAGGTGCTGGCTGTTAACCAGGACCCATCTGGTAGACAGGCTTCCAGGGATTTTGTCGATGGTAACTTTCAGGTATGGTCGAAACTACTGGCAGATGGAAGCCGCGCTATCGGGATTTTTAACCTGGGCGAGGAGTCAAAGAAATATGAACTCAATTTAACCAAGCTTGGCCTGAAAGGCATGCAAACAGTAAGAGATTTGTGGCGGCAGAAAGATGCCGGAGATTTTACAGGAAAGTATGCGGCTATGATTCCTTCGCACGGGGTGATTCTGATCCGCTCGATAGGAAAATCTGATGAAGGTACGGCAAACAAGGCGACAGTTACTGACAAGCAGAGTTTTAATCCCGGACAACCGTGGCTCGATAATAACGGTGTTATGATTAATGCCCACGGGGGCGGAATACTGTTTGACCAGGGAAAATACTGGTGGTTTGGCGAGCATAAACTGGAAGGTAGAAAAGGGAACAGCGCATGGGTGGGTGTACATTGTTATTCGTCCACTGATCTGTATAACTGGATAGATGAGGGTATTGCATTAAAAGTTTCTGATGATCCCAAAAGTGAAATCACTGCCGGATGCGTTCTGGAACGGCCAAAAGTAATTTTTAACAGCAAAACTGGGAAATATGTGATGTGGTTCCATCTGGAGCT
>Ga0114951_10006039_pt1 | contig 10891 bp, 12 predicted proteins | sample AM7aDNAmetaG_FD_88677 | JGI IMG/M metagenome (GOLD analysis project Ga0114951, IMG submission 88677) | Freshwater microbial communities from Finland to study Microbial Dark Matter (Phase II) - AM7a DNA metaG | ecosystem: Environmental > Aquatic > Freshwater > Lake | place: Finland: Lake Alinen... | reverse complement strand
ATTTTGCATGCTCTATTTATTTTTTGATATGACGGATACAGGATAATAACATTGTATTTTTCAACTTATTTAAAGAAGTGTGAACCAGTCTCACTTTTGAAGATATTTTTTAAGTGAAACTCCAAGCTCTCACGGACATGGCTTCTTTTTAACTTGGTCTATCGACCAAGTCAAAGGAGTATCCTCTTTTGGAATCCTCTTATGAGAAGAGGCAATATTTATCGCGGTTTTTTCCGCCTGAGGCGGACAATTACCCGCCAAGCTCAAGGGCGGGCATCTACGGGCTCAATGCCCATAGTTTTCAAAACCGCCTGCATAATAAAAAAACAAATAGCGCCTGTTTTAAACCGGGCGCTATTTGTTCTATTATAATTTATTTAGCTTTTACCGCTTCTTTAAAATCTATCTCAAGATCATCAATGAATATAGTCTCGTTCACAGGTTTTAACTCATCTCCGCCGGCAAAGACGATACCATTTGCACCTTTGTTGAAAAACTCGATTTTTCCCGGAAAGGTTACATCTTCTTTTTCATCATTAGCTGTAACACCCAGTGTTTTATCGTCGGTAAAGGTAAAAACAAACTTGTTCCAACCTTTTTTTCTGTTAATACCTGAACTCCAGACATTTGACCACTGGTTTTCACCGGTGAAGACTACAGTGTAATTATTGACATTAGCAAATGAACGCCAGGCAATTCTTTCAACAGCCTTGTCGTCATCACTGTTTACCAGACCGAAGTAAGGCCCGTTCCAGACTTTTCCCGGTTTACTCCCTTTTGCCACAAATGAGTCATAAACCCAGACGGTTGCCGTACCAAATACATTTTCAGGATTAAATCTTAAAATTGCGGAAGAACCCACAGGCACTGAAAGAGCAGTTTTACCGCCGTGAAACTGCTCCGCCGCAACAGTAACATCACCCTCAAGCTCCCACTTTTTCAAAACCGCCTTATCTTCAAAACCCTCCGATATTTTTGCCGCATAGACAGACGAGACAAAACTTACCGCCATTACCGCCAAAACTATTCTCTTAAACATTTTTCCTCCTTTTCATCAACTTCCTTCTCCTGCTTTTTAAACTGCTAAATTAGTTCAAATACCGTATTTTTCTTTGAGTATTATTACCGCATCACCTATGAGTGTTCCTACGCCAGAAATACCCAGCGAATCTTTAAAATCACGGCTGATTTCTCTTACTATTTCTTCTTTAATTTTATATTTTGTAAGCGCAATAAGTATTCTGGCCGCTTCCGGGTCATACTCGTCATCCGGACAGCCCTGCATTAAACCGGCAGGATCAGTTTTATTAAGGAGTTTTCTAATCTCCTCCAAACATTTTATGTACTTTTCTTTTTCAATATCACCCATTCTTAATCCCTCTCAACCTTTAGACCTTTACGGACCTTTAACACTATCCTTCAACGATTTTAGACCTTACGCCGCTAAAAGTTGCGGCTGATGACACAGATAAAAACAGATGGCACAGATGCACAATCAAAAAAAAATATCCTTCAACGATTTTAGACCTTATGGACCTTACAGACCTTTTCAGACCTTTATGGACCCTTACCGACCTTTACAGACCTTACGAACCTTACAGACCTTAAAGACCTTATAGACTAGTAATCGCCTTTTCCTGCTTCTTAAACTGGACCTTATACAATTTACTATAAAGAGTTTTTCTGGCCATCAGAGAATCATGTGTGCCTTCTTCAACAACCCGGCCTTTATCCATTACAATAATTTTGTCGGCATTTTGAATTGTAGATAAACGGTGGGCGATAACAATAGTAGTTCTATTTTTTGTGAGCCTCTCCAGCGCCTGTTGTATCAGATGTTCCGTTTCTGTATCTACCGAGGAAGTTGCTTCATCAAGGAGCAAAATAGGAGAATCTTTTAAAATAGCCCGGGCAATGGACAGCCGCTGCTTCTGGCCGCCGGATAATTTTATTCCCCGCTCACCGATAAGAGTGTTATATCCGTCACTAAAATCCATAATATAATCATGCGCATTGGCCAGCATCGCCGCCATCTTTACCTCTTCGTCCGTCGCATCCTTCTTGCCGTAAAGGACATTATCCTTTATAGACCCGTTAAACAAAAATACATCCTGCAGAACCAGTGCAATATTTCTTCTTATGTGTTCAAGTTTAAGATCTCTGATATCAATTCCATTCATCTTGATCACACCGCTGACCGGATCGTAAAATCTCGGTATTAGATGAATTATTGTGGTCTTGCCGCCGCCTGAAGGGCCGACCAGCGCCGTAATTTTCCCGCTCTCTGCTTTAAAGCTGAGATTATGGACTACCGGCTTATTTTTAACATACTCAAAGTTTACATTGCAGAATTCAATCTCTTTATTTGAGTCTTTCTTTGTTTCTTTAGCGTCCGGCTTATCTTTTATCTCGGGAATCGCGTCAAATACCCTGAAAATCCGCTCGGCATTGGCAAAACCCCTCTGGTAAAGTTCTGTAAGCCGGCCTAAACTTATTATCGGATTGTAGAAAAAGCCGAGATACAGGAGAAAAGCTATAAGTTTTGAAACCTCAATTTTCCCTTCCAGGTATAAACTACCGCCGAACCATATAGTAAGTATCGTCCCCATAGCGGAGGAGAACTCGATAACCGGATAGTAGGTGCCCCAGGTATTAACGGCATTCATAGCCGCCGCATAATGGGATTCACTGCCGCTTTTAAACCTGTCCTCTTCGGCTTTTTCCTGGGTAAAAGACTGTATAACATTCATTCCAACCAGGTTATCCTGAAGCAGGGCCGAAATTTCCGACATCTCTTCCTGTACCCGGCGCCAGGCTTTTCTGGAACGCAGGGAGAATCTTATTATAAGAAAGGCAATTATAGGCATCGGAATTAAAGTAAAAAGTGCCAGTTGTACATTTATGGAAAATAGTATAATCGAAACACCGAAGAATATTATAATATTTATAAGCGTCTCAGGAAAGGCGTGCGCAAAAAGTTCTTCGCCGATATGGACATCATTGGTAAGTTTATACATTATTTTACCGGTCTGCCGCTCATTATAATACTTGGCCGAAAGCGTCTGGAGATGATTGTACAGTTTTTCGCGAAGATCACAGACAATACTGTAGCCTACTTTATGGGTAAGTCTGGCCGTAAGCCCGCGCAGTATCGCCCGGACAACAAATATTCCGAGCAGCAGCAGTACCATGTTTTTTATTAGATACACCACTTCCGCCTTCGGGTGCGTTGGCTCGGTAAAAAGAGATATAAATCTGGAAAGAACCAGCGGGACATAAAGATCGATGGCCGTAAGCAGTATCGCAAAAACTATGCCTGCCAGCCATAACCAGCGGTAGGGTTTTAAGTAATCGAAGTATCTTATAAAATATTTCACGGGAAAACTTCAATCTCCCATCAATTGCAGAATTACTTCTCTTTCTCTGGGCCGGTTATCAAAATCCACAAATATCAGATGCTGCCATATACCCAGCAGCATTTTTTTATTGGTAAAAGGGATAACAAGGGAGGGGCCAAAAAGAGAAGCCCTGATATGTGCGTGGCCGTTACTGTCAGAATGGGAAAGGTTATGATTGTAGGGTGCTTTTTCCGGTATTATTTTCTCCACAAACTCTTTCAAGTCCATAACCAGTCCGGGTTCATATTCAATAGTCGTGACCGCGCCCGTGGCTCCCGGAACAAAAAGAGTTACTATCCCCGAATTAATGGCGTTTTCTAATACGGCCTTGTCGACCATAGTAGTAATATCAATAATATCCGCTCCGCCTTTGGTTTTAAATTTTATTTTATCAGAAATTACTTCCATAATTTAGCCTCGCTTTTTATTTTGCACGCCTATTTCAAAACCTTTTTCTAAAGCTTGCCTGTTTATCAATATAAGATCCTTGTATTTGCTTGAAGCCACACTATCAAGCGCTGCGATTACGGACTCAAGCATTATAACACCCGACTTACCCAGATATACGCCTAACGCCACCATATTGGCAATCCTGACATTCCCCAGGTCCCGGGCTATTTGTGTTATTGGCACTTTAAGAACCTCTGCATCCTTTCGTTTTGTCTCCCGGCCTATAAGCGTGGTATTTAGTATTATCAGACCCTTATCCGCCAGTGTATGCTCATAAAAATCAAAACCAATATTATCAAGTGCGATTATTACAGGCGGCCGGCTAATCAGAGGGGAAAGTATAGGCTCTGTGGAAATAACAACCGCACAATAGGAGAGCCCCCCTCTTTTTTCCGCACCGTAAGACGGTAACCAGGTAACATTCTTATTTTCCTTGATTGCAGCATGGCACAAAACGGTACCTGCAAGTAATACGCCCTGCCCGCCGCTGCCGCAAATTATAAGATTTGCTTCCATTTTAAGCACCTTTTTCTTTTTTCATTTCTTCTGTTTTATCTTTAAGAATTCCAAGCTTAAAATACGGAATCATCTGGTCTTTTACAAATTTTAAAGCCTCGAGAGGTTTGAGTCCCCAGTTAACCGGGCAAGGAGAAAGAACTTCTACAAACGAGAAACCTGTCCCGGTAAGCTGATTTGAAAAAGCCTTTTTAATGGCTTTTTTTGTCTTTATAACATTTGCAGGATCTATGAGAGAGACTCTTTCAATATAGACCGTTCCTTCGAGTGTCGCCAGCAGTTCGGAAACACGCAATGGGAAGCCGTGAAGTTTCGAGTCCCTGCCTTTTTGTGTGGTAGTCGTCCTCATGCCGGGTAAAGTTGTGGGCGCCATCTGACCGCCGGTCATACCGTAATTAGCATTATTAATAAATATTACGGTAATATTTTCACCGCGGTTTGCGGCATGAATTATCTCATTTGTCCCGATTGACGCCAGGTCGCCGTCCCCCTGATAGGTAAAAACTATCCTGTCCGGCAGGCAGCGTTTAATCGCCGTAGCCACTGCAGGAGGCCTGCCATGAGGTGCTTCAGCCACATCAAAATTAAAATAGTCATAAGCATAGACCGCGCAGCCGACAGGAGCTATTCCGATGGTCTTTTCCCTCACCTTTAATTCATCAATAACCTCTGCAATAAGCCGGTGCACGAGTCCGTGGCCGCAACCCGGGCAATAAGAAGTTACTACATCCTTTAAACTCTCAGGTTTCAAGTAAACTGGTTTCATTTTATGAGTTCCTTAATTTTTTCAAATAAATCTTCTTTTGAGGCTACACCGCCGCCCGGCCGGCCGTGGAAAAATACTTTTTTGCTGTCTTCCACCGCGAGCTTTATATCTTCCACCATCTGTCCGAGATTCTGTTCCACCACCAGCACCTTCTTTGCTTTACTCCCGTACAAGGATGCCGTTTTTGAATCAAAAGGCCATAAAGTAATAGGCCGGAATAAACCTGCTTTTATTCCCTCTTTTCGCGCCATTTGAATGGCGGCTTTACCTATCCTGCCCATGATCCCGTAAGCGCAGACAAGTATTTCCGCATCTTCCGCAAGATAGGTCTCAGATAACACTTCTTTTTCCATTTTGCTAAATTTTTCAAGCAGTTTCCAATTATGCTTTTCCAGAGCTCCCGGCGCCGTCATCAGTGAAAAAATGCTCCGCGGCACCCTGTTCCGGGCTCCGTCAAGGATCCAGTCTTTTTTAACAAGCTTCTTTATTGGTTTATACTCCTTAAACTCGACCGCTTCCATCATCTGGCCCAGTATCCCGTCAGAAAGGAGCAGCACCGGCGTGCGATAGAAATCGGCATAATCAAAAGCCGCCATCATAAGTTCTGCCGCTTCCGGTATTGTGGATGGTGCCAGCACCGGCATTCTATAATCACCGTGGCCGCCGCCTTTTGTCGCCTGGAAATAATCTGCCTGCGAACCCTGGATATTTCCGAGCCCGGGCCCGCCGCGCTGAATATTAACAATTACTCCGGGTAATTCACAACCGGCCATGTAAGAAATTCCTTCTTGTTTTAGCGATATTCCGGGACTTGAAGAGGAGGTCATAGCCCTGGTGCCGGTTAAAGAAGCACCAAAAACCATATTTATGGCGGCCAGTTCACTTTCGGCTTGCAGAAAAACGCCGTTTACTTCGGGCATACGCCAGGACATATATTCGGGAATCTGGTTCTGCGGGGTTATAGGATACCCTGCATAAAACCGGCAACCGGCCATTATGGCGGCTTCTGCAATAGCTTCATTCCCGCTAATCAAGCGCTTGTTTTTATTCACTTTTTATCCTCTTTAAATACTTCAATAGCTGCTTCCGGACACATTAGAGCGCAGATTGCGCAGGAATTGCATTTATTAAGTTTGTCGTCAAACTCTATATAAAAAAAACCTTTTGCATTATTCTTCTTGCCGGTGAACAAAATGCCTTTCGCACAATAAAGGACACAAAATCCGCAGCTTTTACACTTTTCTTTGTCTATTTTGACTTTTATTTCCTTGCTCATATCTGCTCCAAATTATTTTCACTACTATCAACTAAATTCTTATATATTTTCAAAATGCGTTATTTTTTTAAGTTCCTTAAAGCGGCCTACTATTTGCGCTTTTTTTAGCGTTCTATACCTATTAACTGAAAAGTCTTCAACGCAATAGGAAGCTGTAACCGTCCCGAATATTAAAGCCCTTTTAATCTCATCTTTGCTTATTTTTTTAACCGTTGAAATATAGCCCATAAACCCGCCGGCAAAAGAATCCCCCGCGCCGGTAGGATCAAAAACATTTTCCAAAGGATAAGCCGGCGCCGAAAATTTCCAGGAGGAAGTCATAAGCAGGCAGCCATGCTCGCCTTTTTTTATAACAACCATTTTGGGCCCCAATTGCATGAGTTTTTTTCCGGCCGTTATCAAATTCGAAACTCCGGAAATTTCCCGGGCTTCAGAATCGTTAACAAAAAATATGTCTACGCGCTTAAGCACCTTTAAGAGCTTTTGCAGATCCGTTTTAATATAGAAATCTATCGTATCACAGGCAACAAGTGCCGGCCGTACATACATTTGCTTCAGTACATCCAACTGCAGCGCCGGATGAATATTACCCAAAAAAAGATATCCGGCTTTTTTATAAGATTCCGGAAGTACCGGTTTAAAATCGGCAAAAACGCCCAGTGCCAGGTTTTTCGTTTCGCGGACATTCATATCAAACTTATATTCGCCTGTCCATCTGAATGTAGGGCCTTTCACTATTTCCAGTCCGGTCAACTCTACATTCCTTTTTTTCATTTCGATAAGGTATTTACCGGGGAAGTCTTTTCCCACTACACCCACAAGTTTAACCTTGTTAAAGTAACTCGCGGCGTAAGAAAAATATGTACCGGAGCCGCCCAGCGCATCAACAGCTTTTTTAAAAGGATTTATTACCGTATCCAGAGCTATGGAACCTACGGCTACCAGGCTCATTTGGGCCCCGCAACACTTACTTTATTTCTACCTGCAGTTTTTGACATATAAAGCCCCCTGTCCGCACTGTCAACCAGAGCTTCTCCTGTTACCCCATCCTCGGGATATGTTGAAACACCCAGGCTTATGGTTAATTTTCCGTCAGGCTGGCGGGACCCGAATTGGAAAGGAAACTCTTCAACAGCTATTCTGATACGCTCAGCCAAAATAACCGCACCTTCTTTTTGTGTTGAAGGAAGCATCATAATAAACTCTTCTCCGCCGTAACGACTGGCCATATCAACTTTACGCGTCATGTTTTTTAAGATCTGCCCGACCTCAACAAGCACAGAATCCCCTGCCAAATGTCCGTTTTTATCATTATAATGCTTAAAATGGTCAATATCTATCATTATCACCGATAGAACCGCCTCTTTTTCGTAACGGGACATTCTAATAATTTCATCCCGTAAACTTTCCATAAAATAACGGTGATTATAAAGGTTAGTCATCCCGTCAATTATAGCAAGATATTCAATTTTCTCGTAAAGTTTTGCGTTCTCAATAGTCATCGCTACCTGATGTGAAAAGGAGGTAAGCGGCATCAGGTCAAATTCTTCAATAGGTCTCTTATTGATAAAATTATCGGCCAGCAATACTCCGACCACAATGTCTTTCGCAATTAGAGGGGTTATTACAAATTCCTTAAGGCCCAGCATCGAGACAAATTGCTGAGAGCAACGGTAGTCATCCTGGGCATTTTTAATAATATAACCTTTTTTTTCTAACGCGACCCGGGGGACCATGTCCAGATCTTTATCCATTTTAAAGGAATAATCTTTAATCAGATCAAAATCGATGCCGAAAGCCGCAATGGGTTTAAGCAGTTGTTTATTCTTCTCGTCGGTTTCCATGGAATAAATCAGGACACGGTCGTAAGTGAGTTCTTCTGTAAGATTTTTTAAAACAAGTTTGAGCACATCCTCTGTCTTTGTGGAACTGCGGAGGGCCGTTGTAAGCTGTTCAATATAATTAAGTTGTTTATTTATCCGTGTCAGGTTTTTAATCTTTATATAATTCCGTAAATCCACATTGACCAGTATAAAACCCGTGGCCAACGCCCAAATAAAATAGAAGCCCATATCAAGAAAACCTAAATAATACCGGGATACTAAAAGAAAAACAATCATATAAAATACCCCGATTCTAAAGATATTTTTAGACAGATTAAATTCATCCGTCAGGTAAAAGCGGGCTAATATTTTGTTTATCTTTTTCTTAACCAAGCATTCTCCTGTCAGTATACAGTTCCCGGGCATTATACGAGCTTCTTACAAAAGGCCCGCTGTAAACGCTTTTAATTCCTAAATTAACAGCGGACTGTTTTAATCTCAGAAACTCTTCCGGTAGATAATACTCTTTTACTTCTGCACTGCTTTTTGACGGACGCAGATATTGACCTATCGTCAAAATATCACAGCCGGCTTTAGCGATATCTTCAATAACCGAAGTTAACTGTTTTTTTTTCTCTCCGAGTCCGACCATGATTCCGGTTTTGACAAGAATTCCCGGGCCGTTTTTTTTAACATTTCTCAATAAACCAAGAGACCTTTCATAACTTGACCGGGAAGACCTTAACTTCGGATATAATTCTTTGACCATTTCCAGATTATGTGCAATAACTTCAGGCTTTGCTCCGATTACGGTCTTTAGCGGCTGAAATTCCCCGTTAAAATCCGGTATCAGCACTTCCACTTCTAACCCGGCCGCGGCTTTTAAAGTTCTGATAACTGCCGCAAACTGCCCGGCACCGCCGTCGGCCAGATCATCCCGGGTAACCGAAGTTATCACAACATATTTTAGACCCAGAAGTTCAACAGCTTTGCGCAGTCGTGCCGGCTCATCAAAGTCTGGTAAAAGCGGTTTTCCGGGCTTTATATCACAGAACATACAGCCCCGGGTACAAATCTCACCCAGAATAAGAAAAGCCGCCGTACTTTTTGAAAAACATTCCCCCATATTGGGACATGCTGCACTCTCACAGACCGTATGCAGACGGTTATTTTTTAAAATACCCAAAGTTTCGTGATACTTTTCCGAGGCTGGCAGTCTTTTTTTAAGCCAAGCAGGGAATTTCGCGCTGTTCATCAGTTTATTTATCAGTCAGAGCCGCAATGCCCGGTAATTCTTTTCCTTCGATAAATTCCAGAGAAGCTCCGCCGCCCGTTGAAATATGAGTAATCTTTGCTTTGACCCCGGCCTTCTTTAAGGCCGACACGGAATCTCCTCCGCCCACCACCGAAACATTACCGCTCTCGGCAATGGCTTTGGCTATAGAAATAGTACCTGTTGCAAAAATATCTGTTTCAAATAAACCCAGAGGCCCGTTCCAGAAAATAGTTTTTGATTCCTTGACAACTCTCGAAAATTCTGCTATTGTTTTTGGCCCTATATCAAAGGCTATCATATTTCCCGGAATCTCAACAACTACTTTTACATCCGCAGGGTTATCTTTGGTGGACGCAACAACATGATCCACCGGGAGAAAGAGTTTGACTCCCTTCTCTTTGGCTTTACTTAAAATATCTTTTGCAATACCGACTTTATCGTCTTCGACCAGTGACTTGCCGATCTCTTTGCCTTCCGCTCTCATAAAGGTATACGCCATTCCGCCGCCGATAATAAGGTTATCCACCTTGTTCAACAAATTGTTCAAGAGATCTATTTTGGAGGATATTTTTGCACCGCCGATTATCGCCAGTATCGGGTGGGTTGGATTATGGAGAACCATACCGAGATATTTAATCTCTTTTTCCATGAGAAAACCCGCCGCGGCCTGCTTTACAAATTTTGCTACACCTTCCGTGGAGGCATGCGCTCTGTGTGCGGTGCCAAAAGCATCATTAACATAAATATCGCATAATTCAGCGAGTTGTTTTGCAAAAACAGTATCATTTTTCTCTTCTTCGGGATGAAATCTGACATTTTCAAGCAAAAGCACATCCCCGTCTTTCATCGTCGCAACTATTTTTTTAACTTCTTCACCCACACAATCCTGCACCGTAAAAACCGGCTTGCCGAGAAGCTCCTGCAGTTTTTTTGCCACCGGAGCCATTCTCATTTTTTCCACAATTTTACCGTCCGGCCGGCCCAGATGCGAGACCAGAATCACTTTTGCGCCGTTATCTACTAAAAATTTTATAGTTACCAGAGCTTCTCTAATACGGGTATCATCCCGGACATTAAGACTTTCATCCTGCGGAACATTAAAATCCACCCGCACGAGCACCCGTTTACCTTTTACCGCCAGATCCTTCAAAGAAAGTTTAGCCATACTATCAAATCCCCCTCTAAACAGATAAAATCTATTATGCCGCCCCGGACAAAATAATATCCGCCCGGGGAATATTTTTTAAAGTTTTGAAGCTATAATCTGGGCCAAATCTACAACCCTATTGGAATAACCCCATTCATTGTCATACCAGGCCACTACCTTAAGCAAATCACCGCCCACCACTTTGGTCATTTCCAAATCCACAATCGCGCTATGACTGT
>Ga0114951_10006038_pt1 | contig 10893 bp, 8 predicted proteins | sample AM7aDNAmetaG_FD_88677 | JGI IMG/M metagenome (GOLD analysis project Ga0114951, IMG submission 88677) | Freshwater microbial communities from Finland to study Microbial Dark Matter (Phase II) - AM7a DNA metaG | ecosystem: Environmental > Aquatic > Freshwater > Lake | place: Finland: Lake Alinen... | reverse complement strand
GAACAAGTGCGCCGACAATCACGGCCGCTGCCGTAATGACCTTGCTTGCCAGGCGCCAGGTCTCCTCCGGGCCTTTTTTCGTACGGTAATCGGTGAATACAACCACAAAGGCGGAGCTCAAGGCCCCTTCGGCAAACAGATCCCGCAAGAGATTGGGCACCCGGAATGCCACCACAAAAGCATCATAGGCAAACCCTGCACCGAATAAGGCTGCAAAGACCTGTTCGCGGACGAGTCCGAGAATACGGCTTGCAAAGACGGCGATACTCACCGTGCCGGCCGAGCGGGCGATGTTTTTTGTCTGCGATGGTTCTGAGTTCATAGGGTCGTCCGAGCTTAAAAATTCAGCAGATAATGCCACAGCAGCGCTTTTGATGACAAGCAAATAATTGACATGCGCAGGCTCACCGGCACTGCACAAATGTCTGGCGCACATGCTGTCGGCAAGGGCTACATCAATTTAAAATTGAAACGGTAAAAAAACATTTCTTAATAAGAAAGGCTGCCGGCAGTAATACCACCGGCAGCCCGTACTGAAAAGAAAATTTATTGCTGCTGATTTTTAAAAAATACTAAAACCGTGCATCCATCAGCAGGTACATATTTTTGATTCTTTCCGTGACCGAGGTCGGCTGCCCCCACATCCACAGGCCCTGGTCTTTGCGGTGAAGGTATGTATAGCCGAGCCTGAACATGAAATTATCATTGATGGGCTGGATATAATAAAAATCATACACATCGGCTCCCTTGGCGTCGAGCTTCATGAGGGGATCCTCAGCCCCTGCATTCAGGCCGAACCAGTATTTGGAGTTGCGGTTGTATTCAAACCCGAACTTCGGCTCATTGAGGATTTCCCAGGGAAAGGTATACCGGAAGCCCACATGCAGGGCATGCGCGGTGCGGTCAGACGTGCCATCATCGTTAAGCAGGCCTGTCCGAAGAAGAGGAATTCCTGCAACGCCGTACACGGTCCGATCCCCGCTTGCAGAAGTTTTCTGCAGGCTGTAGCCCGCAAACCAGTCAAACCGTGAGTCCAGAAATTTTTTAGCCTCTATGAAAAATGTAAACTTAACCAAACTGCCAAGATCCTGAGGGTTTTTGATTGGTTTGACAAGAGGGATACCTGGCAATTCGGCTGACGGCACTTCGGGAAAGTACATAGTATTGAAAATCAAGAGAGTATCGCGAAGCCTTCCGGGCAGCCCTGTCTCAAACTGGAGTAAATAAAAGTCCATGCTGCCGAAGCTGGAGTCGTTTTCCTTCCAAACGCCGTATTCATTATCGGGATTGAGCCTGCTCCAGACAAGCCTGATCGCCGAATCGGGCAGATTGGTAAATTGCGACACGTCTGCCGTAATGCCAACCCCGTCTGATTCAGCATCAAAGGCAAGGGCCGGATAGGTTGACTTCCGGGGAGTGTCATCCCGCAGATCAGTGGGGAAGCTGTCCGTTGTGGGCAGTCTGCCGAAGGTGAGGGCCATGGGGAGCTTGTCCCAAATCTTGAAATAATAATCCGCATAAGCCCGCTCGACCCGCAGGGTGTTGTCTCGAGGGGTTCTGGAGGCGTTCAGCATATTATCGTAGGGATAGGCGTCGTTATGCTGATCGTTCCATATTTTGTACATGGTGAGGCGGGCATGCAGCTTCAGGTTGTTGAGCAGTTCGGTTGACAGGTTTAGCCTGAACCTGTTGCTCGGCATATCGCTTACATGCTGGTCAGTGGGATTATTTCCGTTTTTCCCAAGCCCGAGCTTGATGCCGTAGAGATTTTTGTATTGTGATGAATAATTAAACCAGTCAAACCGCGTTCTTAGCTCGGCGCCAATTTTCACCTTGTCTGTCAGGGTTTTCTTTTCAACTTCCTGCATGATGCCTGAAAGCTCTTTTACGTCATCCTTGAGCTGGGCAATTTCCTCCTGGTCGCCGCCCGCCTTCCCGCTGGAGGCCTGGAGCTGACTTTCAAGGTTCTGCACCCGCGAGGACAGTTCCATGACACTCTGCGGTGTCTGCTTCCCGCCTGCCGCAGGCACGGCCTGCGGCTGCTGCTCGATAACCTTGATGCGGTTTTGCAGCTCTTTGTTGGTTATCAGAACTTCTTCATTCTTTTTCTCCAGCTCGGCGTTTTTTTTGGTCAGGTCATCGAGCCGCTGGAGAATTTTATTCAGGTCTTCACGCGTTACCGGTCCTTCCTGTGCCTGCGCCATCGAAACCGGCACAGCCAGCGCCATACATGAACAGAATGCAAAAAACACCAGGGCCTGCACTAGCTTCGTAGATATATGGTTCATCGGCATGTCTCCTTATGCATGGTTATTTCAGGCCGATAGCTTCCGGCTGGTCCGAATCGGCAGCATGGGCTTTCAGATACTCTTTTATTGCAGCGCTTTCATCCGGTTTGACCAGAGAGCTGATGTCCTTAATCCGGGCATGCTTGCCGGCCTCAAAAAAGCGCTCCCACTGGGTGGATGCGCATTTTGTCGGCGCAAACACACTGGCTTCGCCACCGGTCCGGTGGCATGAGCCGCACTTGCTCATAAAAAGCGCCTTACCGTCTGCTGCATATGCAGGTGGCATGCTGATCACAATGCCGATTACAATGATATATAAAAAAACATACGCTTTTTTCATAGGCACTCCCTCCGCCTGTTATACTGTTTTTCGAGGCAACTTCCGCTGATTCTTCTGCGGGGGAAACTCGGCCGCCATATATCCCTGCCCCGCGCTCAGCATGCCCGTGTCGGAGCTTCCCCTGACAAGCTTATTGAGTTTTTTGATGAAATTTTTCATTCCGACAGCCTGCGTCTTCATTTCAACCGAGGCGGAAGCAGACTCCTCGGCGCTTGCCGAATTTTCCTGCACCACCCTGTCCATTTCAGAAACAGCACGGTTGATCTGCGCAATCCCCTGAGACTGCTCGTTTGACGAGGCCAGTATTTCTCTGAAAAGGGTTTCGCTTTTTTGCACGCTGACGGAAACTTTTGCAAAAGCGCTGTTGGTCGTCTCGACCAGATCAGTGCCCTCGCTGATTTTTTGTACTGTACCGGCAATCAGAGAGCTTGTATAGCGCGCGGCATCTGCTGACCTTTTTGCAAGAGTTCGCACTTCTTCGGCCACAACGGCAAATCCCCTGCCTGCCTCGCCTGCCCGCGCAGCCTCTACGGCAGCGTTGAGGGCAAGCAGATTTGTCTGGAAAGCAATTTCGTCAATGCTTTTGATGATTTTCGATGTTTCCCTGCTCGACCCTGAAATCTCCTGCATCGCCGCTGTAAGGTGCGCCATGCTTTCATTTGCCTCCTGCACGGAACCGGTTGCCTCCTGCATCAGCTTATCGCACATGCCAGCATTTGTAGCATTATTCTTAGTCATCGAGGTAATCTGCTCCAGGGAAGCTGAAGTTTCTTCAATTGAGGCTGCCTGCTGCGCCGAGGCCTGGGCGAGCTGCTGGCTTGCGCCGGAGACTTGCGCGGAGGCGGTGGTGACGGTGTTTGCCGATTCGGTAAGGCCTTGCATAATCTCTAATATGGGCCTGATGATAAAATGGGCGATGATAAAGCCAAGGGCCAGGGCAGCAAGAGTTGCAATAATTCCGATAAGCTGAATGAGCATGTTGGTGTTCTGTATCTGGCCGGCAACAGCCGTGCGCGCGCCGTCCATTTCATTCCATCCGGAATCCGTGGCCTGCTGCGACAGGGCGACTATTTTTGGGGCTAGCGGCAGAATGGTTTTGCGGATTTCATCGTCCATCTTTGCCGCAACGGCCGCAAGCCCTTCAACTTCATCCCGGTAATCCTCGATATCGTTCTTTATGGCAGCCAGCTCAGGGATGGATTCTGTATTTTTTAGAACAACGGCCAGCATGTCAGACAGTTTTTTTGCATACACCTGATCATAGTTCAGCAGAAATCTGCTCACGGCATCCCGCACATCGGTAAATTGTTTCATGGTATCAAGGGCGGAGGTAAGGCGAAGCTCAGCTTCCGGATCGATTTTTGACTTGCCCGCAGCCCCGTCACCGTTAGCCCCTGTTGCGACGAGTTTCCTCCTGATGCCTATTACTGCCGTGTGCATCTGCTCATGAATTGTCTGCCCGGCGGAAAAAATCTTTTCCCGGGTTTCATTGCGCGCCTGAATCCTGATGGAAAGCTTGCTGAACTTATCTATATAATCGCGGGTTACAGTCTCTATCTGCTTAAGCGTTTCCAGCCGGTCTGTGCCCTGCATCTGCTGCTTGGACATTTCCAGCAGCTTGTGCATTTGCTCGATATGCTGTTCGGCTTCTTTTTTATCTTCAAGCTTTTCGCCATAGACATATTTTTCAACGGAGGTCCGCATGGAGAGAATTTCCGCAGCAATGCTGTTGGCTATACGCACATCGCCTGCCACGGCCTGCGTCAAATGCTCCACCTGTGAGCGCAGCAGCCTGAACTGAACAACTGAAAGGGATACGATCACCAGCAGAAGGATGACAACCGGAATATACCCGCTGACTATTTTTTTCCTTAAATCCATTTCAATTTCAAACACCGGCCATACCTTTTTAAAATCGCGATTCAACGGGAATAAAAAATAATGTAAATTTTTGTATATATATACAATCATCTGGAAAAGAATTCAAATAAAATAATATAATGATGCCGAACTATTACATAAATTAAAGCCCCCTATTGCCATTGATTCATTAAGTATCGATCCTTCACTCTTCCCATCGTCCGCTGCCGCCATGATTGACACCCGACGGCAAATCAAGTATGGTTTGCCCTGACAGCAATTTAAAAAATGCCGAAAAATGAACACATCCGCACAACAGCGCGTCTTTATACTTCTGCTTCTTGCTGCATGCACCATGCTTGCACCGGCACAGAACGCCTGGGCTCGGGAAGCCAAAGTTTTTATTTACCCCTTTGAGGCAAATTCAAATGAAGATGTGAGCCATATACAGTCGGGCATTGCAGCCCTGCTGCCCGCACGCGTTGCGGTCCCCAAAAAAATAATAGTTATCGACCCTGATGCGCAACGGTCACTTCAGCCGCAGCAGGGGAAAACCATTTCCTTATCAGACAAGCTTGCGCAGGCAAAAAAATTCGGGGCCGACTATCTCGTCACCGGCTGCATAACCAAGCTGGGATCAAGCATCAGCATCGATATAAAGATCGCGGACGTGACGTGCAGCCGGGAGCCGGCGCCAGTTTTCATTCAGTGCGCCGGCCTTGACAGCCTCATCCCCGAAATTTCAAAGCTTGGACAGACAATCAAACAGACCATAGAAGAAAATCCCGCTTTTGCCTCGTATGAGCCGCCCGCGCTGCCACCGTCTTCCCTGTCACGCACAGCACCTGTGCCGGCAGCCATGGCAGCAGAAAAAACAGACCGGACAAAAAACCGCGCCCCTGCTGCCGGGCAGCTTGAAGATACCGAGCCTCCGGCCAATCGCCGCCCTGCCGGCAAAGCTCCTGAAGAGCGCTATGTCGGCGACCCGGCGCCCCTTGGCGCCCGCAACCGGCCGGGCTCCCTGTTTGCCTCTGCTCCCGTTATGGCAGAATATATCAGGTCCGTGCCCCTGAGCTGCCTTGCCGCAGGGGATGTGAACGGCGACGGCATAAAGGAACTGCTGGTTGCCGGCGGAGATGAAATCCATATACTGCGCTTTAATGGCAAAACGCTGGCGCCGCTTGAGGTAATCAAGGCCGGAGCAGGCGCGCGTATTGTGCATATTGATACGGCCAACCTCAATGGCAAAGCCCCTGATGAAATCTATGTGACCAGCTTTGATGGACGTGCTGCAAATTCCTATGTGCTGGAGTTCAAAAACAACGAATATGTCAGCATTCAGAACGGGCAGCCATGGTTCTTCAGGGCAGTAGCACTTCCTGAGGACAAGACACTGCTGCTTGGGCAGGATGCCCATCTCAATAACCCGTTCGGTGGCGACATATACAGCCTTGCCTGGGATAATGGCACGCTGCGGCGGGGAGAAAAAAATAAGCTTCCCGGCGGAGTCAATGTATACGGCTTTACCGGGGCTGACATGCTCGGGGGCGAGATGAAGTACCTTGCATTCACAGACAGCCTCTTTTTGCCGGAATACAGCCTGAAAATTTTAAATGCAGGGGGAAAGAAAATCTGGCAGGACACCCAGGCTCTGGGCGGCACGCCCAATTTTTTTAAAAAATACATGTTTGCCAACCAGAGCGAAGTCAAAGAAGCTGTGCCCCTGCGCATTATTTGCCCGCTCGTGCAACCGGAAGGCAAGCCCTCTATCATTGTCGGCCGCAATATGAAGAAGGGGCAGAAGATTTTGAAGGAGCTGATGAACTATAATCAGGGCGAACTGCTCTGCCTTGTGTGGACAGGTGCAGACTTTGAGGTCAACTGGCGCAGCGGGTATCTTAGAAATTTTGTTGCCGACTATATACTTGAAGATATGGATAATGACGGCTCAAAAGAGCTCTGCATTCTTTCATCCACGGGCGGGGAGATTGCAGACAGGGCTGTCAACAAAATCACAATCTACCGGCAGGCTGCTTTTTAGGCGCGCAGATTTTTACGCAACTCTGGTGCCGTCGTTTTTCACGAGCACATACACTTGACAATACAGCCTCTTTTGCAGATAATACCCAACAGCTGATCACCGATGCCGGTGTGGTGAAATTGGTAGACGCAGAGGACTCAAAAGGCCTAAAATATTGTTTTGTAAGGCTTTGATTTACTTTGAAACCATTTCCCCTGGCTATTTTTAAAGCTGTCCTATAAATCCGAAAAACCTGCTGTTAATTTTTTTTCTTCGATAAAATCCCATCAAAAGCCCCATCATGATTGTTGCCTTTAATTCTGCGGCAGGCAAGTCAATGGATTGCTCCAGGAGCACCTAGCTGAAAAGCTGGGGGTTGATCGAGCGACGATCCATAACTGGGAGACTGAAAAGCATAAGCCAGACCGTAAACACGACCTGTCATTCCTTAATCAACTATAAAAGGTGCCTTTTGGGCTTATGCTGGCCATAGTCACCGTTTAAAACCCATGCGGGCTTTTTAGCCAATCCAAATTTAACGTGATCTGTTTTTGCTGTTCTGAAAGTGGCTCCCCATCACGGATGAAGATATTTAGGTAATTTATTTAAAACCTCATAGTGTTGGGAATCGACGGAATTTGTCTCTATTTTGTTTTTGCTTCAAATTGAAGAGATATATCTATAGGAGATCTCTTTAATAAACATTCATCCCTGCATAGATTCAATTTATTTCCTGCCGTAACAAATTTTTGCATAAAACCCACACCATAATCATCAGTCGTTCTATTAAGCGGTATTAAATATAGAATCCCTGGGAGGAAAATCATACCAAAGAAGAACTTTCCGTGTTTTTTTGAATTTAAGGTGCAGGTGTCTAACATAATTTCTTGGCTTTGCTGATAACACCATAAAAAAGGGATTATACCATGTCTGATTCCGTATCTGCCATAATGTCTTAAATGGTCAAATTCTGCTTTGAATGCAGTTTCGCCCACCTTTAAGTAAAGAATTTCCATACCAACTTTAGCAAGAAATCGGCTGATCTTTTGTGAGTCAGCATCAGGCAGTAAGTATTGTAATCGTAATTCAGCTTTTGGCCCTGCAAACGTTAATAATGCCTGCTCTGATTTAGTATCAATTACCAAAGTCTGATTTAATTTAAGTTCTCCATTTTTGCCTTGCCTCGCCTCACCTTGTTTTAATGGCATTGAGGGCGGATTGCCTTTCTTGGTTTTGTATTGACCAAACAGCTTTTGTGGAGCAGCAAGATGATAGTGGCAAAAGTAATTGTCTAATTTCGAAAAATAATTATTGCACTTGTCACAAACAACCCCTTTAGGTAACACGTATGTTCTATTCCCTAGGCTTTCAGGGATGATATGCTCCTCTTGCAAGAATTGTTCGGTTTCTCTTCGGCAAAACAAACAGACTGTCAACAGTATCGAGTCCTTATAAAATTATTCAAAAAATTTTTGTGTTTTGTTGGTGTTAATTGTCTATCTTTTTCAAATCTGACTACGCTAGGTCATTTCAAAGGATCACTATAACCAAGCATTCTGGGGGAGTTCTGTACGCAATTCTGCACAACGCTGATCAATTATTTTTTCAAGTTTCCCGATCATGCGGTGAATTGCCCGAAGTCTGGTGCGATCAAATGGAACACGTGGAGATCTAAAAATTCCTATGTCACCGTCCTCACGAAGCTTGATTGTGATTTCAAGAATTTCAGCATCCGAATGCACAACTTCTTTGTTCCGTATATTCAGAAGTTCTTCATGCAGTTCACGTTCTTTGGCCGTAAAAACACGAAGTAAAATTCCTGGAATTGTTTTCTCTGCTATTTCTGATTGTCCACGTGAGTTTATGAACGGTCTGGTATACGAGACTACGAGGGCAGTCGTTAGTGCCATCAGCAAACCATTAGGCGGTTTTCTTTTAGGCAGTGGTATCCGCCGGGTAAGGAGTTCTTCAGCTGTAGCCTTAGCTTCCTCAATATCGATTCGAGCTAAGTACAAACGACGGTATAATCGTAACTGGGGTTGTAAGGCTGGGATTACCTCAAGACATTCTATTTTATCGGATTCCATTTTTTTTAAATGCACCCTGTGGACGAGCGTGGGATATTGTGATGGACGTAGCATTATCCCGTCGTAAGACAATAAGCAGTCATGCAAATTATATTTTTGCTTTTATATATTTAATAAGCGCCTTTGATATGTTTATAGCAAACAATGCCTCATCGCTGTCAAGCAACTTTTTTGTGGGATGAGCAAGACTATTCTTATTTCTAAAACCGTCAAGAATCCCGGTAATTTTAGTAAGTGATGCGATAAGTATTGCAATTTCCGCTGCATCACCACCTTGGCTGGCAAGGCGATTTCTTATTTGCGAAAGTAAATTACCGAGGTTATCATTTGCACCAAAATTTATTGAAAGCTCAATGCATTTGCTTTTCACAATACCATGAAGTGCTGTATGAATTCTATCATAAGCATTTTCTGGTCTTCCTTCTTCGATCATTATTTCTGCATCATCAATGGCGCTATTTAGAATATCGCTATCAGTAGGATTTTCACCCAAAGAAACATCATCAAGATCTTCCGCTTCATCAAACAATTTATTATAGAGTTCTGAAGATCTTTTTAATATAGTTTTCTGAAATGACTCCTTGTTTTTAACAAAATCCATTACTTCTGCTAAATGCCTTGGCAGCAAGAACTTAAATGCGTCTATGCAATTCCCTTTTGCATCTTGATCGTCCCAATGGAGACTGCGAAGGAATCTAGTGTGTTCTGAAAAATAATCTTCTTCCTCACATAGCTGAAATAATTCTTCCCAATCACTTTGAGTCAATACTGTGTATAATACCGAGCCGATGATTGTTTGGTCTTTTCCGGTTAATTCCAATTATTCTCCTTTGCATATCAATGATTGTGTATAGACCTCAGCCCTTAATAATCAATGAGTTTGGCCTCCTTACCTTCCCTCTGAGCCAGTATAACAAAAAACTCATACAGATTCTCTATACATTAACATTTAAAAAGCCCATGTTCATAACCAGCCTTAATACCACCATCAAGGTAGTCTGCAAAATAATTAACTACGACTGAGTCCATGATAAGCCGAACAGCGTCCCCATCCAATAATGAAAAATCGAACTGAATACCATTTGTGCAATCGGCAGCATTACATCCTTGAACCTGCTTGGCGGTAGATTCAAAATCCTTTTGAGATAGTTCTGGCTGATTGGCGAGAAACGTTCTAATAGCGTGTCGGGGTGGAAGATTGCATAGGTTGCGTTTTAATAACAGGTCAGCTCGTTCATCTGGATGTCGGCCTTGTTTCAAAGATTTCCTAATTTGATCTCGTAAGAAATAACAGGCATCAGAGCTGAATAATAGCAGCTTCTCTTTACCATCTGCCATTACAAAACGGAATAAAAGCCCTCCATTGTAATTCATATCTACTGCATGCCCAAAACTTATCACAATATCATCGATTTTCTCGGTAGGAGCCACTCCAGCTATTTTTTTATTTTTATAATGTTCAGCTATAAAAGCGCAGAGATCAATTGCTGCATGATGGGCAAGTACAGCCTGTTCAAGAGTGACGCCATCCTCGTAACGCACATCGGGTTTACACTGAATCATCCCTAATATTGGCCAATACCCACTTGGCAATCCTAGACCCTCAGCTAATATAAGCAATTCTGATAAAATGTGAACTTTTCGGTATGTGCCATGCCTAGAACTGATGAATTCTTTCAAGGTTTTTTCTGCTGTCTGAAGAGAGGCCCATTTCGACTCACCGTAATGAGGATCTTGAGAGGTCATCAGTTGTATTGCTATATCAATGTTAGCTAAAATTTTTTTAGGTAACTTTTCAATTTTGTTGTAGCGTTCCAAAAACCATATAAAAGCAGCTATCATCTCATTTCGATCACGTTCTGGAAGTGATGCAAATAGTTCTTTTGTCATTCCAACGTAGGTTTTTGTTGCGTCTACAGTACCTTTCCAATGGCCATAAATCCTTGGCAAACGTATTACATATGGATCGCCCCATATTAGAACCACAGCTTTTCCAGGGCTAAAATCCATCAATAAGCGATCGCCATATCTGTGTTCAAACCAAGTATTGATTTTATCTGCATGAGGCGTTGGAAAAGGTCCCACCATAATCATTTGCATCCCATCTTTTGCAATTTCGCTAAAAGCCTTAAGTGGACGTGCGGGAATCGGCACTTTAGCTTTGCGCAGTCGAATCCCGGATGGCCACTTGAAAATCCCCCAGTCGTGGCCGGGTCAAAATCCCCCAGCAGAGGGCAGCAGAACTTGGGTTTAATTACTTCTTTTTCATCTCCATCGCAAGTCTTTTAGAAGCTTCTT
>Ga0114951_10006037_pt1 | contig 10893 bp, 20 predicted proteins | sample AM7aDNAmetaG_FD_88677 | JGI IMG/M metagenome (GOLD analysis project Ga0114951, IMG submission 88677) | Freshwater microbial communities from Finland to study Microbial Dark Matter (Phase II) - AM7a DNA metaG | ecosystem: Environmental > Aquatic > Freshwater > Lake | place: Finland: Lake Alinen... | reverse complement strand
GTGATTTTTGAAGTCAGGCCAGGTTTGTCGGGGCCTGTAATATTGATCAGCAGAAGCTCGCTCATAGTGGCTTGGTAAGGGTTTGTTATGCTGCGCAAGATATTACTAAAGTTGAAATTTTATCTGCTTTTTTGAGAATCGGGCGCATCAATTTCCATTATGGGCGCAATTCAGAGCGCTCTGTGCTGTGGTTTTCTTGTGGTTGTGGGTCTTTAATCCTTTCAAGGTTTATATTTGACATTCTGTATGTTGTGATTGTTTCTTTCCGCTGTTTTTTTGATGGTCTTGAAGTATTTTGCTATATCTTATGAGATTATGATTTGTGATAGCAGTGGGGTTTGCCTCAGGAGTACCGATGGGTAAATACGAAAACCGGTGAAGAAGGAATGCACCATACGGAAGAGTCACTGATTCAAAAGGCTGTTAAAAGGGCGGTTCTTCATGCAAAAGTGATAAAACGAGCTACTTGCCATACATTCCGTCACTCTTCTGCTACTCACTTGTGGGAAGGCGGATATGATATTCGAACCGTTCAGGAACTTCTTGGGCATAATGATGTACGAACACCCATGATTTACACCCATGTTTTAAATCGTGGGTCGCGTCTGAGGGAGTTCGCAGTTCTGTTGACGGCTTGTAAGCAATGTTTTTATGTTGATCCCTACAAGATGCTGAAATAAAAAGCAATATATGGTCTAATGGTTTCATATGTATCCGATTAACTATATTTAATGTGTTTCTTATTTGCGTCTTATATGGGTTGAATTCAAAAATTCGCAGTTTAGGCGTATCCATCTAATTATCGTTAGCGGGCTTTATGGCTGAGCGTATTACGAACATTTCCAAGCACACTGTGCGGTCACGAACTATCCTTGATCAGTTGACGGGATGGGGCTTTCCTTCAGAAGTGCAGCAACGAATGGGGGCTCTTGGCATTGTTTGGGGAGTCTTCGAGACCAATCTCGAAAGTACTTTGTGGGCGTTTCACGATGAAGATGTTGCAGGTGTCCGTCCCTCGACTGACAAATCGACAGTCAGCGACTGGATTAAGGCTTTCGGTGAGGGTTCCAAGAAGTTTGATCAGGACGTTCAAGATCTGTTGCGGATTGCCTCGCTCACAGCCAACGATCTAATGGAGTACCGCCATTCCCTGGTTCACGGATGGCTCATCCCCTTTCCATCAGGCCCGTCGTTTATTCGCAATCCCCGCTGGAATGGCGAGCAGAGAAAACGAGAGAGCAACGACGCTTATGTCGATGATAACCTTCTCGATATGGCAATTGATACGGCGTGGGTCTTGTGTAACGTCGTTTTCTCCGCACGAACGGTGTGCAAGGACTCCTCGAAGGTGCAGCGATTGCTTGCCGTGAAAACCGATCTGGCTCGTGCCCGTAGTCAGGCGTCAGAGTTGCGCCACCTTACTGCGCTTATGAATCATGAGAAATACTAAACAACCCGCTAACCCATCGGTCAACCGGACGCCCTGCAAGCTGCGCTTGACGGTTCTCTTCAGCCTTCGGTCGTCGGTTACCTTGAGCGTTAGATGCATAGGAGATAAATCATGCGGCTTTTTACGCTTGCTTTTTTGTTAGGGTCAATTGTTATGCTTTGCGGTTGTGATTTGCTTCCGGAGCAGAAGTATACGGCGAACAATGTTGTCGCGAGACCTTCCGCAACAGAATCAGGAATGATGTGGGGTGGAGACCAAGCGAAAATAGTAGCGAACATTGATTCTGTCGTAATCGAATGCATACCAATAGAAAAAGTGAAGAATGAATCTTCTACGTCAAAAAGCAGGGGTAACACAGAGTATGAGATAGCTGCTTCTGCCAGCGTGACTTATTCAATCATCGACCAGAAATTCTTTAAGGATATTACCCTATTCAAAAGCCTGGAACCAGCAGTGATTTTTGAAGCTATGACTGCCTCCGGTGTCGTAATAGGTCAATCCAGAGGCACAGTGCGAGTTATAGAGAACGGCAGCGTGGGTAAGGTGTCAGCGAAAATAATGGGCCTAACACGTGAAGAAATCAAAAGGATAAAAAGAGTTGAAGCAAGATGGGAATACGGAAGATGATGAAAAAGGAAAGCATCTAACGATTAGGTGCACCTGACGTGGAAGAATATCGGGCTGAATTCGTTGAGGCTTTCGAGTATCCCACGCCCCGTCCGCCGCGCAGGTGACAATCGTGTTGGCCCTTTTCTTTCATAACATAATGTAGGCATTATGGCTAAAAATCAGAGAATGTGGGTTTATAGACCACCTAAACCACCTGCTCCAAAAGTGTCAACGAGTACAAAAGTAATTGTCAAGCAAAAGGCGGACGAACTTGTGGAAAAGGTTTTGAAACCAAAAAACATTTAACCTCCGCCCGCTCCTGATGAATTTCAGCGCAATTACATTGCTGATATTTATACAAAATGGTATCGACACTATTTTTACTTTTGTGCAAAATATAATGTCCCTGGCCCCAACGCTCTTACCCCTTTCTTTGAAGCCAAGTTTGCCCGGTTGAAATATATCCAGGACAATCAGTTCAATATGGCGTTCATGCGCTATACTGGTGAGTGGGTAGAAATTTATCAAGACTTATCGCTTGATCAGTGTTTGGAAGCAGTTGAAAACGACCCATTTTTTCATCCGTAACCTTTATTGATGTATTCCGGGGAAACAAGTTCAGGGTTTGATGCTATTTTTAAAGTAATAAGCTCCTTGGGCTTGAAATTGCACGCAGAAGCAGCTCACACAACAAAATGAACAGCCTGGCAAGAATGTCTCTGGTGAACGAATCACTCTTGTTTCCCAATCGATCATACAAGGAGAGCTAAGCCATGAAGGTGAAATATTTTGAGGATACCGATACCGCTTATGTTGAATTACTTGACAAGCCGGTGTTTGAAACTCGCGAGATTAGTGAAAACATCTTGATTGATGTTTATGAGAAGGGGAATCTTGTCAGTATGACCATTGAGCATGCTAAAGAAAATGCTGGCTTGTGGGAATTTTCTTATCAGGAAATCCCTCACAGGGAGACTGCGTAAGCCTGTTTTTGGTTTGAGGGGATTATGGCCGCCCGATTATTCTGATCTCTTTTTTTGTATATTTTACGCTTTATTGACAATCTGAAAATATTTAGCTATAGTTTAGAGAGATATTGTTTGTGAGAAGAACAGATACATTACAAAACTGCCGGAGTAGAATTGAAATCTGGTTCATCTGATCCTTCAACAATACGCAGAAAGTAGCAAAGGATTATTCGTTTCTATTATGCACTTTGAGTGGGACTTAAAAAAAGCTGCTGCAAACAAACGTAAACATGGTGTTTCCTTTGAAGAAGCTACAAGTTCATTGCGGGATCCATTTTCTGCAACCGCTCATGATCCAGACCATTCAATAGATGAGGTGCGTTTTATATCCTATGGCGTTTCTTCGTCAGGACGCTTACTTATGGTATCACATACTGAAAGAGGAAATGCAATTCGCATCATATCTGCACGATTAGCAACAAAGACTGAAAGGAAAATTTATGAAGAAGGGTAATTTTGATATGTCAGATGAGGCGAGACCAGAATATAAAAGGTCAGATTTAGGTGAAATTGTACGCGGCAAATATGCAGATCGCATAAAAGACGAAACAAATGTTGTTTTCCTGGAGCCTGATGTTGCACAGGCATTTCCTAACGATGAAGCCGTCAATAAAGCTCTTCGTTATTTATTGGAGGTCGCAGAAGCCTCAACCCGCCTGACGCAACGCTCCAGCGCACCCCGCTAACCCTCCGCTGCTGAGCTTTGCGTCAGGTGGACCCTGCGGGGCGCGATAGAAGATATTCCAATCAGCATTTCAAGGGTTTGAAGAAAGTGAAATTATGGTCCGCACTATTCAGGAATTAATGGGTCATAAAGATGTAAGCACCTCGATGATTTATACCCATGTTTTGAATCGCTATAGGACATATTCCTCGAAGCTGTGCTTTGTGAAGTAATTCCTAAACATGAACTCATACCCCGTAGCTCTGCTGCGGGGTAATTGATCAAAGGTGGCCATGGGGTAAAAAGTCCTGTTGATGGCTTGTAAGCAACGTTGTTATGCCGATCCATATAAGACGCTAAAATAAAACATAATGCAATGGTTAACTATTATTTATTAAAACGATTACCGGTATTTCGAGTAGTTTGAAATTTGCGTCTTATATGGGTTGTAATTCAAAAATCCGCAGTTTAGGCGGGTCAGTCTATTTATTGTTAGGTCTCCCGGATTGAAAGCATGATATGAGAACGGCTGCGCTATTTTTGCTACTATTTCTTGCCGCCCTACCACCTACGGTAGCTGGCCAAGGAAAAAATGCGCTGACGATCAGCGCACAGGCTGACGGCCCACATTCCCCGCTCGTCATGCCCTTGACCGCAGTTTCTCCACCGCCTGTACAGCAGCCTAATGGAGCCCCGGTAGAGCCACGACCATGGTGGCTCGGCGATTTACTCACGCTCTTCGGCATATTTGTCGGCGCTTTTGTGGTCGTTTGGCAGCTGGGTCGGCAACACAAGCAGGCAATGGAACTTCAAAAGGAGAATGCCAGGGAACAGCTGCGGCTCCAAGTATATCAAGAATTCGCGCCGGTGCTTGTTGATGCCAGCGACAAGGCAATCAATGCTGGAACGTATGTGGCTCTGATGGCTATCAACATGCATGCCTATTCCGTGCAATGTGCACGAGGACTTACGCCTGCACCCCTTAAGGAGCGAGCAATCGAATTTTGCAGAAGACATCATGATGCAGCCAACGAAATCGTTAAAATAATACGATTGATTGAGAAATACCAGGTTGTGACGCATGACCTTGAGATATTTCAGTTGGCGCTGAATGTCGCAAGTCATGATCTAAGAGAGACATTCAGTCCTCTTTATGAATCCATGCTTGCAATCTTGCCCATGGATATTCTGACTCCCAACGGTACTCAGGCGATGAATGTTATTTGCCCAACAAGTCAGCATATCCAAGATTTTGAGACATTAACATCAGCCTATGTTGCTGCAAAGGACGATTTTGAGGGCTACCTATTTGATTTGAATGTCGAGCTTCAAAATATTTTTCTCAGCAATCTGTTCAACAACCGCGTACTGAGAAGAAAACCCATCAGCCCTATAGTTAAAGTCATTTCGACAGATAAAGAAGCGGTGGATGAATTGCGGAAGTATTTTGAAGAGGAGACTCCGTGGGGTCTAAACAAATCTCGGATTGAACGAGAAGTGCGAGCAACTCTGGAGGTGCCCTAACAAAGCCATAAACTCGGACGCTCCGCGCCGGTTATTTCACCGTTCGGCCCATTGAAGATCAACGCGCGGTTCGTTTGATAATCTCATTAATTGTAGCTACATTAAAATTATGACAGTCGAGTTCGATCCCGTCAAGGACGCAGCAAACCAGGCGAAGCACGGTGTGTCTCTGGCTATGGCAGGCGACCTTGACTGGGAAGCCGCACTGGTGTGGGTTGATGAACGGTTTGAGTACGGCGAGTCGCGAATGATTGCGCTCGCTCCGCAAACCGAAATCCTGTACTGCGTGGCATTTGTTGACCGAGGCGAAGTGCGAAGGGTCATCAGCCTGCGCCGTGCCAATCGTCGAGAGGTGAAACACTATATCGAAAATTATGTCGAAAATCTCTAAGCGTTCAACTATCCTCATGCCCACAGCGGAAGAGGACAAGGCCATTACTGCGGCAGCTAAAAGTGATCCTGACGCGCAGCCACTCACGCCAAAGCAACTGAAGGCGATGGTGCCAATCCGCGCCCTGCGTGGTCGTCCGAGGTCTGAAAACAAGAAGCTGCTTGTGTCTGTGCGTTATAGCCCCGAGGTCGTCGCCTACTTCAAGTCAACCGGTGAAGGTTGGCAATCGCGAATGGATGGTGTGCTTCGTGAGTACGTAACGCGCCATTCCCGTAACGCGTGAAATGTGACAGAACCCTACGGTCAACCCGACGCTGCGCGGACCCTGAGCTTGGGCGTTAGGCGGACTCTGCAGGGGCGATTATGATTGACAAAAGGTCCACATAGAGCCATATCGACTTTTTCTTGAAGACCCTCTTTCCAGGCAGGAAGTACACAAAGCAATTCGATTTGGAGAAAAGAAATGAATAAGACAGAGGAAGCAGAACTTATCATCTCGGTGGAAGCTGGTGAATGGTCTTCCGTTGCCGACCTTACCTCTATGAAAGAGAGGCTTATGAAAGCCGCTTCAGAAACGGCTCTCAAAGACTATCGAATTAATGTGAGAATCTCCAAACGTGATGTGGAAGCCCTCAAGACCAAAGCACTTGAAGAAGGTATTCCCTACCAAACTCTCGTTACAAGTATCCTGCACAAATATGTTACGGGAAGAATCATCGAAAAAAAAGAGAAGACATCCGCCTGACATCAAGATCAATTTATTAAAAAGGTTGGGGGACAACGCAACGGCAAAATGAGATGATACAGGTGGCAAGGGTCGCTGGGTGGTCTCGGGAAAGTCTGTATAAGGTTCTCTCCGGGGAAAGAAGTCTGCCACTCAAGGCAGATTTCCAGCAGTTTGTGGAGGAGTATGATGAGTTGGAGAGAAAAACTGAAATAGAAAAAGTTTTTTGCTATTTTTGATTACTTTTCGATGTATAAGTGGCGCAAATATCGGAAAATTCGAATTCTCTGTATCATCCGTGGTAATTTCATTATAGGATCTGAATTATGCCTTTTCTCCAAGTAAGAAATATTCCTGAAGAGCTGTATGAAAAATTAACTCAAACAGCTAAAGCGGATAAGAGAACTATCGCAGAGGAAACCATATTTTTATTGAGAAAAGCGTTGAATTTTCAAGAGTAAAGAAGCGCTGAACGAAAGCATCTCCTCAAAGAAATCAAGAATTAGATAAGGAAAGTGCTGCAACATTTCATGGAAACTGGAGAATGCAACAACTGTAATTTCATCGGACTTCTATAAAGTCGAAACAGCAAATGTAATCGATAACGTTTTTTATCCATGTTAACAGGAGGTAATTGCCATGAAACATATAACCGCTACGGATACCCTTGAGTTATCAGTCCCGGAGAGAATTCAGTTGGTAGAAGACATCTGGGATACGATATCTAACGAACCTGAAGCTGTCCAGTTATCGGACGAAGAAAAAATAATAATTGATGAACGTTTGGAAGCATATCACAGAAACCCCACATTAGGTGCTCCGTGGGAAGATGTTTATAAGAGAATAGTATCTAAGCGATGAAGCATCAAATCATAATCAGACCTGAGGCTGAAAATGATTTAAGAGAATCATTCCTTTGGTATGAAGGAAAAAGGCAGGGGTTGGGACATGACTTCTTGCTTCAGATTGAGGCCGGTCTTAAATTTATCCAAAGGAATCCTGAGCTCACCCCAGTAGAATATAAAGAAGCAAGGAAGCGCGTCATTAAAAAATTCCCTTATAAAATAATCTATCTATTCAAAAATGATGCAATTTTTGTTCTGGCAGTGCTTCATGGTAAAAGAAGTCCAGCCTTATTAAAAAACAGAATAGACTGCATCTCATAAAATCACGTCACTTGACTGTCGGCTTCGCCGCCAGCAGGTGACCTTTTCGTTAGACCACATGCAAAAACAAGTCGTTTACCGTTGCCAAACTGCACACATTGTGATAAATTGGTAAAATGAAACGCATCAATTGGAACACGGAAAAGAGCGTGGCACTCAAAGCGTCACGGGGCATCTGTTTCGAGGATGTGGTTTTCTTTATTGAAAGGGGTGAGATATTGGACGACTATCTACATCCCAACCAGAAGGTATACCCTGGACAACGAATCATGGTATTGAGCGTGTTCAATTACGCATATCTCGTACCTTATGTTGAGAATGAGGAAGAGTTGTTTCTGAAAACCATTATCCCGAGCAGGAAGGCCACTCAGCAATATTTAGGAGAAAAACATGACGACTAAACTGACCAAAGAAGAGAAGGAAATACTGGAAAGCTTTGAAAAAGGTGAATGGGTTCCTGTCGCCGACCTTCCAAAAAGAAGAAAAGAGTTGGCTGAGTACGCCTGTAATACTTTGAGAAAGGACAGGAGACTGAATATTCGGATTTCTGAAAGAGACCTCACTGAGTTGCAAAGAAAGGCCGTCAAGGAAGGTTTGCCGTATCAGAGTTATATCTCAAGTATTATTCACAAGTTCATTAACGGAACACTGGTTGATGGAGCAGCAAAAGAGGTGCAAACCAGGCCCTGATGATTCACCCTGTGGAGCCTCGACGGTATTGGCTTATTGCTGCCGTTCATTTGCACCCCCGAAGAACTACTTGGGAGCGAAATCGTGGATGAAGTAAGAGCTATTCGTGATGCCCATCCAGCCAAATTTGGCTATGACTTGCAGGCTATCTATGCTGATTTGAAACAGTCAGAAGCTGAACATATTGCCGCTGGTCATCCATTTATTCCTGCGTCTGAGTGTCCGGCGCCTAATACTGCGTTGCAGCGTTACCGCTGACTTCAGACGTTCAGCTCTATAAGGGATCGAGATCTATACTATGGATTGGTAATACAAAGTAGACAGTATGGCTAAAAATCAGAAAATGTGGGTGTATAGTCCACCTAAACCCTGCTCCAAAAGGGTCAACGAATACGAAAGTAATTGTCCAGCAAAAGGCAGACGAACTTGTGGAAAAGGTTTTGAAACCACAACACATTCAACCTCCCCCAGCAGCTCCTGATACGTTTCAGCGCAATTACATTGCTGATATTTATACAAAATGGTATCGATGCTATTTTTACTTTCGTGCAAAATATAATGTTTCTGGCCCCCACAGCACATACATGCAGATTATCAGGGAAACGTTGCAGTGTACTCTATCCCTGAAGGAACGCTATTGGCAGGTTTACTGCCACCGAACAAACACAAGCTGGTAGTTGCTTGGATCGAGATTCATCACGAAGATTTATTGGCTGACTGGAATTTGGCAGTAAATGGAAAGAAACCATTTCCGATAAAGGGACTTGATCAATGAGAATTGCAGAACTACATCCACAACCTGATTGGGTGTTGTCAATTGTTTCGGAAGATGGCCGTGTTGGTCGTTTTGATGTCACTCCTTATCTGGAATACGAAGCGTTTGAAGAGCTTCGTGACCATGATGAATTCATAAAGGTTATCAACGGAGGATACTTCGTCGAATGGGCGTGTGGTGCGGATTTGTCAGCGGACACAATTGAGGCGCAATGGGAGGTTGTTGGTAAAGCAGAGCAGAAGAACACTGTCTGACCTTCTGTTATTTATTGATACTAACTCGGGCACCATCAGTGGTTTACATCCTCGTTCCCGGCTTATAGTCAACGTTGTTATGCCGATCCGTCCAAGATGCAGAAATAAAAACAAATAGTTGATTTAAGTGATTTATAAAAAAATAGGTTAGCGATATTTTCGATGGGTTGGAAATGACATCATATATGTACTGTAACTCAAAGATCTGCGGTATAGGCGGATCCATCTAATTATTGTCGGGCATCTTATAACATAGGGCGCAGATTATATCATAAAAAAGTTGACGATCAGAAAATATTTTCATACAGGTATCTTCATACGAAAAAGAGACCTGATTCAGTAACAATCGGTAATCAACGAGGAGAAAGATATGAGCAGCGTTGTCTCAGTCAAAGAACAGATGTCCAATATTATTCAAGACCAACCAGAAGACAGTTCCTATGAGGAAATTCTGAGAGAATTGGCCTTTGCGCTCATGATTGATCGCGGGATGGCGGATTCCCGTGCCGGTCGAACGATTTCACATGACGAGATGAAACGGAGAATCGCGGGATGGCAAGCATAAACTGGGCAGCGGAAGGTGAACGATGGCTTAATGAAATTTATACGTATATTTTCCGGGAGATTCCTGCCGCGGCCGTCAAAGTAGTAGAGGCGATTTACAGCAAAGTGGACTTGTTGAAGACATTTCCCTATCTTGACTCTCGGTAAGATCCTGAATTCGAGGATGACATCCGGATCTTGTTGTATGGACATTATCGGATTGCGTATCTCGTCAAATCCGATCGCAGATTGATATTTTGGGTTTTTTTCATACTGCACTGAAGATCGAACAGTATCTCTAATGTGGTGACAAGGTAGGAGGCCAGCATAAGGAAAACCAAAATTACGGTCAATCGGAACTGCGCGAAAAGCCGCGCAAGCACCTCAACTCCACGTTGGGCGTCCAAAAATTTATTGCATTTTCAAAAGAAATTTCTTAATATTGTACAATTGCACAATTGTACATGATTTTAGATTGATATGAAAATTGTAATTGATACATCCATTGTAATAGCAGTTATTACAAATGAAAAGCATAAGCCAGTTTTAATTAATAAAACCAGGGCAGCTCATTTGCTTGCTCCCTCTTCGCTTCCTTTTGAGATTGGCAACGCCATCTCGGCAATGTTTAAAAGAAATCGCATATCTCTGGATCAAGCACTTTATGCACTTGAGGCCTTTGAAAAAATTCCTGTTCAGCTTTGTGATGTCAACCTAAACAAATCTGTGGAATTAGCTCAACTCTTGGGAATATATGCATATGACGCTTATTTTATCGAGTGCGCTCAAACTTATAAATCACCGTTGTTTTCGCTGGATCATGGACTAATCGAAGCTGCATCTAAAATTGGTATTAAATCTATAGAGGTTTAAAATGACCGTATATACATATTCTGAAGCAAGACAAAATTTTGCATCTGTTCTTGACAAAGCAGGGAAAGTTGGCGAAGTGTTGATAAAACGTAAAGATGGGACAATCTTTGTCATCAAGCCGATCACAAAAAACGATTCTCCACTTGATGTTAAAGGCATCGATTTAAATTTATCGAGAAATGAAATTGTTGACTTATTGCAT
>Ga0114951_10006034_pt1 | contig 10896 bp, 7 predicted proteins | sample AM7aDNAmetaG_FD_88677 | JGI IMG/M metagenome (GOLD analysis project Ga0114951, IMG submission 88677) | Freshwater microbial communities from Finland to study Microbial Dark Matter (Phase II) - AM7a DNA metaG | ecosystem: Environmental > Aquatic > Freshwater > Lake | place: Finland: Lake Alinen... | reverse complement strand
TCAGCATCGAAATTCTCACCGACATCCGGACAGGCCGGCATGGTGTGATTGTCATAAAATAAACAGTACTTCGGCTGGTGCATTTTGGTTTCCTTATCTTTTATAGATATATTTTCATTTCTGCATTTTGCTTCGCTTTCCCGCTGGTCTGCATGAACTAAAATTATAACTTCAGTTCACAATATCTCCTGTCAGCAGCTTAATGCGGGTATTGGCGCGCCTTGACGGCAGCGCTCGAGAATATTCATTACTTCCATGGTGGTCTCGACTGGGATCAGCGGTGCTTCATCCAGCGCAAAATAACTGTAACAATAATCATAAAAGCCGTTGCTCTGTGCTGTTTCAACAGGAATGTTCTTTTCCGTCCAGTCGATATCCTGCTCCGATGGATACAGACGACCTTCCGCCGCCAGCCCCGGCTGTATTGTGCGTAATTTTAAATGCGCCGGGTCAAAGTATCTAAGCTGCCAACCGGAACCACTGCGCCATACGGCCGCTCCGCAGGTTCCGCAAACCTGCCATTCCTGCCCTGCAAAAGCCGAGCTCATATTTATTTCGAGATCGAAAGTAATGTCCAGGTTGTTGACGGCAAGTAATTTAACAAAATCCTCGGCATCACCGGAACTTATTATCCTGCGGGTAACGGCATCGACTGATTTAAAATTGCCGCCGAACAAGTAAATAAACTGGTCAAGAAAATGCGAACCGTAATTATTCAGCATCCCGCCGCCATAGGAGGTGAAAGCCTGCCAGTCGTTACGGCGGATGAAATTGCAGCAGGTTCTCCTTACCATGAAAATCCTGCCAAGCACCCCGGACTCCAGAATATTTTTGAGGCTTACCGCTTCCGGAGTCAGCCGGTGCGGCTGGTAAACCATGAGTTTGCGCTGGTAATGACGCATGGACTGCTGAATTTTTTTGGCATCATCGAAGGTAGAAGCCAGCGGCTTTTCGCAAATTACATCAGTGCCGGATTTGAACGCCTGCAGTGTCTGTTCAGTATGAAAACAGGTAGGAGACGCAATAAGCAGGATATCAGGTTTTTCCTGTTCTAACATTTGCGGGACTAATTGATATCCGTTATTTATGCCGAACTGCGTTTTTACCTCTAAAATTCGTTCTGCAAGCGGATCCGCAACGGCGACTAACTGGAATTGCGGATGTTTTATGATGCTGGGAATATGATACTGCCATGCAATACGTCCAAGCCCGGCAACAGCTATTCTTAATCGACGGTTCGTTATCATTTCAGAACTCCCTTGCAATATGATTTAATGATTAAAGATTTTTATGCCATGAATCAAATTAACGCTGTTGGACTTTAACGGTTTAATAAAGTTGCGATATCGCCCTTTTGTGTGACTATGCGCAATTGCCCGCCATCGACTAGAATATCCGCGATTTGTCCGGTAAGTCTGGCCGCTTCCAGAATTTTCCCATCCTCGGAAATGACGCATACATCCCCGCCAATCGTACCGGCGACTACTCCGCCATTACTTAGTGTTTTGACGACAACTACACTATTCGGCGCAGCAACACTCCAAATCAACTTGCCGTCGGCACTGAAGCGATAGACATAACCGTTGTATGAGCTGACAAAGACATCTTCACGACCGTTTTTAGCCTTGGCAACAGCCATCATGAAAATCTCATCCCCGGTAAAATAACTACTCAACACCTTGCCCTGAAAATCATGAAAAGTTATTTTGCCATCGTTAGTTCCAATTACTACATTGCGCTGTTTACCGTATCCATTCAGCGGAGCAGCAATCGCCCTGCAGCCTACACCAAAAACGCCACCCCAGCGCTTGACTCCTGCATTGTCTAAAACGGTCGCCCGCTCATAACTGGTACCGCAGAGAATCTCGACTTTTCCGTCGCCATCTATATCGGCAATCTCCACTGCGCGAGTTGGATGTATTACCTCGTACCACCAAAGTTCTTTACCGTTACGGTCAAATGCGTAAGTGCGCCAATTGTCGCAACCCGCGAGTATCTCTTCTTCGCCATCATTGTTAATGTCACAGGTTTTGACAATCGTAACATCGGGATACTGCCGACATTTTTCAAACTTGACTTTCCAAACTTCTTTGCCATTACGTTTAACAGCGCGTAAATAAGTATCCTGACAAGCTAAAAGCAGTTCCATTTCGCCGTCTTTGTCAACATCCATCGCTGCAATATCATTGATACGCGCCGGGAACTTGATACGACTTAATTCTTTACCGTCAAGGGAATAGATAATCAGGTTACCGTCGCTGGAGCCAACCGCGAGATAATCGCCTTTTGCATCCTTGACGCGAATCACTCTGGTCAATTCGGAAGTTAAAACCGTCTCGCCGCTAATGATAACTTCTCCAAGATAAATTGCCGCATTGGTCCGGGGGGTCAAGGTCAATCGAATTTGTTTGGCGCGCTGCAGTTCAAAATTCCAAATGAACTCCACTGTCCCGAAACGAGAATGATTTTCGTTACTCGCATCTATTATTGGCATTTTACGGATGTCTTTGGTAAAATTATCGTTGCTCAATATTAGTTCTGCGGTTTTTAGCTTGTACTCTGTATTTTTACTTGAGGCAGCCCCCCACCACAAGTGGAACGCCACACGGTTAAAAGATTGTGCCTGTTCAAAGTCAAAGTCAATCGTGGCAACTTGATCAAGTTCATACATCACCGAGTCGTCACCTTTTGTCCAGGAGCCATCGCAAATTGCCGACAGATTATTAGCTGAGGAACGAATAAGCGGGTTGACGTTGGCAGGCTGGCTGCCACTAAGCTTAAACTTGATTACTTTGGCTACTTCTGGATTGGTAAAAACACAACTGTCAATCTGGCTTTGCTTATCGCGCCAAACTTCTTTCATCGCCGGAATTGCGTTTTTTTGACTAATGCTCTCTAAACTTTTCCGCTCTGGCAGTGTCGTCATGTCATCCTTACTCGCAATCTTTATTTCGCCAGGCTTATCAGCAGTGATTGTGTATAACTCGCTTCCGGTATTAACCGCAAAGCCATTTTTAACCCGGTCAACCGCCCATGGCGCGACCTGGGACTTATCGCCTGAACCGTGCCAAACCGCGATTATTTGGGTGCGGCTGTTGGCTTTTAGTTCGGTTTCGATGATTTGATCCATCACATGGATCGTTGAAGCTGCATAGGGATACCCAACCCAGGCTTCTGCAAGATTGGTTGTGTCGTCGCAGACGCTCAAATTGGCGTCAGGAGTCGTTTGAAAGCGGATGCCAGCCCCTTTTTGCTCCAGCAGATAGCCGTCACCCATGATCGTGATTTCGCCAACGCCATTCCAGCGTTGAGTCAGACGATAGTTGCCTGTTTTTTTAGCAGCAATTTCGTCAATAACCAGCCATGCCTGATTTCTCTTGAGCCAGACATAGTAACGGATCCAGTCAGTCGGACCGTATTGATTAGCACGAACCGTTACATACCCGAAAACATCGTTCTCCCCATGGTCAATCAACTCCATCAGCCCTGGCAGAGTAAATGCTTCGCCGTTAAACAGCATCAACATGGAATTGTGGTATTTTTGTTGATTCAGTTTATATCCGCTTTCAGCCAGCCACTCCCGGTCAAATTGAGTATAACGCAATACGCTGTTGGCATCGGCATGGCGGTGTCCGCCAATATTGACCCCGTCAACCAGAATATAGAGGGATTCCGGATTGAGATTCTGCCGGAACGAGAATTTGTCAAAGGCCTTGTCCAAAGCAGGTACAAATCCTTCCCTTACTGACGCAATATTTGAGTAATCGTAAAAACCTTTATCCAAAGCAATAATTTTTACTCCATCAAGTACTGTTTCCGGCTTGGTGGAAAGCTTTGCATAAAAGGTGCCGGGCTTCGCACTGAAGCGAGGACGTTTCTTTTCAATCATCAGTGCCGCCAAATTGTTGCGACTCAGCGCGTAATAAAGGTTGAGTACGATAAATTCTGAAGACGATGCCCAGCCATATTCATCGCCGTACGGAGCTTGTGTATAAAGATTATCCATGGTGATACCGCAAACTTGCATCACCTTGTCGCCCACACCGTTTTCAACTATTCGATTGTCGGGGAAAGCTAAGCTGTAGACCATCACGTGCTGCCATGTCAGCCACTGATAAGCATTGCAATCATCACGGGCTTTGGCGTAATTGATCTGGTTACTGAAGATTTTACGGGCGGTATCAAGCCAGGCGCTGGATTGCACAACAGTTGCACTATAATATTTCTGATAATAAAATCCACCCATCAGCGTACCAAGTGCAGCGAAAGTCAAGTGGTTGCTGACTGGACCATCAGTATTGCGTCCATTAAATGCCTCGGGGAAAATCGCTTCATTGAGCCAGCGCAAAATCATGTTGCTGACGAGTAAACGATCTTCGGCGCTTAGCGCCGGGTCGTGTTCGATTAAATCCCAGCCCGTGATTGCTTCGGAAGAGGCAAAGTCGCTGTCAAAACCCCACTGTCCGTCAAATTTACGCGGATCAGCTTTGGCACTGGCGAGATAAATTTTAGCAACTGCGACATAGAGTCTGGCATCGAGTGAATTACGGTTAAGACGATACCTATTGCCTATTTCGGCAAGTTTTTTGCCTAGCGACATGTGTACTCCTTCTTTTAACCGATTATGAGCATCAGCAATACCTTTTTCAATATAGTTGGAGTCAAATCTGAGCTGACCGATCTTGGCCGTGTATTTAGTTTCGAAAATTACAGGAAGTTCGAGTTTTCCTTTTTGTCCAAATTGTTTGATTTTATTGATAAATGCTGCGGCGGCCAGTTTCAAGCCGGTATCGTCCGATGCTCCGAGAACAATAATATCAGCGCCGGCACGAAATGGTTCAATGACAGATTCCACCGTGTAGCCTCTGGAGCCTGGCAAAAACTCGTCGACCAGTGTCATTTGTCTGGCATAGAGGACGCGCAAAGCGCAATTATTGTAAATATTACCCAGCATGATTGCGTGAGTTGCCGGATTCCAGTCATCAATGCCGCCTACTTTGGCTGGAACAGTAACCCCGGTCACATTTCTAATGGATTCTATAATCTGGTCGGCGGCGGCTTTGCCTGCGATTGAATCAGGATGAAGAATAACTAAGTCAGCTTTATTCTCATCAACTAAAACACTTTTATTGGGCAGGGAAACAACTTGATTGATGTCGGCAGTGAGTTTGACGGCGTTTTTCGTCAAAATAGCATTGTCTCCTTTTTCAATCTTTATGTTGCCAGCTTCTTTTTTCAATTGCTCCTTGCTAAGCCCTGCTATAATATCTTCAGTTCTCGCAGAAGTTGCCAATATCAGGATAACCAAATTCAATAATATTAGTCTCATTTTATCATTTCCTTATATAACTCCTTGATTCCGTGAGAGAATTTTGTTGATTTTCTCTCTTTCGTTTTTCGACTGTTTTTTCAAAAGTTCTATTCATATGCGGCAACTAATCATTTTTTGAATCATTGTCCATGTGAAGTTTGTCAATCAGTTGGAGACGAGAGCGGAGATACTCAACAGCGCTTTCAAGCCCGCGCTCCAGTAAGATTCGTCCTTTTTCCGGCGTTGATTTCGACGGGAAGCCCCAGTGGCCGCCAGCCGCCAGACGGCGGGACTGAACGAGATCAAGCATATCAAAACCATAGTCAGGATTGTCATCATCCGGGATGGGGCTTTTGACCAGTTCCGGATGGAGGAACTCCGCGATGGCGGTCTCGTGCTCTCCGGCATGATGAAGCGAAGCGTCTTTTGTCAGTTGCTGTAAAACTGGATAAAACCAGCGATCGGTATTTATCACAATGACCTTCATGTCTTTTCTCTGAAAATTCATTTCTCTGGACATCATTTTCAAAAACCAGTTTCCGCCATGTCCGGAGACAATGACCAGCTTTGATATTCCGTGATATCTGAGAGAATCGGCAATATCGTTAAAGAAAGCTATCAGCGTCGCGGAGCGCATAGTCATTGTGCCCGGAAAACCCATGTGCTCCGAGCTGCATCCGTACGGCATTGTCGGCAGCAAATACCAGCCGAATTCTTTCGCAATGCCGCGCGCAAGATAATCGGCGCTCATGCAATCCACATTAAGCGGGAGATGGATGCCGTGCTGTTCTATGGCTCCTATGCCGATAACGGCGCCTTCAGACTTGGCGTCTTCAATTTCTTTCCAGGTACTTTCAAAACTCAACATACTGTTTCTCCATGTTATCGATTTCTGTTCAGACTGATGCTTTCATACAAAAACGCAAAGACCGGTCAGCGAAATTGCCCCATATATTTCAGGAAGGATCCGGCGTATTTTTCAAGAGTTTTAAGATCTCCGTCATCTCGCAAGGGCGAGCACATTTCATAGGAGACTACACCTTGATAATTGTTTTTCAGCAAAGTCTTGAAAAAAGTTGAGTAATCCAGATCACCTTCCCCCATCGGCACTGCCATTACATATGCGGGATTAATATTAATATCGCTAAAGATTAGCTGGAACTATTTTTTCACAGGTGGAGTTTCCTGGCTCAGTCCGAGTTTGCCTTTCAGCCATTCGTTTTGATATGCGCTGAAGCGCTTTGACTGAGAGTGTCCCATGTCCGGTTCGTTAAAAATCATTTTGGGCGACTGGATGATGTTGTAGGCGGCATAGACCGAACTGGGCGAAGAGATGGTGTCAATAAAACCTACTGAGAAAATTATCGGGCAGGTGATGCTGCGGGCGAAATTGACGGCATCAAAATATCCGGACATCTTCAATTTCTCCGGATCGTTATTGGAAACTATCCGGGGCCAGCCCGGGCTTCTGTCCAGCTTATAACCGGCATGATCGCACAAGGCGGGAACATTAGCCGAGGCTGCTTTGATATTTTTATTCAGGCCGGACATGATCAGGGTAAATGCTCCGCCCTGGCTGCTGCCGAACATTACAAAATGCTCTTTATCCACATCGGGGCGTTCCGCCAGCCAGTTAATCGCGCGGTTAATGCCGAGAATTGATTTCTTGAAATAGTATTTGTCCCGGTCCGGCGCGCCTTGGAGACAATAGAGCATCGGTTTATTCAGTTCGTCGTATATCTTCCTGATTTCCGCGGCATCGGTCGGCGGGTTATACTGATGTACGTTCAAAAGCAGCATAATCACGCCGCCTTTTACCCATCCAGTGTCCGGGGTGCAATGGCCGGGACCGGCGGCGGCCACATTAACCAGTGCGGGGAACGTCCCTTTTTTGTCTTTCGGGACAGAGAGGAAGCCGTATATACGGGTATTGTCAATGTTGGCGAAACTGATTTTGAAGCAATCAAACTGGGGAGTGGAGTATTTTGGAAGCGGTTCCAGCTTTACATCCGGCGGGATCTTATCCAGTTCCCGGATTCCGTCGTCCCAGAATTTCTTAAAATCCTCCGGCATTGGGGCCGCCGGTTGAATTTTTTCAGGATCAAACCCGGCGCCGGCATAGCCTCTGTCTTTATCCAATACCACCGCGCATTGCAGAAAGCCCGGCCCGGTCATAGTACCTTCAACTTTGAACGGATTCTTTTTGGCGAGATCAATTTCCTGCGTGGAGATAGTTTTCATGCCGTCATTGCTGAGTTTCACGGTCGCTTTGCCGGCGGTCAGGGGTTGACCGGCCTTAGTAACAGTACCCTGAAATATTGCCTTTTCGCCGCATTTATACAGGGCGTCCTGATGGTCGGTTGCAAGCTGTATCTTTACGGGATCGGCTTTGACCGGGTCGACAGCCATGGCGCTGAATTGGAGAAACGCGCTCAGTGCTGCCGCGGTTGCGGAGAACATAAAACTTGTACGGCTCATGATATTCCTTTCCTTTAATCCGTTGGGGTTCAATTCCCCGACCCTTGGGTCGCTTAAATTACCATCCCGGTTGCACCGGGTCGGGGTCCAGCAACGAAAGTGCTGGTCGTCCGCAGGACGAAATCCCGATACCTCGCGGGCTCTGCCCCGAGGTAGTTCATTATAGTTGACCAAATCAGGCTGATAGCGGGTACGGGGGATGACCGCATAATCTGCGACTGTGGTAAACTTCATTTTGGGGGCCATCAATTTGGTGCTTTGAGCCAAATTTTCGCCATTCATCCATTTTTTATGAATAATCCCGGCTAAAGTTTAACAATTCATTTAAGTTCAATTGGCTTGCTTGTACCATACTGAAATCATTGTTTCCTCCCCGCCTTTTTCCGCTGGTCTGCATGAAATAAAATTTCAATTTTCAGGAAAACTTCAGTAAGGAGTCGTTCAAAAATAACTGGTACTTTCTACTGGTGTCTCGGGGCCACTTTCGGTTTTGCCGGTTCGTTACAAAGCTACGGCTTTGCTCCTCTCCGGCAACCCCGAAATTTCTCCCCGATACCCTCAGCATAAAAATACCACTTATTTCTTTACTACTCCTAAAATAACCCGTCATGTCTTACCCACATGCTTGCATCATCCTTGTTTGTGGAATTATTCGCCGGACCATAAATCGCGCTGCCGGGGGTGTTATACAAACTAATCACGGCAGTCTGACCTTTACCGCTTACGGCCTTCGCTCCCACCACATGTCCATCAACAAAAACGGCATTGCATTCAGTAAGTCCTTGATGCGCGGGCCAAACGTTCGCCAAAAGCCCCCCCAAAGGATTGTAGTAACTCCATACTTCGTAATATCCGAGCGGAAAATTCAAATCTCCTATTGTAGGCCTTTCAGCTTCGGCAAACATTATAGTCCTGGAAGAAGCACGGCACTGCGACAGTTGATGCCGCCCAGTAGAATTGGTTCCGGCGGAAGAGAGATAATAAGAATTGTAACCATAATCACAATAAGCCCAACTAATTTGATCAAGTTCAGCATCCGTTTTCGTGTATAAAGTAGGCTTGTTCCAGATATCCGCATAATAAGAGGATGATGCTCCAGGGATCATCCGTGTCCGGGATGGACATAGCAGTTGTTTTTTTGTAACATACTTATTCTGCACCATTACGCTCGTCCAATAATGCACTCCGCCAACATCGGCCGGGATAAACATGGAATTGTTATCGAATAGGTAATTATGCATAGCCAGTCCAAGTTGTTTGAAATTGTTTTTGCAACTCACACTTTTTGACACCTCTCTGGCTTTGTTCAGCGCCGGCAACAGCATTCCAGCCAAAATTGCGATGATGGCGATCACGATCAGGAGTTCGATTAGTGTGAAATTAAACGACTTGCAACTTTTTTTCACATTCATTTTCGTCTCCGTTTTACGATTTGTATTCCGGAACATGTTCATTTTCATTCTGCACTCCCTTCCTTGTTAGTTTTAAAACCTCAGAACTTCTTCGACGGCGGCGCCGTCGATTCTCTTACAACTAGCTTCACTTCCAGTTTCCGGTTTTCAGTCTTGTGCAAGATATCTTGCCTCTTATTTTTTATAGCGTCTATCAGCATGTTTGCCGTTTCCCTGCCCATCTCTTCGAAAGGCTGGGCCACCGTAGTCAACGGGACTGTCGCATATTTTGCAACATCCAGATCGGCAAAGCCGATGACTGAAAGTTCTTCAGGCACTTTTATGCCTATTTGATAAGCCGTCTGCAGCACATTACAGGCAATGTAATCGGAATAACAGATAACTGCGGTCGGTCTCTTATCCTCGCTTCCGGACAGCAGTTCTCTGATGACCGGCAGATTCTCATCTACCAGGCGAATTTTACTTTCCGGATAGTCCGTACTGATGCCGTATGCAATCTGCATGACGCCGGAGCGTGGAACATACTCCTTCATTCCGGCAACAAAGCCATTTTCACGACTTACCGTAAATTCCAGCCGGAGCCGGTTTGAAATGTATGCAATCCGTCGGTGCCCGAGTCCGGCAAGATATTTAACCGCCTCCTTGGTGCCTTGGAAGTCGTCCGTGGTAACGCCGATGCCGGCGGATGTGCTGCTCAGATTGACGGTCGCGCATGGGATATGTTTTTTAGCCGCTTCGCTCCGGATAAAATCAAGATCAATGCTTCTGTCGGAATGGAAAATCACCCCGGCAACACGCTGCTCGATTAACTGCCGGATAATATTCTCCGGCGTGCTATGCGCCAAATGATATACTTTCACCGCGAAACTCTGCCGGGTGGCTTCCTCCACAATGCCGGACATGATCTTGCCGGTATACTCCCAGGCTCCGGTATCACATGAAACAAACGCGATCACATCATTTCTGCCGGTAGCCATTGAACGCGCAATTTCGTTGCGCTGATAGCCGAGCTGATCAGCAGCGGCTCTAATGCGCTCGCTGGCAACATCGCTGATGCGGAGCTGCTTGGCCTTGCCGTTCAAAACGCATGAAACGGTGGCATGGCTTACTCCGGCCTCTCTCGCAATGTCTTTGATCGTGACCATAAAATCCTTCTAAAAACTTAATTTAAATCCCGGATACACGTTTTAGCTATTACTAGAATACACGCTTTAGCAAATTCTGTCAATACCCCTTTTAAAAAATTCCAGCAAAAAAGATTGAAAATAATTTTTTCAAGTTGACGAATATCAACAGGAGTTGCGTCGCCAATGGCTCGATGCATAGTCACCGGTGCGATGTGCTTTCCTGTTTTTCCGATTGTTAACGGGGGATATGTTAGGTGTTAGGTGTGCGGCGACAACGGAACACCGTTGCGAAATAATGGCAAACGGAACTAAATAAGATGATTCTAAAAAAAGCAGTCGAGTCAGTGTGCCGTGGATGTATTGTGATTTTGAGCACCGCTGTGGGCGGCACTGCCGCATTAATAATCGCCACAGTGCGGCCTGCAAGTTCAAAATCACAGTGCAGGCATGGTGCAATGACCGACCCGGAGGGTTGAATGCAGGATTTCCGGAATTAATCGTTATTAACTTTTTGTTAAATTGCTTTTTGCCATAATGCTTTTATTTAAAACAAAATAGAACTAAAATT
>Ga0114951_10006032_pt1 | contig 10899 bp, 10 predicted proteins | sample AM7aDNAmetaG_FD_88677 | JGI IMG/M metagenome (GOLD analysis project Ga0114951, IMG submission 88677) | Freshwater microbial communities from Finland to study Microbial Dark Matter (Phase II) - AM7a DNA metaG | ecosystem: Environmental > Aquatic > Freshwater > Lake | place: Finland: Lake Alinen... | reverse complement strand
CTGGGCCGCGCCGCGCTGGAGGTGGTCGCGGAAAATCTGGGCGCCGTCGAGCGCACGGTGGCGATGGTTTTGCCGCACCTGCAACGCCGGGGAATCTTCGTGGAGAAAAAAAGTTGAACGGGCGGCGTTTCACCGCTTGACGAAGCCGCCGGTGATTTCAATACTCGCGCCGGTTTAGAATTTGATGCGCGAAGCCGGTATGCCCAAGCCTCATTCCAAAAAGAACTCCGTGGCGAATGCTGCGTTGACGCCCGCCGCCGCGCCGGGCGATTACGCCACGGAACTGGCCGCCAAAATCCGGGAGCTGGTGCAGACCGCCAAGGACCAGGGGCACCTGACTTACGAGGAAATCAGCGAGTCGCTGCCGGAAGTGCTGTCCGCGCCGGAGGCGCTCGACGAGATTTTTGCCAAGCTGCGCGAGTTGGAAATCGAGATCGTGGACCAGGCCGAAGTGGACACGGTGAAGGAGGCGGAGGACGAAGAAATTGAACCCCGCCACCTGGACCCGCTCGACGACCCGGTGCGGATGTATCTCAAGCAGATGGGCGCGGTGCCGTTGCTGACGCGCGAGCAGGAGGTGGCGATTTCCAAGCGCATCGAGGCGGCGGAGCACGAGCTGCGCGCGGTGGTTTTCAGTTTTGGTTTTGCCGGCAAGGAGCACATCGCGCTGGCGGAAAAGCTGCTGACCGACCCGCCGCGCGAGCGGTTTGACCGCGTGGTGGTGGACAAACATTCCGCCGACCGCGAGGCGCACCTGAAGCAGTTGCAAAAGCTGGTCGTCCGCGCGCGGGAAGTGGACGCGGAGGTGGACCGCCATTTCAACCAGTGGCGCGCCGCACACCAGAACGCCAAGCGCAACCGGGAGCATGACGAGTTCGTAAAGTCCGATAAAAAACTGCAGGCGCTATTCCCCAAGTTTGGCTTCAAGCAAAAGGTCAACGAAGAGATCGCGCTCGTGGCGGAAAACATCCTCGATAAATTTCATTACACGCTGCAGGCGCTGGCCGACTCGCAGAACGAGCGCGAATCCGCCGCGCAAAAACACCTGGTCGAGGCGGAGCAGTCGAAGCTCCGCGCGCTGGAGGAGTTCGTGCGGATGCCGGCGGACGATTTTTTGCAGGCGTTCGTCCGGCTGCGCGATGCGTCCGCGCGGTCGTTGCAGGCCAAGACGGAAATGGTGGAGGCAAACCTGCGCCTCGTGATCTCCATCGCCAAGCGTTACACGAATCGGGGGCTTTCGTTCCTGGACCTGATCCAGGAGGGCAACATCGGCCTGATGAAGGCGGTGGAGAAATTTGAATACCAGCGCGGGTATAAATTTTCAACGTATTCGACATGGTGGATCCGGCAGGCCATCACGCGCTGCATCGCGGACCAGGCGCGCACCATCCGCATCCCGGTGCACATGATTGACATCATCAACAAGCTGCTGCGGTCGCAGAAAAAATTATTTCAGGAACTCGGCCGCGAGGCGACGCCGGAGGAAATCGCGGAAGACATGCAATTGCCGACTTTCCGCGTGCGGGCGGTCTTGCGGATGGCGCAGCAGCCGGTGTCGCTGCAAACGCCGGTCGGCGACGGCGACGAGGCGAGTATTGGCGATTTCATCGAGGACAAGGCGGCGGAAAATCCGTTGGATATCACCAGCTTCAGCCTGTTGAAGGATCGCATGAGCGACGTGCTGTGCAGCCTGACCGAACGCGAGCGGCAGGTGCTGGAACTGCGCTTCGGCCTGGGCGACGGCAACGCGCGGACGCTGGAGGAAGTCGGCCAGCAGTTCCGCGTGACGCGCGAGCGCATCCGGCAGATCGAGGCGAAGGCGCTCCGCAAAATGCGCCACCCGACGCGGCTGCGGCAGTTGAACGGCTTTCTGGAGATCGAAGGACTGAAACTCAACCTGGAATAACACCTTCCCGCCCGCACGGCCTTCACCGGACGCGGAAAAAGGGCGCTTTTTTATTGAACGGATTTAGTTTTGGTGTATCAGTTTAAGATAAGAGAATTTCTCAATCGAACCCACGCGACTCATTCCATGATTTACCTTAAATTTAAGCAGCTCGGCAGGTTTCTGTCCTTACTTTGTGTGCTGGCCGGAATCAATCAAGCCAAGGCGGCGAATCCGACGCTGACCATCACGAATCTGGCGGCGGGCCAGCTGCTCAGCAACGCCGTGTTCACCGTCCAAGGCACGGCCAAGGGCGGCGCGGGCGTGACGGGCGTGTTTTAATCGTTGAATGCGACGGGCTGGTCGAATGCTGTTCCGGTGAATAACTGGACGAACTGGTCGGCGCCGATCACGCTGACGCCGGGCACAAACTCGTTCGCCGCCTACGCCGTGGACAGCAACGGCAACCGCTCCGCCACCAATTCGGTGAACTGTTTCTATGTCGTGCTGACCACGCTGACGGTGCTCACGAACGGGCCCGGCGGCATTTCGCCGGCTTACAACAACGTGCCACTGCAAATCGGCGCGGCCTATTCGATGACGGCCACTTCGTCCATCGCCGGTTTTGGGTTACAGAGCTGGACCGACGGCAGCAACAACATCATCACCAATACCGCCACGCTGAAATTCCTGATGGCCTCGAACCTCACGTTCGTGGCGAACATCGGCGACATTATTAAACCGACCATCGCCGTCACCTCCGTGGTCACCAACTACGGCGGCAACCCCACCAGCCTGTTCATCAGCGGCACGGCCGCCGACAACATTGCTGTGACCAATGTGCAATATTCGTTGAACAACGCTGCGTGGACGAACGCCACCCCCGGCAATAATTGGAGCAACTGGACGGCGCAGGTTTCGGTGGTGCCGGGAACCAACACGGTTTATCTGCAATCCGTGGACAGCAGCGGCAATCTTTCCCTGACCAATACGGTGAAGTCGTTTTTCACCGCGCACGCCATCCTGACCGTGCGCACCAACGGACCGGGCAAAATTACACCGGTCTACAACGGTCAGTCATTAATCATCGGCGCGAGCTATTCAATGACTGCGACGGGAACCAAGACCGGCTACGGTTTGGTCACTTGGACGGACGGTTCTGGAAAATATATCACGAACAGTGCCACGCTAAAGTTTTTGATGGCCTCGAACTTGGTTTTGAACGCCAACATCGGTGACACGACCAAGCCGACCATCACCATCAAGGGCGCCTATACCAACGCCGATGGCGTTGGCAACGACTACGTCGTCTATGGCAAGGCGGCGGACAACATCGGCCTCAGCAATGTGTTTTATGCTTTGAACGGCAGCGCATGGATTCCCGCCTCATCCACGAACCACTGGACGAATTGGACAGCCAATGTCTCGCTGCTGCCCGGGGCCAATAACTTTTCAGCCTATGCCTTGGACACCACTTCCAACGCCTCGGCGATAGCAACCATACAGGTTGATTACAACAACAACGCGCCCAGTGGCATTTCGGGCATGACAGGAATCGGAGTGTTTAACGGATCGAATTATGTGGCACCATTAAGCCTCGCCTTCGGCAAGGGCACGTTCAGTCAATACGCGCTGGACACCAATGCCGTCACTGGAGTTGGAACTTATACTTATTCGGCTTCCGGTGCCACCGTGAACATGAAACTCAAATATACCGGTCCGCCCAGCATCACCAATGCGCTTAGCCAGAACTTCAAGCTCCAGTTTTATAATCCCCGGTTTGCCTATTTTACCAACAGCACCACGAGAGAAACTGGTTTCTTTGAATTCACCAACGCACCATTGCTGTCACTGACAAATGTTTCCGGCCATCTCATCTGGACAGTAGGCAGCCAAGGCAACGGCGCTGGCACAACCTACCAAAAAGGCACTTACTTGGAGCAGGCCTTGGGCACTTCGGCCACTAATGGTGGCGACTACACCTATCTTGCATACAGCGGTTATACTTCGCTCTTCAAGCTGGCGCGCACCAACGGCACCACCTATGTGCTGGCTAATTTTGCCGCCACGAACTACGGCTCATACTTGGAGGAAGATTACACCAGCGCTGGTCAGACCAATGGCTCCGACACCGGAACTTTTCTGGTGGATGCGCAACAACCCGGTGGCAACGCTCCGCTCACCTTGACCAACCGGATTATTGAAGCCATTTCCGTGGACGGCTACTTCAATGACAACCTTGGCACGGACACTTTTAGCCAAGACACCACCTCCACCAACTACGATAATGATGTCGGCACCTTCAGTTACCTGCGGACCGCGACTAATCTCGGTCAGTTGAATCTGACCATCACCGAACCGCCCACGCTGGCTGGCAGCAACAATATCGCCAATTTAATCTTCGTCAGCAGCAACACCGGGCTTTTCACCAACGCCGATGGCACCGTGAGCACATTCCTGATGACCAGCGCTACCAACCTGGTCCCTGCCACCATTACAAATAACGCCGTGCTGACATTGAATTACAACAGTGGCGGCGTAAATTATTTTGGCTTTGATGATGCGGGAAATTTTTACATTTATAACTACATTTTTGGCTACCAACTCTATGGCACCTATGATTATGAAGTTTTCAACCCGGGCGGCGCAATAATTCATTTATATTACAGCTATCTGGACTGGTTGCAACTCAACTTCCAGACCACTAACAGCGGCAGTTTCTACGATTACGACTTTGATTCCACCACGAATAATCTTGTGCCAGCCAGCGGCACCTTCCAATTACAACTATAATACGGGAAATTTGTCACATGACATGGTTGCTTGAAGCATTGCAGATTTTGGCAATCTATTAGTCAGTGTTCCCAACCTTAATCCGCCCCCGCAAGCGCACGTCTTCGCTTGACGCACCAACCATCACATCAAACGTCCCCGGCTCGACGACAAAGCCGTGAGATTGTTCATCCCAAAATGCCAGCTTTGCCGCCGGCAGTGAAAAATGGATCGTTTTTTTCTCACCCGGCTGTAGGCTGATGCGCTGAAAGCCCCGCAGCTCTTTCGCCGGACGTTTCACGCTGGCTTTTTCCTGATGAACGTAAAGTTGCGCCACCTCATCACCCGCGCGCCGGCCCGTGTTTTGGATTTCCACGCTGAGGTTCACCACGCCATCGGTGCGAATGGTGTCGGCGGGAAATTTCAAGTTGTCATATTTGAACGTGGTGTAGCTCAAGCCGTGACCGAACGGAAAAAGCGGCGCGCCGTTGACATACATATAAGTAAAACCCTTGGTGATATCGTATTCATTCAGCGGCGGCACTTGCGTTTCCGAGGCATAAACCGTGTGCGGCAGGCGGCCAGCGGGATTCACCTCACCAAACAGGACATCCGCAATCGCGTGGCCGCCCTCCTCGCCCGGCCACCACGCCTGCAACAGCGCGGGAACATTTTTCGCAATCCACGGCACCGTCAACGGCCCGGCGCTCATTTCCACGACCACAGTTTTCGGATTCGCGGTGAAAACAGCCTCGACCAATTCTTCCTGCGTGCCCGTCAACCCAAGAGTTTTGCGATCCCGCGCTTCCTGCTCCACCGCCGCCGTCGTGCCGACAAAAACGATGGCTACATCCGCCTGACGGGCCAGGTCAACGGCTTTATCCAATTCAGCTTTCGGATTGGCCACTGCTTCTGCCGATTCGGCTTTCCAACGGCCAGTGGTGTCGCCCCCAACCAACCCGCCGAGCGTATGCGTAACCTCGACGCGCTTGCCGACAAAATCCTGGATGCCTTGTAGCGCTGTGACGGCTTCGCTAACCTTGCCGTTGTAATTGTTCATCAGGATGCGATTCGCCAGCGGCCCGATGACCGCAATGCGTTTGAGCTTGGTCTGGTCAAGCGGTAGAAAATTATTTTCATTTTTCAGCAGCACGATGGATTCCTGCGCGACCTTCAACGCCACCGCGCGGTTCGCAGCGCTGTTGACCACGCTGGGCGAAATCTTGCTGAATGGCACGGCGTCGAACGGATCAAAATCGCCAAGTCGGAACCGCACGCGGAGCACCCGCGCCAGCGCGTCGTTCAGGCGCGCCTCGGTCATCTTGCCATCACGCACGGCGGCGGGAATGTTGTCTTCGAATTCCTTGTCCGAAAAATCACAACCAGCCATGAGGCTTTGCGCAACGGCATCTTCGTAGCTCATCTGTTTTTTCTCATGGCCTTCCACCATCGTCCGCACGCCGCCGAGATCCGAAACCACCGCGCCTTGAAAGCCCCAGTCGTTTTTCAAAACGTCCGTCAGCAGCCAGTGGTTTATGTTGTTTGGCGTGCCGTTGATGGCGTTGTAACTCGCCATGATGGACTGCGCCTGGCCCTCGACAATTGCGTCGTGAAAATGTGGCAGCCAGTATTCGTGCAACATCCGCTCGGAGACAGTGGCATTTAATTTTTGCCGGTCCGTCTCCACGTTGTTCACTGCAAAGTGCTTCAAGGTTGCGGCAATTTTCAGATAATGCGGGTCGTTGCCCTGCAAACCCTGCACATAACTGACTGCCATGCGGCCGGTGAGAAACGGATCTTCGCCCCACGCCTCGTGATTGCGGCCCCAATAGGGATTGCGCTCAATGTTGATGACCGGCGCGCGATAAATCAGGCCCTTGTGCTGGCCCGGCGCATTGGTATCAAGATGCCAGCCGTTATAAATCGCCCGCGCCTCGTCGGATAACACACTTGCGGTTTCATGAACCAGATTTGTGTCCCACGTCGCCGACATCGCGAGGCAAACCGGAAACAACGTCGTCGGCTTATCCCATTGGACGCCGTTCAGGCATTGATTCCATTGGTCGGAACGGATGTTGAACCGCTCCACGGTCGGCCCGCGATGGTTCAGCAGAGTCGCCTTTTCCTCGAGGGTGAGCCGCGCGATCAAATCCGCCACGCGCACCTCAACTGGTTGACTGGGATCGCGATAAAACGCCATCGCGTTCGTATCCGCCGCGCTGATTGGCAAGCAGGACAACAGCACAAAGACGGTGAAGCCGGCAATGATTTTGTTCATGCGGTAAAGAGTAACAATAAGCCCCTGCTTTCACAGGGGTTAAATGTCGAAAAATTGGTTGCATGAACCAATCTAGCGCTGGCGGTCGGGTGCAAAACGCATGGACGGCTTAGCAAAGCGTCTCAGCGTCTGGATGATGCTCGGGATATTTAATAATTCTCCGAAGCCCGGCGCGCGCACTTTTCCCTCGGTCAAGAAACCGCTGAATCCCGTCGTTAGGATGATGGGTAAATTTGGCTGAAGTTCCAGCAACTGTTCGCCGAACTTGACGCCGCCCATGTGTGGGTAGTGGCGCGACCAGAAGCACCAAGTTGCACACGGATGCAGGAGAATCAAGAAAAGGAGCAAAACCGGGTAAAAAACGGCCCTGAAACGTGAGTCTCAGGGCCGGAAATTGGTTGCGGGGGCTGGATTTGAACCAACTACCTTCAGGTTATGAGCCTAATTTAATTATCCGCCAGAAAAGCTACCAACACCCTTTATCTATTGATTATTAATAGATTTTACACTTTTTTATATTGACCGTCTGGAAAGATTCTGGAAAGATTGAGGCGTGAAAGAGAAACAAATTTCGGGCGTAAACATCTTCAAAGATAGGGACGGCAAGGGAAATGTGTTTTGGCGGGTGATGCTCGGCAAGCGATTCACCGGCGGCAAGGTCATCAAAAAATCATTTTCGACCAAAGCCGCAGCGAAGAAATGGTTTGCCGAGCAGCATGAGCCGAAAGTTGCCAGCGGTGCCCATTATTTTGAATTAACCCCGTCGCAGGTTGCCGAGGCGGTTGATGCTTACAAGCGCATTGACGGCAGAGCAGCGTTGACCGAAGTCGTGACCTACTGGTTGAAACACGCCTGCCCTGCTGGCGGCACGCGTTTGTTTGAGGCAGTTACGGAGGAATTCATCAAGTCGCGAGTTACGATGCTATGCAAGCCCACCACCATGCGCAACTACCGCAGCGCTATCAAAATGTTAAACGAAGAATTCGGGCAAGTGGAAATTCACAGCATCCGCAAAGCCGACATTGAGGATTGGATCGCAGAATCGGAATGGAAAGCCCGGACGCGGAAGAATTACATCGTAACGCTGTCAACGGTTTTCAACTACGCCATTAGCAACGAATACAGCGCGGTTAATCCAGCAGAGCATGTGCCGCGCCCTATCTTGGAAGACAAGCCGCCGGGGATTCTAACACCCGCAGAGGCGGAAAATTTGCTGGCAGCGGCGCTGGATTGTATGCCGGAAATGGCTGCGCCTATCGCCATCGGGTTGTTTGCCGGTTTGCGACGTTCCGAGATATGCGCGCTTGACTGGTCGGAAATTGACCTTGAGGCGCGGACGATTGAAGTCAAGGCTTCCAAAGCCAAGACGCGGCAACGGCGCATTGTTACCATTCAGGAAAACCTAGTCGAATGGTTGCTTAAGGCGGAGAAGAAAAAAGGCGACGTTGCACCCGACGTTGACCTTTTCGGCGAACGGTTGAAGCACCTTGTAAATGGTCGCACTGCTACCGACGACAAACCCGGACGACCGGCGGTAGTCAAAGAGTGGCCGCACAATGGACTCCGCCACTCGTTCGGCAGCTATTTCTTCGGCAAGACCAAGAATGAAAACTTGACCAGCGCCGAGATGGGCAACAGCCCAGACGTTGTATTCAAACACTACCGCGCGGTGGTCAAACAGCCCGACGTGGAACGCTACTGGCAAATCACGCCTTATTCCGTTGCGAAACTGAATTCTTAACCGTGCCGCTTTTACGAGCGACCAACGGACACAGAATGGAAGTATTTCGTCGCGTCGGCTTCGGTCAAAATCGCCCGTTGCGCCGTTCGCAAATCCACATTATCACGCAATGTCATCTGCATTGTTAATCCGGCGTCGAGCCAGAGTTTGATGTCCCCGAGGTATTCGCCGATTATCGCGATTCTGTCCTTTGGGAAGCACCATGCCCCCACGCGCAGCCAGTCCGCGGATTGTCCGTAGCCTGATGCGCCGCCCGTTGAAGACGACACTGGTAATTTGACCGCGTTTATTGACGCGGCCAACTTGGATTGCTCCGGTTCTGATATTTTCATTTATTTGCTCCGTTTCCATTTCCGCTATTTGCTTCGCATCCAACGATGCCGCCAGCGGATAAGGCGCATCACTGAATTCGGGGCTGTTACGGCCAGCCCCACGGCCAGATTCAATTTCAAATTCCTGTTTCGTCTCCGGCGAAACCCAATCCATGCTTTGCATCAGGCGAATCGTCGCCTTTGCCCAGCCGAGCGCCCCACCGGAAACCGACTCGTTGCGCAGCACTAGGTGCAAGTGTAAATGCTCGCGATCATCATGCACGACGCCCAGATAACAGCCGCCCGGCACGAACTGCCGCACCCACTCACGCCCCATTCGTAACATCGCCTTGACCTGTTTCCGGCGTTCGTCCAAGTCCCTGCAATCATCGGCGGAAATGATGACGTGCCGGTATTCGCCCCGGCCAGTCACGCCCCACGCCAGCGCCGAGGCATCCAATTTCGGCACGCGCGTCATTCCCCCATCCATGCCGTTGATGACCCCGGCCACCCTGCTGCCGTCCGGTTGCAATGCTGCCACCTCGCGCACCGTCCGACCCTTCGGCCTGTAAACGTGTGCCAGCAGCCGACGCAGCGACCCGCCCGACCGCTTAATTTTAATAATCACCTTCACGACAGCACCCGACGGAACACCCGCACCATTTCACTCGCAGCTTCCCCATCCGCCGTTTTGCCCCAGCTCGTTCTTAAGCTTTGGTTCATCAGGTTGCTCGCTCTGGCGACATCCTGACGAACTGCAAGCAACTCGCGCAGATTCACGCCCAACCCCCACGCGCCGAGGATCAGCGATACCGCTTGACCTCTTGCACGCGGCGGCAAGGCGTGAAACTGCTGCCAAGCCTCATTGCCCAGGCGGATGCGTAGCTGCTTCGTTTTCATGGTGCGTGTGGTCGTGCGAGCTAAAGGGCTTGGCTCACTTCGTTCGCCAGCCCTTGCTCGGCAGGTGGAGAAACTCTCGTTTCTCCCCTGCACCCCTCTTCATTTCCCCGACCGGCGGCGAACAGCCGCGCGATTTTCCGATTCGTAATTTCGCGCGCCGCCAGCGTGCGCAACTTCACAACCGCCTTCGCGTTGAAGTCGCTCGCCAGCCGGTCAACCACCCAGGACGGCAGTCGCTCCGCGTTCAGCGAAATCAGTGATTCTTGCAAAATTTCCCGTGGTAAATCCTTCATAAATCCTCTCCTCAATTACTATTTTAAGGCCGCGTGGTGTCACTTTCAACCAGCGCACCGAAAATAGTTTTGGAAAAAAATCATATAGCGAAATTCGGTTTCCGGTGCTGTCGGGGCGTTCGGTTGCCCGTCACTTCATGGCGCTGGAATCATTTTTTATCACGGCGTCCGCTTCTCACTCCGTAGCTCCGCGCAACGCACGCGCCAAGGCTTTGGCACTCCGTTGCTGATGCTCCGCGTTCTCCGTTTGTGTGCTCCCGCCGCCGTTGGCCGGTTTTCGCAGCGGTTGTTTTCAGTCAGTGAAAAACAAAACCGCTCCGAAAAATCGGAGCCAACTCGATAAAAATATGACCATTACCAGCGAAATGCGTTTCAACACCGGGCAACTCGTAATCACCCCCACAGCCCTCGAAACCCTCACGGCAGATGATATTTTGACGGCACTTGGCCGTCATATCCGCGCTGATTGGGGTGACGTGACACCAGCCGACCGCGATGAAAATAATTTTTCATTGCGGGAAGGTTTTCGGATTCTGTCGGTTTACCGCTCCGCTGGTGGCGAGAAATTTTGGATTATCACTGAGGCTGACCGCAGTTTGACCACGGTGCTCCTACCGTCAGACTACTGACGGCGCACCGCCAACGGTGGCTAATGGCTGCCGTTGGTTTTTTATTCAATTCCCCGGTTGCTTCCACTACGATGCTTCGATGTTCACTTT
>Ga0114951_10006031_pt1 | contig 10900 bp, 10 predicted proteins | sample AM7aDNAmetaG_FD_88677 | JGI IMG/M metagenome (GOLD analysis project Ga0114951, IMG submission 88677) | Freshwater microbial communities from Finland to study Microbial Dark Matter (Phase II) - AM7a DNA metaG | ecosystem: Environmental > Aquatic > Freshwater > Lake | place: Finland: Lake Alinen... | reverse complement strand
TGCCTTTTTACCGGGCGAAGCAGAGATCCGGCGCACGGCCGGGCTGCTTGCGCAACTCAACCTCCCGCCTGATATTGCCGTGCTGCCCCTGTATGGCAATCTCCCCCGCGAGGATCAGGACCGGGCCATAGCACCTGCTCCGCATGGCTCGCGCAAGGTGGTGCTTGCAACCTCCATTGCCGAAACAAGCCTCACCATTGAAGGCGTCAGCATTATTGTCGACAGCGGCCTTATGCGCCTGCCGCGCTTTGATGCACGCAGCGCCATGACGCGCCTTGTCACCGTGCCGGTTACCCGCGCCTCTGCCGATCAGCGCCGGGGCAGGGCGGGCCGCACAGGCCCGGGCATATGCTACCGGCTCTGGACCGAGAACCAACACGGGCAGCTGCAGGAATACACTCCTCCTGAAATTCGCAGCGCAGATCTTGCCTCATTTGCCCTTGAACTTGCCCTGTGGGGCGAGACCGATATACATCGCCTTTCATGGCTCGAACCGCCTCCGGCTGGCGCTTTGGCCCAGGCTCGCGTGCTTTTGCAGGAGCTTGATGCCCTTGACCCCCAGTATCGCATCACGGAGCATGGCCGCCGCATGGCAGCCCTTCCCGTTCACCCTCGGCTGGGGCATATGCTTGTGCACGGCGCGCAGATGGGGCTCGGGCGGCAGGCATGTTTGCTAGCGGCCCTGCTCAGCGAGCGGGACATACTGCGGTTTGCTCCGGGAATGAAGGATGCTGATCTGCGGCTGCGGCTCGAGGTTTTGCTGGATGCAAGCGCATCTGTCGCCGGATCCACCGTTGAGCGGCAGCTTGCGCACCAGATTCGCCAGCAGGCGGCAGACCTGCAGAGGCTGCTGCAGATTCCCGATGGCCGCGTCAGTCTGGAGGCAACCGGCAGCCTTCTTGCCCATGCCTACCCCGACCGCATTGCCATGAGGCGTGGCCCCGAGGCCGGATATCTGCTTGCAGGGGGCCGCGGCGCTCAGTTTGATAATTATGAACCCCTGAGCGCGCAGGAATTTCTGGTTGCCGCCCATCTCGACGGCGGCCTGCGCTCGGCCCGGATATTTCTTGCAGCCTCTTACAGCCGGCAGGAGCTTGAAGAGCAGTTCTCGGAACATATCATGCAGGAGGATTTTATAGTCTGGGACCATGCAACACGGTCCGTGCTGGCCCGAACGCGCAGGAAATTCGGCAGCCTCGCGCTTGATGACCGGCCCCTGCACAAGCCCGATCCGGAGAAAATTGCCCGCGCTCTTCTTCAAGGCATAGCAGAAGAGGGGCTGCACCTGCTGCCCTGGAACCGGGAGCTGCGCGCCTGGCAGGAGCGCGTACTGTTCCTCCGGCGCGTGCTGCCGGAAGAGGAGTGGCCGGATGTGAGCGATGCCGCCCTTGCGGCAACCCTGGAATTGTGGCTGCTGCCCTTTATGCAGGGCATGAACCGGGCCGAACATGTGCAGCGCCTGCACCTGAAGGAGGCACTGTATGGGCTGCTGCCGTGGCAAGCCCAGAAGCGCCTGGATGAGCTTGCACCCACGCATCTTGCAGTGCCCAGCGGCTCGCGCATAGCACTCGATTATAGCGGTGAAGGGCCTGTTTTGGCTGTGCGGCTGCAGGAGCTTTTCGGCCTTAAGGAAACGCCCCGCATCGCCGCAGGCCGCGTGCCCGTGGTTTTGCATCTGCTGTCTCCTGCCATGCGGCCCATGCAGGTGACGCGCGATCTTGCAAATTTCTGGGCAGTCACCTATTTCGAGGTCCGCCGGGAGCTGCTGCCACGCTATCCCAAGCATTACTGGCCCGAGAATCCCCTGACAGCCCAGCCCACCAGCCGCGCCAAGCCGCGGCGCTGAACATTTTTTTAATCAGCATATATATGAATGTTGAATCCTTGAATTTTCTGATCTCCAGCGGTTGAAGGTTTTTCCTTATAAAAGCGTTTTCATCGTTTTATGCCGGGACAACTCCTGGCCATATCTTTTGGCTGATTTTTTATTAACACACAAGCGTACTCGTCCTATACAAAAACATATATGTCAGCCGGACATAAACAAAAAAGCATGCAGGGAAAGGATCCCCATGGCAGGCGGAGCACGTACATCATTTATGGTTCTAGAGCTTTTAACTTTTTTTTGTAGACTATTCTTTTGCTGTCATCTCGACCGAAGGGAGAGATCTTTAAAGATTTCTCATCCCGCCTGCTGCGGAATTCGAAATGACACCCGGCTACATGATTTAGTTAAATGTTTTAGTTCTGGTAGCGGCTCTGTGTCTTGCCGCTTGCCAGCCTTGTCTTGACAAAAATGCCATCATCGACGGTATCGAATTTATTTACTGTCCGCCGGACTCTTTCCTGATGGGCCGCAATCCGGGTGAGGCGGGCTGCAATGTCTGGGAATGGGTGCAGGATTACGCTCACGGCAGTTATACCGGCGCACCCGTTGACGGCAGCGCGTGGGAAATTCCTGCCACAGATCATAGAGCCGTACGCGGCGGTAGCTGGTACAACAACCAGGGCTGCCGTTCAGCCTTTCACGGCGGCATCGGTCCCGAGGGCAGATACAGCGATTACGGGTTTCGCATCGTCTACAGCCAGCCCTGAATGCGATACTGGAAATTATTGCACAGTGACGGTTGTCTCAGGGGCTTACTGAACATCTCCGCCGGATTGTTTCTTCTGCTTTTCATCATGGTATTCCAGATACTCCCAGATGCGCTCCTCGATATAGGGCGGCACGGTAATGCCCTTCTCCTGGAGGCGCATCTGGTATTTTTTGAAGGAATAGGTGTGGCGGAAGCTGCTGATCATCATGCGGAACACTTCTGCCAGCTCTCCTTCAATCAGAAAGCGCAGCGGCTGCTTGTTCATAAGCAGGTTTTCAACCTCCTTGATCAGCTGTGCGTTCACGCAGCGGCAGGTGCCGTAGTAGAAGATGAAGCGCTGCAGAAGCATGTTATGCACATCATCTGTAAGAACCGCCTCTTCGATGCGGGCAAGGTTCAGGCAATCGCAGATCGACAGCTCAATGCCCCGCTCCTTTAGCTCCTTTAAGCGGCTGAGAACATAGCCGGGCACCGGATAGGAAACATCATCCGGTACGGTGAGCCCCGGGTCGCGGAAGTACAGCACGGTATCAAGGTCCGAGGTGTCGGTTGCCATGCCGAAATTGAGCGAGCCGAGCAGGTGAAAGGCAATCTCATGGCCTTCGGCTTCCATTTCCCGGCAGAAGTCTTCCAGCGCGGCAATGCGCGTGCGGGTGGCCTCGGTCTCATGCTGCTGAAAAAAGCTGCGCAGCGTGTTGAACAGCCGTATCGCCCGGATATGCTTCTGCCGCTTTTTGATGTTTGACAGATACCTGTAGCGCCTGAGATCCATCACCAGCAGCCTGAACTTATCCCCGTGCCTGACGCACTGCTCCACATCATGGATGCTGCCGCCGTCGATCTGCCTCAGCATCCCGCCTGAGAACTGCCGGTTTTCCAGCGTGAATTCGGCGAAGTAGCCGCCCCTCTTTATCCGGTGTATCTCAACGATCCGGCCGAAATTCGAGGGGTTCAGGAAGGTTTTACCCCCTCGAAACACAGCCCCCCAGTCCCCGTGCATATGGCCGCTGAGCACCAGGCGCACATCGCTTTGATCGACAAAGTCACGAATTCCGATACTGCCGATACTGCCGTAGGTGGCGATTGTGTCCAGATAGCCGTATGGCGGCTGATGCAGCAGGAGCACATCGGGGCGCGCTGCGCTGAAAAAGTCATAGGGCTCTGACAGGAGCCTGCCGTTTTCAAAGCGCTCGTTGTATGTGAGGCACAGGTTATCGGGTATGCCGGGTGTGAACACCGGAGACCCGCCGTAGCCGGCGAAAATTATGCCGTTGATGGTTCTGGTTTTCAGGTGCAGATTCCAGGGCGACAGGGCAGTGTTATCAAGGTCCATATCATAGTTGCCCGGAATGGTCAGAATGGCGGGGCAGCCTGAGTCCTCAAAAATTTTTGCCAGGCGGCTGTATTTTTTCAGCATGCTTGCGCGCGCCAGATCGGTGAGCCGAAGAAACTCTCTAGCCAGGGCCTGCTCTATCGGCGATGCCGCAGGACCCTCCAGCATGCTGCGGGCCATTTCAAAGCGGGTGCCGCTCAAGCCATGGCTCAGGCCCCAGGAATAGACGCGCTGCTGCTGGTCGGTGTAGCGCGTGGCAAGCTCCCAGGAGGGAAAAGCGCTGTAGAGCAGGTCGCCGGCAATGATATAGAGGTCTGCCTGCGTCGTCCTGAAAAGTTTTTTCAGGTTTATGAAGGACTCGTGTATGTCGGAGGCGAAGATTATTTTCATGAAATTATCGGCTATGGTCCTCTGTCATACAAAAAAATGTGCGCCCTTGAGCCGCTCAAGCAGCTCGCTGAGCATCATGGCGGTAGCTCCCCAGACGTTGTCCCCGCCCAGCCGGTAAAACGGTACGGTTAATTCCGTGTTATTCATAATTCGTATTTCCGTGCATCCCATGGAAGGATCCAGAAACAGGCCAAGCGGCGTTTCTATGATTTCAGCAACTTCGTCTTTATTTTTTCTGAGCTCGGGCTGCCCCGGGTGCCAGGCCACAAACGGGTGGACGAGAAAGTCCGACGGCGAGATGTAAACGGGCGCCAGCTCGCCCAGCACCTCGATGCAGCTGCGCTGGAGCCCGACCTCCTCCTGTGTTTCCCGCAGAGCCGTTTCAAGAAGCTGCTCGCCGGGCTCCTGCCTGCCGCCGGGAAATGAAATCTGGCCCGGGTGGTATTTTAAATCATCCTGCCGCCGGATAAGAAGTATATGCGGCGAGCTGAATTTTTCATACAGCACCAGCAGCACCGCCCCTATGTGCGGAATGCCGGGCTTATCGGCAGGCCGCTTCAGGGGCCGCGGCGAGGGCGACATGGCGCTGTGGGCCGCAGCCGTGTTAAAGCCGCGAAGGCTGAGAGCTGCGCGTATGAGCTCAGGGGAAAGCATCATTGTTGCTGTTGTTTTTTTAATTTTGTTCATATAGTATTGTTTATATATCAACATCAGATTTCTTGCAATCAGGATAGGTGAGGCCTCATGAAAAAGAATGCAGCCGCAGGGTTGGCAAAGTGCGCCTTGCGTACATACACATATTTTTGTTTCAGCTGTTTGCTGCTTGCGGCTGCCGCAGGCGCTGCCCATGCCAAGCTGAATGTGTTTGTGAGCATTCTGCCGCAGGCATATTTTGCCGGGCAGGTGGGCGGCGACGAGGTGGCGGTAAGCGTGCTCGTGGGGCCGGGCCAGTCGCCCCATGCTTTTGAGCCGACGCCAAAGCAGGTAATGGCCCTGACGCAGGCTGATATTTTTTTTAAAATAGGCCTGCCCTTTGAAGACAGGCTGCTCGGGAAGATCGGCGGCATTTTAAAAAACGCCGCCGTTATAGATACCCGGCAGGGCATAGCGCTTCGGCCCTCGGAAGATACTGATGCACACGCCGGAGAGCACGCAGGCCCCGACCCCCATATCTGGCTTGCGCCGAAGCTGATACGGCAGCAGGCGCAGACCATGGCCGACGGGCTGTGTACACGCGATGCAGCCCACTGTGCCGTCTATCGCAGCAACCTTGCTGCATTTCAAGCCGGGCTTGACGCGCTTGATGCCGAGCTCAGCCGCCGCCTCGCCCCTTTTGCAGGCAGGGAAATTTTTGTTTTTCATCCGGCCCTTGGCTATTTTTCCGATGCCTATAAGCTTAAACAGGTACCCATCGAGATGGCGGGCAAAGAGCCGGGCTCAAAATCTTTTGCCGCTCTGGTTGACCGCACCAGGGCAGCGGGCGTGAAGACGATTTTTGCCGAGCGGCAGTTTTCCCCGAAAAGCGCGCAGGCCGTAGCTGCACAGATCGGGGCAGGGGTCGTGATGATCGATCCGCTCGGGAAGAACTGCTTTGAGAATTTGCGCAGCATTGCCGACCAGATAGCTGCCGCGTTTAACAAATGATGCTTGTATGTGAGCCGGCCTATGCCAACAGTCACGGGCGCTGTTTTTAATCGACAAAAAGCATTCCTGCTCTATGCCATCATGGGGCTTGGCGTCGCCATAAGATTTCTCCGCCTGATGGATGGCCGCTCTCTGTGGCTTGATGAGACAATGCTTGCGGATAATTTTATGAAATACTCGTACCGTGCCCTGGCCGGCCCTCTTGACTCATTGCAGTCTGCGCCTCTTTTTTATCTGTGGATTGAAAAGGCCCTCGCGGATGCTTTCGGGTTTAGCGAAAAGCTTCTGCGCCTGCCGGCATGTATTGCCAGCGTCGCCGCTATTCCTTTGCTGTACCTGCTGCTGCGCAGGTGCGTGAGCTATTGGCCGATGCTGTTCGGAATGTCGCTCTTTGCATTTCTGCCATCGGTGGTTTATTACTCGGCGGAAGTGAAGCAATACGCATTCGACCTTTTTTTTGCTCTCCTGCTTATGTACCAGGCATGTGTCCTTGAGGATGCAAGAAGCCCCTTGCGCAGTATTGCTTTTGCCATTACAGGCGCGCTTGCCGTATGGTCGTCAACCTCCGCGGTATTTGTTGAAGCAGGTATCGGCACCGTGCTTATATGCAGTGCTGTTCTTGATAAGCGAAAAAAAGATATGCTGCTTTTTGCGGGTATTTGTTCCGTATGGCTGGCATGCTTTGCCCTTAATTATGAGTTGATACTGTCAAAACAGATTGCCGACGGAGGGTTTCAGAAAGTCTGGATAAAAGCTTTTTTGCCGCTGGTACCGACCTGCATGGAAGACTTGGGGATTCTGGCGTACCATTTTTTTCATTTTTTCTCGTCGCCGTTTTTTACCTGGCATGAAGTGGCCCATCGCCTGATTATGCCGTCATCATCCGCGCTTGTCGCCTTCGGATTTTTTTTGGGATGCTGCCGCCTGTACCGCCGCAACAGGGCGGATGTGTATTTTTTGCTCATGCCCGTGCTTGTTGCCATTATTGCTTCGGCGATGCATATGTATCCGTTTCGCGAACGGTTTTTGATTTTTCTTGTCCCGTCAATAGTCGTGCTCGTGTGCGCCGGCGTAGAGCAGGTGGCTGAAAGTTTCGGCAGAGAGCTTCGCGCAGCGGCACTGGTAATGCCCGGGCTGCTGCTCTTCCTGGCGGTTCTCGGCGCTGCAATGGTATTTGCCCGGCCAAATAAATACGAGGATGTGCGGCCTGCATTTGAATATGTTGCAGAGCATATGCAGCCCGGCGATGTGGTCTATATCCATAACCGGCTGAGCCCGCAATATTATTTCTACTCTAAATATGTAAAAAGCTGCCGGCTTAAAAATCCAAAAATCATTTTCGGCGCTACGGACGCCGAAGGCCTTAAAGGTCTCCACAGGGATTATGAAGCACTGAAGAAATATGATCGCATATGGTATCTTTACGGCCCGCCCTGGGATTTAAAAGATAATGAGGGCGGTTTTATCGGTGCAGGCCTTTCCCAAAAAATGGAGCTGCAGGATAAAAAGCAGTGGGAAAGAACAGAGGCGCATTTGTATATAAATAAAAAGGAGTAATGAGGTGACTATGCAGTACACGGCATGTAAGAATGGTATCGTCCGGCATTGTGAATGCTGCCATGAATAATCAACCCCTCATACAGCTGGAGAATCTGTCGTTTTCCTACGACGGGCTCGCCGTTTTACAGGATGTGACATTTTCCATCCTCACAGGCGAGTTCATCTGCATGGTGGGCCCCAATGGCGGCGGCAAGACCACGCTATTGAAGCTCATTCTGGGGCTTCTGAAGCCGAAGGCGGGCACGGTGAGCGTTTTTGGCCTGCCGGCTGAGCAGGGGCGGCAGCATATCGGCTATGTGCCGCAGCATGCGCAGGTCGATCCGCAGTTCCCGGTCACAGCTCTTGACGTGGTGCTTATGGGCAGGCTTACCAGCAGCCGGCAGTCGGGGTTTTACACTGCCCGCGACAGGCAGGCGGCCCGCGACTCTCTCGGGCAGCTTGGCTTATCTGATTTTTCAGGGCGGCCGTTCTCTGCGCTCTCCGGCGGCCAGCGGCAGCGCGTGCTTATAGCCCGGGCGCTTGTAGGCGAGCCGGAGCTTTTGCTGCTTGACGAGCCCACATCGAGCCTTGACCTGCATGTTGAAAATGAATTCTACGAGCTGCTGAGCGATATAAACAAAAGGCTCACCATCGTGCTCGTATCCCATGATCTTGGTTTTGTAACCCCGTTTGCAACAAGCGTGATATGCGTTAAGCGCTTCGTGCAGATTCACCCGACAAGCGAGCTCAGCGGCGATCTCATCCGCGACATCTACGGCACCGATATGCTCATGGTGCGGCACGATCACCGCTGCGCCGAGAAAGGCCACGAATGTGGGAATTCCTGACAGCCGTCCGTGATTATCCTTTTATGCGCTATGCCCTTTCGGCAGGGCTGCTGGCAAGCTTTGCCTGCGGCGTAGTTGGCAGCTATGTGGTGGCCCGGCGCATCACCTATATTGCCGGCAGCATCGCCCACTGCGTGCTTGGCGGCATCGGGGCGGCGCGCTATTTTCAGGTCGTGCATGGCTGGCAGGGCTTCACCCCGCTTGTCGGCGCCGTGATTGCGGCCCTAGCCTCGGCCTTCATCATCGGCATCGTGAGCCTGCGGGCCAAGCAGCGCGAAGACACGGTCATCGGCGCTTTGTGGGCTATCGGCATGGCCGTCGGGGTGCTGTTCATCTCGCGCACGCCGGGCTATAATGAAGACCTCATGAGCTATCTGTTCGGCAATATCCTTATGGTGGGGCCGGCCGATCTGTGGATCATCCTTGGCCTTGACCTGCTGGTGGCAGCCGTGGTCGCCCTGTGCTACAACCAGCTCCTGTCGGTCTGCTTCGACGAGGAATTCGCCCGCATCCGGGGCGTGCGCGTCGAGCTGTACTATCTGTTGCTGCTGGGGCTTACGGCTCTGACCGTGGTGCTTCTTTCAACCGTTGTCGGGGTGCTCATGGTCATAGCGCTTCTCACCCTGCCGGTGGCGGTAGCAAATGTTTTTGTCAAGACCATGGGCCGCATCATGGCGCTGTCCGTGGTATTAAGCGCGCTGTTTACAACCGGCGGCCTTGCCATAAGCTACAGCCCCGATCTGCCCGCAGGAGCAACCATCATCATTATAGCGGGTATCGTTTACATAGGCACAGTTGCAGCCGCCGCCATCCGGTCGGGCATGCGCAAAGCCCCTGGCGACTAGCCGTACATTGATTAATTGCCCTGGCGATAAGAGTCACTAGCATGGCGAAGCGTCCCGTTCGATCATTTTGTAGACTGACTGGGCAAAGCGGAGCGTGCCCAGCGTTAATGCGATTGTATCCTGGAGATTGTCGGGCGCGTTTCACTTTGCCCAACCAGCTACCAACTTGGTCGCTTCAGCGGTAAACATCTTTACGATGCCCTACCTTTACCACCCAAACGGTAAGCTCTTCATCGTGAATAGAGTAGATGATCCTGTATTGTCCCTGCCGGATGCGATACCTTTCCTGTCCGGTAAGTTTTTCGTGGCCCGGGGGCTTCGGATCTTTTGCAAGCGCTTTAATGCGAGAGAGGATTTTTTGAAGATCTTTTTTCGGTATTATGCGGAAGTCTTTTTCTACAGATTCTTTAAAATAGATTTTATATCCGGCCATTTTTTTTCAGCCTCTTGAGCATCGCTTCATAGCTGATTAAGGGCTCTTTGGCTCTTTTATCAAAGGCTGAAATATCTTCCGCATCCTCCGCTAGGGCCTCTTTGATGGCATCATTTACAAGCTTTGATAAGGACTGTGAAGTTTCAACCGCCTTTAGTCGAAGTGCTTTGTGTAATTCCGGATCTAAATATACAGTGGCGCGCGTTGTTGCAGCTGTTCCCATAGTATCACCTCCTTTGTTGCTGTGTTGTTATGTAACTATAGCATTAAAACGTTATAACAACAATAATTATCTTTTTAATAGAACGCCCGGGTTAGCCGCGTCCGAAGGCCGTCGGCTGCAAACCGCTTGTTGGACGACGACTTAATCATGCCCGACCTCACGACGTGGGCTCTTGCTTGATGCGTCCGGGTGGTGGATTTGCACGTCGATCTGCACTTTCGCGTGAGCAAGCACCACCATTGCTGCCGCAATCAGGCTAAGAAAAATGAAAAGGCATTCGAGCGGAATAAGCCAATGGAGCATCGTATTCTCGAGATGAGAGATGAAGACGGTCATCCCATGGCAGTTATACGCAATAACATGCTGCGTTTCCGGCATGGGTGTCCGCGGGTTGGAGCAGATGGTCGTCAGCAGGATGGCCCACGCTGCCAGGATTGCAAGCGTGCAGGCGACGAAGAAGGCGAGCAACAGCTTCGAAAGTAGCTGGATTCGACGTGTCATGTGCTATTGCCTCTCTTCCTCTATCGTCCAACGCTTAAGGTCCCCTGCGCGCATAGCGCATCAAGAAATAAGGGACTGAGAAATAGGAAACAGTCACCTATTGATTGATGTCTTCCTGCTTTGTTTTTCGTGGCCTGCCAACGGGTAAAGCGCTGAGTCTCCGATCAAGCTGCCGTTCCAACTTTTTTATAAATATCGCCGATCCATAGGGTCTGCCGGTCATTGTATGCCTTCGAAGTGTTTCCGCATCTTCTTCGCCTGCTTCCCGCAAGACTTGCTTCCATTGACCGCCCTCCTCGACAAGCTTGTACCATGTCTGCATGTCTAGAAGTCCATCACGTGCTTTGCCTTCAATATGCGCCTTAGCGCTCGACCACAGGTACTGCTCCGGCTGTTTTACCTCTCCAATCCGAACAGGATTGCGTTCAATGTATCGCATTGCGCTTACCAGGTGCATCGCTTCGAGAATAACGGAGTAAAACCGGTTTTGCCAGAGATGGCCGCTGCGTTTGTACTTTTTGTTGAAGTACTGTGTGTATCTGTAATG
>Ga0114951_10006030_pt1 | contig 10902 bp, 13 predicted proteins | sample AM7aDNAmetaG_FD_88677 | JGI IMG/M metagenome (GOLD analysis project Ga0114951, IMG submission 88677) | Freshwater microbial communities from Finland to study Microbial Dark Matter (Phase II) - AM7a DNA metaG | ecosystem: Environmental > Aquatic > Freshwater > Lake | place: Finland: Lake Alinen... | reverse complement strand
GCTGCGCCTCTTGCTCTCGGTCGATGATGGACTCGGCTGAAACTACCAGGTCATCGCATTCACGGTGTACTCCCCCGTCCGTAGCGGCTCGTATCTCAGACGCGAGTGCCAGCAGGCCTCGAGCCTCGTCAAGGTCCGTCCGGCTGTTCGTTTCGACGTACCTGAGCTTGTCCACCGCCTTTCGATACTTTCCCTCCTCGTAGAAGCGCCTCGCACTGTTCAGTTCCTCCGACATCGCCCCTCCACTTCTCGGACCGTGTTTGCCCGCCAACGCGATCTGCAAGAGACAACGCTGCCACCAACGTGGACGGCGACACCGACGCTTTGCCCAACGTGGCGCGGTTCGTCACTATCTCGCGGCTGCACTGACAAAGCGCGCGACAGAACAACCGTAGCCAGACCTCGGGGGCTCATCGGTGCCGCCGGTCGACCTACCAGAACCAGACGACGATGCTGCCTCCGCGGAAGAGGTAGAAAGCGTAGAGCCCGCAGATGAAGATCAGGATCAATGCAGGTGCGGTCGGCGCCCCACCGACGAGGCCCACGATTCCGAGGATGCTCAGGATGGCGTAGTAGACCCAGGCCGCAGACCGCCTCCTCGCCGGCTTCCTTCGGTCACGCTCCCTCACCGCGTATGGCGAAGGACTCGATTCGGCAGCCTGAGGGATACCCCGCGATGGGCCTGCCGCTACTCGCTGTGCTCCACATTGATTGCAGCGCTGCGGGCTACCCTCAACGAGTACTCCGCAGGAGCCGCACCGCCACCGTGGCTCGGCTGCTGCCTGTGATCCTGTCGGGGAAGGCGCGGAAACGGTTATCGGGAACGGACGCGCTCCTTGCGCGAGAACTGTTGACGCAGACTCCGGCACCGGCGTGCCACAACGACCGCAGAATCGCGCGGTAGATGAAACCGAACGACCACACGCGCCGCACGCTGGTCCCGTCGTCACCTGCGTCCCCCCCAAGCGTTCTTGTCCTCCAATCGACCGGCATCGCGGCCGCGCAATGAAGCCACAAGACCGCCGTAAAACGGGACATCAGCGCATACCATGGGTGTCCCGTTCAGAACGATCTCGTCGCCCACAGAGGTACGCGCAGAGGAGTCGCTCGGTGAGCACGCCACTTCATGCCCGGGCCTGCTTACCGCAGGTCGTGCAGAAGCATCCTCGGCCCAGCGCAGCCCCGCAACCTGTGCAGAATGCCGACGTCCGCCGCTGCTCCCCGCCTTTCGTGCCGGCGGCAGGCTGGGGCGTCGCAGCATACACAGGTGTCCCGCGTACGCTCGCGGCCGCGACAGGCTTGTGGGTCGGTGCCCAAGTGGCATCGCCGCCTCCCTGCCGGCCGAGCGACGCCCTACCGTCTGCTGATGAGAGGAATGCCGCTCGAGGCGTAAGCCGTGCACTGTGCTCGCCTACAGTGAAGAAGTTAGGGAAGACATGGAAATTGATGACCGTCTTCTCAGAGGGATCCGCCACAATGCGCAGTGCCCGTCCAAGCTCTTCGAGACGCGCGATCTCCTTGGCCTTGAGATCGGGGTCGCTTATCAAGCGATACGCTGCGGCTCGCTGCGCCACTTCCGCTGCGAGGCCGGCCGCATCGGCGTGTTTTGGGAATGTCAGATAGAGATCTGCCATGACTCCCTGTTGCGTCTTGAATCGCAGGATCATGCGCTCTTCAGTGGTCCAGCCGAATTTCGAAGTGCTTCCGACTTTGGCGATCCACGGGTACCGCACATGTCCCACCAGCATCTTGCCTCGCCGCCGGACCGCTGCCACGGCTCTCTCGCCGGCGGTGAGAGCGAGCGCTGTCACGCCTCCGAACCATGTGCCGCCCTTCTCGTACTTGCTGCATGCCAGAGCAAGGCGAGCGTCCGTGATGAAGACGTCCAGGCGGATATCGTCCGCGCCGCACACCTTCTTTCCGTCCTCGAAAAGCGCGAACGACTTCGCAGTCAGACGGCGAATATCGCTGCCATCCCGCTCCTCGAGGACGATGGAGTTGGCGCCGTCCCCGGGGATCGGGAGAAGGAGTCCGTCTTCGAATGCGTCGTATGTTCCGGGCGCGGGGACTCCCCTGACCGTGATCATCCACTACCCCCTTGGCGCGTCGCCGACTCCGCGTCGGGAGTCAACCACGGGCAAGAGGGCGCGTGCATCACTGCTGCGCCAGCTCCTTCAGGCGCTCGTGAAGAAGGCGCACTTCGGAGGCGCCCCAGTCTGCGTGGTCGTTGGTCCAGCCTTCGTCGTCCTTGAAGTAGCTCGACTCGTTGGCGGTCCCATGGCCAATGACGTCCGCCAGGGGGATGTCGAAGCGATACTGGAGCCAGCGCACAAGCTTGAGGCCAGCGTCAATTTGCTGCGGACGGTGGAAGATGTTGCGGACTGCGGCGGCGCTCCCGCCAGAGCCCTCTTCCACGAACTCGATGCCGAGAGCAACGTGGTTGAGACCGATGGTATGGCGTCCCCGCTGGTCCAGCGGGATGAGTTGATAGATGGTGCCGTCCTTATCGATGATGAAGTGGGTGACGGTGCCAGGCATCTCGCCCTTGTTGGGCTGATTGGCGTCAAACAGGTTCCACGCACTCTGCCAGGTGCTTCCCGCTGTGTAGTGGACCACGATCACCTTTGGCGCGAGGTGAGTGCTGGAGTCTCCGTAGTGTCGCTGCGAATAAGCCGCCATCTGCTGCCGACGATCCGGCCCGAACGAGATCGGCTCCTGCACGATGTCGGGCTTCGAAGGTGCATCCGCCACCGGTTCGACCGTGACGGTCGCCACCGGTGACGGCGTGGGGCTCACGGCGACAGCAGGGGAGGAGGCAGAAGCCTGCGACGACCCGGCAGGTGCGGCGGCCGGGCTCGAAGTCGCCCCCCCATCGGCCGAGCCCGGCGGCCCGTGCGAGTCTCCGCGCAGCGCAGGGACAATGAGGAAGTAGAAGAGGAGAAAGCTGACACAGCCAGCGCCAATGGCGAGCGCAATGATTCGCTGATGCCTGACCTGCCTGCGCACGACCTCCCGCCTCTCGAGCCGGTCATCAGGTTTCATCGAGCACGCGCGCCTTGTGCGTCGACATCAGATGTCCTCCACATTCCAGTTGTGACGCATGTTGAAGTCACGCGCGAGGGCGTTGTACTCGGTAACGAAGCGGTACTTCCAATCGCCGGCCGCAGCATTGTCTGCGGCAGTCGGCTCGGAGCCGGAGCCCTGCACCCAGTCAAGGTACTTGTAGTCCACGTCGATCGAGTGGCGCATGGCCTTCCTGAACGCTTGCCAGCAGGCCTTTGCAGCAGTGTCGGCGGGCACGTCCAGCAGTCCCAGTCCTTTGAGCACATCTTGCCGATTCGAAATCACGCCGTTGACCAAGGCTGCCGCGGCGCTGCTCGACATGTCCCCGCTTCGAGTCCCGGCAGCAGCCTCCGCGATGTCATGCCGACCCTGTCCCGCCTGCCTGACCAGATCTTCCAACTCAGTCAGGAAAGCCAGCACGTCAGGTTGACCGGGGCCCGCGGGTGTTGGGCTTTCGACGGGAGTGCTCGTGCTACTCGTGGGAGTAGGCGTCGTGTAGCCGCCGTTCTGTGCAGGGCTGCCGTCGTCGCGCAGCAGGATGAAGGCCGCCGCACCGCCGACGGCGGCCACGGCGATCAATACAGCAGCGAGAACAAGCCAGCGCCCCCAAGAGTCGCCCGCAGAGGCCCGCGACGGCGCACTTGCACCCGGAGCAGGCACATTCTGCGAAGAGGCCGATGAGGCAACAGCTGCCGTGAACGGCGCGTTGACGGCTGCCGGAGAACCTCCGACAGCTTGGGCAACCCCGCAGAAGTAGCAGAACCGGGCGTCCGGATCGTTGACCTCGCCACACGTTGAGCAGGCCCAGCGCGCACCCGGCGGCGGCCCGGCACGGACGGTTGCATCTGGGAGCGAGGGTCTCAGCACAGGCGGCGACATCATCAGGGTGGGCGCCGGGTCCGGGCGCGTTGCCCCGCAGGCATAGCAGAACGCAGCCTCGCTCTCGTTCTCCACGCTGCAGCGCGCACAGACCCAATAGGCACTTGGAGCAGAGGCAGCGACCGGGCCCTGCTCGTCGAGAACAGCAGCGCTGGCGCCGCAATAGCCGCAGAACCCGACGTTCTCCGGGACGTCCCGGCCGCATGATCTACACACCGGCACGCCGCCGCCCTCCTCTCACGTCGTGGCCCGCGCCTGCGAGGGTATTACAATCCAGCATACCGCGATAGGGCCCGTGCGCTCGCTTACCGCAGGCGGTCGCAACGACGATGCGTCCCGCCGGGCGGAGGCAGTCCGAGCAGTTCGCGGCGTGGGGACGCGGCGAGACTCCACGCGCGCAACCTACGGCAGCGACTCGTGCGGACATGCCCGGCGCGCTACCTGCGCGGCGCGCGCCGCATCTCAGCGAGTTCCTCGCTGACGCGACCGACGTCCACGGCCGTAGCAACAGCCACCCAAATCACAAGGGCCAGTACGACGGCCCCGCTGACCGCCCAAAGGAAGGCGGACGCACCGTTGTACCGGTAGTTGACGAAGAGCAGAAGCCAGAACAGGACATTGACGCCTTCGGCGATCCAGAAGACGACGACGCCGTTGGCAGCCGTAAGGGTCCGACGAAACGATAGATACTCACCGAAAGAGCCGCCGCCTGCGCTGCGCCACGTCGGAGGCACCGCAGTCGACGCCTGGCCTGCTGCTTGTGTCATCGGCGCCGTCGGGACGCCCATCGGAGGCACACGTCCATCGTGAGGCGCGGCGAAACCGCCCGCAACGAAGCCCCCATCCTGTATGCCCATCGCCGTGCCCCCCCTGGCAGCTGGACCAGACGCGACCCCCACTCGCGCGCCGCAGTCCGCGCAGAACAGGTCATCCCCGAGAAGCTCCGCGCCGCACACGGCGCATTGCGCGCTCTCCCCAATGAGCGGAGCACTCGCTGCGCTCTCATCGGCCTGCCCCAAGGACGCCACAGGCGCTCCGCAATCCGTGCAGAACCGAGAGACCCCGTCCAACTGCCTGCCACACGAGCTACATTGTGCCATCATCTACCTTCCCGTTTGTTCCAATCGCGGCATGACGCACCCGGCCTCGGCGCCAGACGCGCTGCCGTCGGAGCCTATCCGGCCTGCTGGGAGACGGCCGCCCACATGGCCGCGATCACGGCGAACTCGAAGATGGTGAGGAGGACGATGATCACGGTGCCGATGAGGCCCAAGATGATTCCGGCCAGGCACAGACCGCTGGGCCGACCCTCCCGCGTCGCCTTGGCATAGCCGACCCAGGACAGCACCAGCCCTGGGACGCTGAAGCCAAGCAAGGAGAGCACGAAGCCGGCGATGCCGATACCCGGCGCCCCGACCGGCACTGGCACCGGCCCCGCGGCGGACCGGAGGACACGGCCGCCGGCACTCTCGGGCATCTGGCCGGCTCCGACGATGATCAGCACGGCGCCGGCCAGTGACACAATGCTGTTGACGGGGATGCTGCGACTACCCCCGTCCGGCGCGGACAGCACTACGTATGCGATGTAGCCTGCGGCCGCCAGTGCCGCCACAATGCCCCATGACCGCACCAGACCGACGCTCACGCTCGCGCTGCCGAGGCCGCGACGAAGCGCTTGGATGACCGCGACCACGCAGAGCACCGACGCCACGTGACAAGCAAGTGTGACCAGCAGCCAGACCCAATACTGCGAGGTACCCCACGGGTGCGCCACGGAGGACCAGTAGGTCGTCCACCAGTACGACGAAACGACATGCTCCCAGACCCAAGGGGTCCCGGAGTAGTGCCAAGCCTGCAACCAGATGAAGCCCCCCAGAACGTAGACCAGACCGCCGATGACCACGAGCCAGTCACCCAGCACCATGCCGACCGGGAAGTCGTACGTCGTGGCTGGCGCACCGCTGCGCGGCGCCGGCCAAGCCGCCGCCACCGCGCGAGAGGGCGCGCCCGGGCCGGTCACAGCCAGGCCAGACGAGGCAACACCGCCACAAGCGGAGCAGAAGGCGGCGTGTGGCCGCAGCTCCTTGCCACAGGCTTCGCAGTACGGCATAGCCCCCCGTCCCGTTAGAGCGCGTCCGCGCATACTAGCATGGGACTCTATGCCGCCCAGTGCTCCATCAGAGATCCTTCACCTGCCAATTGCTGCGCATGCCGTACTGCGCGGCGAGGGCGTTGTAGGTACGCACGAACCGCCCTTTGGCACTGCCGGCGCGTTGGTCGTATGGCGACGCTGCGCCCACACTCCCTGCTCCTTCCATCCAGGCCAAGTAGCAGGCGTCGGCCCCCAGCGACGCTCGCATGGAGGCAACGAGCGTCGCGCGGCACCGTCGTGCGTCATCGTTATCCGGCACCGCGATGCCCCGCACCTGGTTCAGGACGCTGCTGCGGTTATCGATGACAGTCCGCATCTTGTTGGCGGCCGCGTGCCCACTCAGGCGGCCGCCCTCGAACCCGTAGACTGCGTCGCGGAGCTTCTGCCGGCCGCGTCGCGCCTGGGTGATGAGCTGCTGCAGGCGCTTGAGATAGGCGCGCATCTCGGCCTTTGAACTCCCGGGGCCTGCGACCCCGCCGCCGCTGAGCGACTGCGGCGTGCCGTCGCCGACACCGCCGTCGCTCGTCGAGAGAACCGATCCGCTCGTGCCGACTACGATGCCTCTCGTAGCATCAATGAAGTCGACCCCGAAGAGGCTGGCCCCGTCGCCCAGAAGCTGCTGCGTCCAAGTCTGACCGCCGTCATTCGTAGAGTAGATGCCGTTGCCCACCACCCATCCGTGGAGAGCGTCAATGAAGCAGACCCCGTACAGGTACTCCGCTCCGCCGCACTCATGGAGAGTCCACGTCTTGCCGCCGTCGCCAGTGGCCCACACGCCGATGGCCGTCGCCGGCCCGACCCCGGGGATCTCGGCGCCCGCCACCCATCCGTGCAGATCGTCGACGAAGCAGATGGCCGAGAAGACGCCTTTCGTCTCAAAGACCTTCTCCATCGTCGCACCGCCGTCACCGGTCTTGTAGGCCCTCACAGTACTCGGGTCGGGTTCTCCGTGAGGTATGTCGGTGATCACCCAGCCTGTCATGGCGTCCACGAAGCTAACACCCTCCATGAAACCGACGTCGGTATGTTCGTGCGCTGCCCACGTCATGCCTCCGTCGTCCGTCGCGAGCACGACTCCTGAGCAGAGCCCGCTGCTCGAGACGTACTCTCCGACACACCAGCCGTTCAACGCGTCGACGAACATGACGTCCCGGAGCATGTGGTCCGAGGCCTGCACCGTCCACGTCGCGCCGCCATCGCGAGTAATCAGAACGACGCCCGGACTGTCATTGGTGATTGGGTTGCCGCCGACAGCGCAGCAGGTCTGAGCGTCGATCGCATACACGGCCGTCAGCATGGGGAAGCCTCCGCCTGCGTCTTGCACCGTCCACGTCGCGCCGCCATCGGCAGTGGCCAAGATGATGCCGACGCTTCCGTCTCCGCTTCCGTTTCCCCCCACCGCCCAGCCGTGCTGTGCATCCGCGAAGGACACGTCATACAGGGTGAAGTCCGTGGCCGACCATTGCGAGGTCCAGCCCTCACCTACGCTCGCGTATTGGCCGGTCGGAGCGGCTCCCGCGCCGACCACGACGCCTCCTTCATGGTGCCTGCTCAGCGCGATGGCACCGGCGACAGCGGCACCAAAGACGAGAACGACGACGACGATCCACAGCGGGTTGAACGCCCGACGTGGAACTGGAGAAGCTTGTGGAGGAGGCGTGGAGACGGGTGATGTGACTGCCGCAGCGGGCATGACACGCGCGGAGCCGCAGACTCCGCAGAACCGCGCGTCGGCCGGGATCTCGTGTCCACATTGGGCACAAAGCAGGACTGCGGGAACACCGCAGACTCCACAGAATGCGGTGCCCGGCGGAAGCTCTGCACCACACTCGCGACAGCGCGCCATGAAGCCCCCCTCGGCGTTCGGCGGGCTGCCCCAGAATCCAGCCCGAACGCACGTATCGTACCATCCGACTGCTGTTCTCCGACGCGACGGGCTGCCCGCCGGGCGCCTCATCATGCGCTTGGTCTGGCCTGGCACCGTTCAAAGATCGGCTTCCAGCGCACGGTATACTTCTCGCCGGACGTCGTCCTTGTGAGCCGGATCGTGAGTAGCGCGGCGGCTGCTCAAACTGCGCGCCCAGGTGGAACACGGAGGGCTGGCGATGGGCATATGCATCAGTTGCGGACAGGAGTACGACGACGAGGTCCGCTACTGCGGCTACTGCGGCACCGAGCAGCCACCTGAGGGGGATGCCGTTCGCCAGTCGCTGTCGACGCCGGCGCGCGATTCGACCGCGGCCACCGCAGGAGAGACACACGTCGCGACGGGCACCCCGCTGGCCTTGTCTTCTCCGCCGATCGTCGCGGCAGCTCATCAGAGAGCCAGCCGCCTGTGGATCGTCGTGGCCGCGGCCGCGGCTCTGGTGGTGGTCGTGGTGGCCACCGTTGTCGTCATGCGCGGCACCGGCGATGGCGCTACCGTCGCGTCGTCACTGTCACCGTCCCCGGCGCGAGGCTATTCGGAGCCCGGCAGGGTCGCGATCGTCTCGCTTCGCAACGGCGACAAGGTGACCGGTGGCCAAGCCGTGCGCGTGGCCGTGTTCGCCACTGGCTTCAAGGACGAGCCCGCCGTGAGTCTTGTGGTGAACGGCAGTGCAGTGGGCGACACGCAATCCAGCGAATCGTCGGCATTCCTCTGGCGCCCGCCTGAGGCCGGCGGCACTGCCAAGCTGCAGGCTGTCGCCGCTCTCGCGGACGGCTCAGTGGTGCGCAGCGACCCAGTCCGCGTGCGCGTCCTTGCCAAACCCTCGCCGGCCTCTGGCGGCACGGCGACGGTAGCCGTGGGCGGCGGGTCGTCGGGCCAGGCCAGCGGCAACGACTCCCCTCAGGCGCCGTTCTACGGCGCCTTCTACAGGGCGACCACCCAGCGCAGCGACGCTGAGGGATGGGCCGCCAAGGGCCGCGCCGCCGGTTTCAAGACCCTCGTGTTGAACACGATCGACTACGACAGTCTCGGCAAGCCAGGCCAAGCGATCTGGGTCGTATGCGGCGGACCCTACGCCGACAAGTCATCCGCTGACGCGGCAGCCGCCGACCTGCGGGCGGCGGGCTTCAGCGGCGCATACGCCAAGATCGTCCAGTAGGAGACGCGACCGTGGGTTTCACTGGCAGACTGATCACGAAAGGCCTGATTCAGCCGATGCCACTGGAGGTCGGAGTCTGGCTCGACACGCTCAGAACGGTACGTCCGACTGTGGTCCACTGCTCACGACAGCTGCTTCGTCTTCGCAGCTGCCAACTCGTCTGCGTCAAGGAAGCCACTCTCAATGAGCCGTGCGAGCTTCTCCAGTTCATCGGCGAGCGTGGGTGAACCGCCCGCGCCCGCCGGCGCGTCGGCTGCTGACGACCCCTGACCCCGTTCGTCATGGAAGGGGATACCGATGCGCCTCGGGAGCGGCGCGAGACTGGCGCGCACCTCCCCCGCACTGCGGTCGTCGACTAAGAAGAAGGCCGCATCTCCCGACTTGCGATGCAGGACGATCTCGGCGCGATCCTTCACGCCCTTCGCCGCAAGAGCGCCGATTGCACCGAGGGCGAGCGTTGGGAGCAGTCTGGACTTCGCCACCAAGCCGCCGCCGATCTCGATACTGTCCGCATCCGCCAGGGCGAGAAGAGGCTCGGAGCCCAAGAGGACATGCGTCTTGGTGAAGGAGAGCGGGCCACCGCGGGGAGGGCCCAACTGTGGGGCACCACCAAGGTACTTCGCGGCGATCCCGGCGGCCATTTGCCCCGGCAGCGGAACCGTGGTGACACGCTCGACAAAGGCAAGCGATACGTCTGCCTGCACGGCCGCAGGATCCGCCCCACGACACCATCACTCCCGTCTCGGTCCTGCCTCGTCAGAAAGCTGACTTTGGTATCGGCCGCACCTTGCTCCCGCCGCTCTCACCACCGTCAGGGGGCTGTGAGACCGGTGGTCAGCGCTCGCGCGGTCTTCTCGGTCCTGGAATAGCCGCAGCGACATTGGTAGGGTCTCGGTTCACGGGGCGGATGCACGGAGGGAGCCATGTCGGTCTGTCGATCCTGCGGTCGAGACGTTTGTGACGACGCGGCCTTCTGCGGGTACTGCGGGGCTAGCGCCGTGGGACCGGAGCCGGGAGTCATCGCTGCGGCCGCGGATTCGGCGTCGCCCCAAAGGGTCTGCTCGCAATGCAGCGTGGAGAACACACTCGACTCGGTCTTCTGTGCCACTTGCGGAACAGCCAAGGCTGCGCCTGCAACGCCGGCAGATGCGCCGCCCGTAGCGTTCGCGCAAGCGTACCCCGACGTACTCACCTGCTCCAGCTGTGGCCGCGAGACAGATGCCGGCTCGCGATTCTGCGCGTGGTGCGGTCAGGTAATCGGTCCGGCGCCTGCTGCGGTCGTACCAGCGTCAGTCGCGACCTCCCCGACTGCGCACACACCGCCGTCAGCGCCGGTACGATCTTCGCCGACGCGGCGCTTCAGGCCGGCCCGAGTGGTCGCTGTGGCGGCACTTCTTGCGGTCGTCGTCGTCAGTGCTGCGACCGCCTATGCCGTCACCCGATCCGACGACGGGGCCACCATCTCCGACCACACCACAGATGTGCCGACGCCAAGATCAACTCTTCCGACTGGAAAGGTCACTCCCACTCCGAAGATGACCAAGGCCACCGGCACGCCCAAGCCAAGCTCCACCGCGCCGTCGTCGAAACCCACCCCGACTCCGACCGAGGCCGCACCGGTGGCCCATGTGGCTGCGAACACGTGGTCGCGCGTCACAAGCACTGAGCCGGGGACGTTCGTCAACCCCGCTTTCGGCGATTCGTCCAAAGCGTGGGTGGTCG
>Ga0114951_10006027_pt1 | contig 10905 bp, 13 predicted proteins | sample AM7aDNAmetaG_FD_88677 | JGI IMG/M metagenome (GOLD analysis project Ga0114951, IMG submission 88677) | Freshwater microbial communities from Finland to study Microbial Dark Matter (Phase II) - AM7a DNA metaG | ecosystem: Environmental > Aquatic > Freshwater > Lake | place: Finland: Lake Alinen... | reverse complement strand
CTTTCGCAAATTGGAGCCAAAACCGGTTTGTTGGGAAAAAAAGATAATTTCAAAAGGGTCGAAGTTTCAAAACAACTCTGCACAGAAAATAATTTGTGCATAACAAAATAAATTTATGAGACGAGAAGGAGGAGAACAATTTTTAAACGAAAAATATTCAGACTTACAGGCTTCACAAGAGGTTGAAAGCGCAGTGAAGCGTCAGGAAATTCGCTCGAGCGAAAAAACGAGAGATAAAAATGATAAAGTTGAGGCATATTTAGGCCGTCTCGAAGAAATTTTTGATGTGGAAAATCCAAAGAGAGAAAGGCGCGTGGAATTTTTGAAAAATAAACTGCACGAAAATTTTGTTATTAAGCCCGATGAAATTCCCGAAAGCTATTTTAAACATCAGCAACAAATTGCCAGAGAGCGCGGATATGGAGATATTGAAGTAACAGACGAAATGCGAAGGCAAGTAGCAGAAACAATCAGGCATGACCAAGCTCAAAGTTTGGATGCATGGGTTGATTATTTTGGCTCCCCAGATGCAACCTATCCAAACTGGTTAAAATATTTTGCTTTTAGAAGCATTACGAAACTTGCTGAATACGACAAAGAGAAAAAGGAATTTAAAAAAAGAAGCAAGGGGACTACTGCAAATTTTCCAGATATAAATCGCGAAGCTTTAAGTTATGTTTTAGACGAAGTTGAAAAATCTCACACAAAAGGAGTTAGAGAGAATACCGATGATGAACAATGGGAAAAAGCGTTGAAAAACGCGAATTTTGGAAAACTTTACGCGCAGGCAATTGAAAAAATAACTCCTGCATCAGAAGAGGAAAAAGAAAATATTCAGGGTGAATGGATAAAATACGAGCAGGGAAGTGATGCTGAGCCACTTTATAAATCTTTGCAGGGACACGGAACCGGCTGGTGCACGGCTGGCGAAGGAGTTGCAAAAGCGCAATTGGAAACGGGAGATTTCTATGTGTTTTATTCGAAAGATAAAAGCGGACAACCCAAAATTCCAAGAGTTGCAATTAGAATGGAAAACGGAGAAATCGCCGAAGTCCGCGGAATAAACGCCGACCAAAATTTGGAAGGAAGTATGACAGAAATTGCCAAAGAAAAAACAAAAACCTTGCCTGGAGGTGAGAAGTATGACAAGAAAACTGAGGATATGAGGCGACTGACAGAAATTGAAAAGAAGTTTATATCTACCAAAAATATAGAAGGCGAAATAGAGAATCTTACTTTAATACCCAAAAGATCGGGTGATGATGGAAAAGTTGATGATCAAATTGACAAATTAAAAGCGGATTTAAAACAGATAGAATTAGAAAATCAAAAAGTGGAATTAACAAAAGAAGAATTAAGGTTTTTGTATGGAATGGACGGGCCAATTGAAGGGTTCGGGTATCAGAAGGATCCAAGAGTGGATGAGATATTAGCAAATAGGAATGACATAGAAGATTATATTGAAATTTATAAAGATAATTCAAAATATAAGAATGTACGGGAGAAATGGAAAAAATTATTAGAAATTAAGAAAAAACTTTATCCTATTCTCAATATAGACAAGCAAATATATTTGTTGGAAATTAAAAAAGAAGACAGAATGGCTGATGGAGATAATTATGATGATTCGGATGCAGAAATAGATGAGTTGAAAAAAAAATATAATAATGAAGGTAATGTCACATTGTCAAAAGAAGAATTAAGATTTTTATATGAAATTGATGAACGGATTGAGATTTTTGACACGCAAGCAGAAGAGATAACGCGAGCAAGAGATAAAAATAAAGATTATTCAATAATTTTTGACTGTGATCCTGATGATGTGGCATTATATGCGGAAGAGCTTGGAGACAGTACATTAGTTTTTGTGGGGAATTTAATTGCAGGAAAAATAAACAAAATTCCGATAAATTTAAAATATGTCGTCGGAGATGTTGGATTTGGCCATAGCAAATTTGAAGAGCTACCGCATAATTTAACTTTTGTTTCTGGCAGTTTAGTTGTTGGTTCCAGTAGAATTAAAGCATTGCCGCTAAATTTAAATTTTATAGGCAGAGATTTAAATATACGGGACAGTCAAATAAAAAGCATTCCATTGGGTTTAAATTATATCGGCAGAACCGTGATGGTTGATAAAGGTTCTGCTTTGGATTTTAGTAAAGTTAAAATTGGAGGGGAAATAATTTATGAATAACAAAATGAAAAACTTAAAATATTATTTTGAAAAAGCTCAAAGGGAAAAGTTTGCTATTCCGCAGTTTAATTTTTCTGATTTTTCGCAGGTGAAGGGGATTGTGGCGAAAGCTTTGGAGATGAAGTCACCGATTATTTTGGGAACTTCGGAGGGAGAAAGCAAATTTTTTGGATTAGATGAGGCAGTGGCTTTGCGAAATGTTTTACGAAAAAAAACCGGACTTCCTATATTTCTAAATTTGGATCATGGGAAAACTTTTGAATATTTGAAGCAAGCGGGGGATGCGGGGTATGATATGATTCATTTTGACGGGTCGAAATTGCCACTTGACGAGAATATTAAAATTGCAAAAGAAGTTGTAAAATATGCACGTAAAAAGGGGATTTTGGTAGAGGGAGAAGTTGGGAAAATTGGAACTGACGGATCGCGACTTTACGACACGAAGTTTGAAATTAAAGAAGAAGATTTAACAAAACCCGATGAAGCTTTTAAATTTTTAAAAGAGACTAAAGTTAATTTGTTGGCAATTTCGATGGGAAACTTTCATGGAATTGAAATTTCCGGTATTGACCCAAATTTGCGGCTGGATGTTTTGAAAGCGGTAAAAGAAAAAAATCCGGATGCCTTGTTTGTTTTGCATGGGGGGTCGGGTACTCCCGAAGAAGATATTAAAGAGGCAATAAAAATGGGGATTGTAAAAATAAACATAAACACAGAGTTGAGGTTGGCTTTTTCAGGAAACTTGCGAAGATTTTTGGATAACAACAAAGAAGAAATTGTTCCATATAAATTTTTGCAGGATGCGATTTTTTCGGTTGGAAAAGTGGTGGAGAAAAAAATCACGTTGTTTGGAAGCGCCAACAAAGCGTAGGGTATTTACAAAATCTAAATAATATATTAACATCTAAATATTATATAAAATCTATGGCTAAAATAAAATTAGAAAGAGAAAAATGTATCAGTTGCGGGTCTTGCGCCGCTTTGTGTTCTAAATATTTTGAATTGATTGATGACGGAAAGTCGCACATAATCGGTTCTGTAAAAGCAGACGTAGAAGAACTGGAAACAGAAAAAATTGAGTGCGCCGAATCGGCGGCAGAAGCTTGTCCGGCACAATGCATACATATAGAAAAATAAAATTATGACGATAAAATTATCAGCAAAAATTAGAAAAGAAATGGGGAGGAAAACCAATGATTTAAGGGCTTCAGACAGAATCCCGGCCGTTGTGTATGGACACAAGGTTAAAAATATTTTATTGGATATTGATTATAAAGAATTTCAAAATGTTTTAAGAAAAGCAGGAGAAAGCTCTTTGATTGAGCTTGATGTTGAAGGCGAAAAAGAAAAAAAATCTGTTTTGGTTCACGAACTTCAAAAGGATCCCGTAACAGATAAATTTATTCACGTTGATTTTTTCCAAGCTTCGTTGACAGAAGAAGTTGAAGTTGAAGTTCCGTTGATTTTTGAAGGAACATCGGTTGCAGTTAAAGATTTGGGCGGAACGCTGGTAAAAAATATATCAGAATTAAAAGTTAAAGCCTTGGCAAAAGATCTTCCTCATGAAATTTTAGTTTCGATTGACGGATTAAATACTTTACAAGATCACATTTTGGTAAAAGACTTAATTCTTCCAAAAGGGGTAAGGGCAACAGCCAAACCGGATGAAATTGTGGTTTCGGTGTCGGAACCGGAAAAAGTTGAAGAAGATTTGGCAAAAGAAATTACAGAAGAAGTTGAAAATGTTGAAAAAGTTGAAAAAGCCGAAAAGACAAAAGATGTAGTCGAAGAAACTGCAGAAGAGAAAAAGTAAATTAAATTTTAAGGCAATCCTGTGAAAAACGGGGTTGTTTTTTTGTTAAAAAAAAGCGATAATAAATTTGTCTGATTTATGAATTTTTCGTCATTGCGAGGAGCCAACATGCGACGCGGCAATCCAACAGAATTTTGAGAGATTGCTTCGTCGTTGCTACTCCTCGCAATGACGATGATTGTTGTGATAAATTTTTTCAAAAATAAAATTTTTTTGTTAGTTTTCATTTTGGGATTTATTTTCCCGGTTTTTTCGTTTGCGCAGAATTCCGACTTGGGGACCCAATGTGCCGCAGTGACTGCTTCGGCTGGGGGGTGCCCCAATTTAAGTTCGGCTGACTGCAAGGTTTTATTGCAGAATTGCGCCAACTATTACGACCAGCAATCTGCGCAATTGGCTCAAGACCTCACAAAAACGTCGGCGCAAAAAAACACTTTGCAAAATGCAATTACCGGTTTAAAAAAGAAAATATCCGGCTTGGAGGCAGATATAAATCAAAGCACTGTTATGGTTAAAGATTTAAATATTCAAATTTCAGACACACTGGTTTCAATTAATAAAACCACTCAGCAAATTCAAAATTCTAAAAATCAATTAACTGCCATTTTGCAATCTGTTTATCAGGAAGACAGCACTCCTGCATTTGTGATTTTATTGCAGGGCAATTTGTCTGATTTTTTCAGCAATTTGACTTATTTAGATAACTTAAATTCGGAGGTTGCAAATTTAATTGATACAACAAAAAATTTAAATTCATATTTACATGGGCAACAAACGAAAATGGGTGATAATGTGAATCAGCTTCAAAAAACAATTGCAATTCAAACACTCCAAAAACAACAAAATCAGCAGGCGAAACAACAGCAAGACCAATATTTGAAGTTAACTGAAGCTCAATATCAACAACAACAAAAAGATAAAGCGACAGCAGATGCTGCCTCGGCAAAAATAAAAGCGCTCCTTTTTCAAGTGGCAGGAGTTACAAAAGCGCCAACCTTTGGAGAGGCAATATCGATTGCACAAGCTGTGTCAAATTTAGTCCCGGTGAGACCTGCATTTTTATTGGCAGTACTTAGTCAGGAGTCAGCACTTGGACAAAATGTTGGAAGCTGTTTGCTTACGAATACAACCACAGGTGAAGGCAAAAGAGTTTCAACCGGAGCTTATATGCCAAAAGTATTTAAGGTAAGCCGTGATTTGCAGCCATTTTTAAATATCACCGCATCTGTTGGCAGGGATCCTCTTAATTCAATTATTTCTTGCGATACGTTTGGTTCTATGGGACCCGCGCAATTTATTCCTTCAACGTGGATGCTTTTTGCGGACAGATTAAAATCTTTATTGGGTCAGGCGGCAGATCCATGGGTTGTTAAGGATTCATTTACCGCGTCAGCAATGTATCTTTCCGATTTGGGAGCAGGTTCACAAACAGCCACCGCAGAATCAACCGCCGCATATCACTACAACGGTTCCGGAAATGCCGCCAGAATTTATTCCAGAACAGTTATGTCCAGAGCAACTTGTATTCAAACCTTCATCGACTCCGGCACAATGACCACCAGTTGCCAGAATCTCATATTCTAGTAAAAATTTGTTTATTTTTTAAATGCTTTTATAATTCCGGCCAATTTGCCGTCCATAATGGATTCTATGTCGTGCCAGCTTTTATTTATTCGGTGGTCGGTTACTCGGTCTTGGGGAAAATTGTATGTGCGCATTTTTTCACTGCGTTTTGCCCAGCCAATTTGGTCGCGCCGTTCTGAACTAAGCGCCGACAAATCTGATTCTTCTTGTCGTTGTAAAAGCCGTGCCGCCAAAAGAGTCATAGCGGTTTCTTTGTTTTGAACTTGGTTTCTTTCTGACTGGCAGGTTACAACAAGTCCTGATGGTTTGTGCACTATACGGATTGCCGATTCTGTTTTGTTTACATATTGTCCGCCCGGACCGGAAGACTTATAAGTTGAAATTTCCAAATCGGCCGGAGAAATATTAACTTCGGTTTTTTTGGGCTTTAACAAAACAGCAACGGTTGCGGTTGAAGTGTGAATGCGTCCTTGTTTTTCGGTTTCGGGAACTCGCTGGACTCTGTGAACTCCGCCTTCATTTTGCAATTCGTCGTATGCACCCGGCCCCTGCAATTCAAAAACAATTTCTTTGTATCCTCCAACATCAGACCTGTTTGATTCCATTACTTTTTCTCTCCAGTCCTGAGTTTGCCCATATCGCGAATACATTCTGTACAAATCTTTTGCAAAAATTCCCGCTTCATCCCCCCCTTGTCCCGCCCGTATTTCAAGAATCACCGATTGCTTTTCAGTTTTTTCTTCCTCCTCCGGAGTTTCCGGTTTATAATTTTTCCAGTCTTCCGCTGTAAATTTTGAGTAATCTGGTTCCGTCATTTTTTTTATTCCGTCATTGCGAGGAGCGAAGCGACGTGGCAATCTAGAGTGTGTGCACAAACTCATGGATTGCCACGCTGCAGCTCGCAATGACAAGGTATTTTCTATTTGTATCATAAATTCTTGCTTTTGGAAAGATTTTGTGATAATCTGTAATCAGTACAAGCGAGACTTTCTCGTTTGTTTTGACAAAAGGATTTTCCAAGGATTTTTTCAATGAAAGAATTTGAGTTAGAATTTCGTGTTCTTGACGGAGGGTGGGGATATAGCGGAACATGGAGGTTTCGTCATGTTAACACCTCGGAAGCAGAGATGTTTGTCCATGATGGATTATTGCCCTATCTGCGTAGAAAAATTGAAGGTGCTGTGGCGATATATCCGTCTAAATTGTGTGAAATCTCCGAGAATAGAGTCCTTCTGAAGGATTATTATTACGGTAGATAGTCTTTTGGAGTAATGGGTGTTCGCATTAAGCGGGCGCCATTTTTTTTCATAAGTATTGCTATTCTAAAAAATATATGATATTATTTTTGTATATAAATTATAATAAAAAAATGAAAGCAGATATACATCCAAAATATTATAAAGCTTCAGTTCACTGCGCGTGTGGGAACGCTTTTACTGTTGGTTCAGCAAAAGAATTTATTGAAACTGAAGTTTGCGCCAAGTGTCATCCGTTTTATACAAAACAGGAAAAGGTTATGGATACATTGGGAAGAGTTCAGAAATTCAAAGAAAGGGCAGCAAAAAAGACTGGCGTTGTTAAAGTCAAAAAAGATACAAGAGTTAGAGCTAAAAAGTAAAAAAAGAAGTGAAAGCCCGCCGTTGGTGAGGTTTGTGTAATTTTTGAGTCCTGTCCTGCGAAGCTTTAGCGAAGCAAGATTACCCTCATGAAATTATATGAGATCTTCTTAAAAAATAATGTCAAAAAGTAATATCAGTGTTGAGGAAATGGCAGAAGTTGGTGTGAATTTTGGACATAGGGTTTCAAAATTACATCCTAAAATGAAACAGTATGTTTCGGGAGTCAAAAATAATGTTCATATTTTTGATTTGGAAAAAACAAAAAAAGAGCTTGAAAAAGCCCTTGCTTTTATTTCTAAAACAGTTGCCGATGGTAAAACGATTGCTTTCATTGGAACAAAAATTCAATTAAAAGGAATTGTGAAATTGGCTGCCGAAGAATGCGGAATTCCTTATGTAACCGAAAGATGGCTTGGCGGAACATTTACAAATTTTGAAACAATTCAAAAAAGAGTAAGTTATTTTAAAGATTTGGAAAAGAAAAAACAAACCGGAGAATTGGCAAAATACACAAAAAAAGAACAATTGGATTTTGATAAAGAAATTGGAAGATTAAAAACAAAGTTTGAAGGGGTAAGAAATATGTCAAAACTTCCGGATGCAGTTGTTATTTTTGGAATTGACAGAGATATAACGTGTGCCAGAGAAGCCAAGAAAAAAGGAATTAAAATTGTTGCGATTGTGGACACAAACGTAAATCCGGATATTGTTGACTACCCAATTCCTGCCAACGATGATGCAATTTCTGCAGTTTCATATATACTCGAAAAGGTAAAAGAGTGTATAATAAACTCAAAACAAGTTAAATAATATGGTTACAATTGAACAAGTTAAACAATTAAGAGAAGAAACAGGAGTTTCTTTAATGGAGGTAAAAAAAGCTTTGGAAGAAGCCAAAGGAGATTCTGACAAGGCAAAAGAATTGTTGAGGATTTGGGGCCAGAAAGTTTTGAATAAAAAAACATCACGAGATGTAAAAGCTGGATTGATTGAAACTTATTTGCACCAAAATGGTCAGACCGGCGTATTGCTTGATATAAGGTGTGAAACAGATTTTGTTGCAAAGTCACCCGATTTTAAAGGATTAGCTCACGAGATTTGTTTGCAAATTGCGGCAATGAAACCGCTTTATGTTAAAGCAGATGATATTCCGGATGAATTTTTGGATGGCGAAACAAAAATTTACACAGAGCAGTTAAAAGACTCCGGAAAACCGGAAAACATTGTAAAACAAATTCTTGAAGGGAAACTAAATAAATATAAAGAAGAAGTTTCTTTAATGTCTCAAGCTTGGGTTAAAGATGATTCCAAAACAATAAAAAATCTTGTTGAAGATGCAGTTGCAAAATTGGGAGAGAATATAGAAATAAAAAGATTTGCAAGATACGAAATATAAACAGGTATATTGTCATTCCCGCGAAGGCGGGAATCCACGTGGATTCCCGATCAGGTCGGGGATGACAAAAGAACAAACAATTTATGATAATTGAGTATATAATTTTAACTTTATTTATTTTCAGTTTTGGAGCGGTCATGTTTATTTTGGCCAGAAAAATTCCTGTTTTGAATAATTTACCTCAAAATGGAACAACTGGAATAAGAAAGCATTATTACATTGTAAATATAGAGCATAAAATAAAAGATTTTTTCATTTTTTTCGAAAAACAGATTTTCTTACATAAATTCCTTTCATTTGTTAAGGTGATGACTTTAAAGATTGAAACTAAAGTTGACAAGTCGTTGCATAAAATAAGAAAGAAAGCACAGCAAAACAAAAAATAATTTCTTGCCGATGTAGCTCAGCGGTAGAGCGACACTTTTGTAAAGTGTGGGTCGGGTGTTCAAATCACCCCATCGGCTCAATAGTTAGTAAGTTCAAGTCTTGTGGTTGGCTCTTTGAATTTGTGGTATAATTATTTAATGTCACATAATTCATATGATAAAAAAGAATATCGAGAAAAGCAGAGTGCTATAACAAAAGCTAATTGGGAAAAAGGTACTTTTGATTTAATTTATAAAAGGGATAAAAGGATTTGTATTAGAAAAGGATGTGGAAAAAAATTTGAGGTCATACATAGCGATCCTAAAAAATATTGTTCGCAGAACTGCTCGGCAATCGTAAATAATTTAAGGAGGGGGCCGATGTCGTCAGAACAAAAACTAAAAATAGGAAAGGCACTGAAAGGAAGAAAAAGCCCATATGCGGGAGCTATAATTGTTCCAAGAGTAAAAATTGTTTGTGTAAACCCAAAATGTAAAAAGTCGTTTATTATTGAGCGGTGGATGAAAAGAAAATATTGCAGTAATAAGTGTCACATGGTTGTGATTGGTGGAGAGCCAACCTCGCCAAAAGCTTCGCGCGGAAAGGCGGGGATTAGGAAAGATATAAGCGATAAAATTTATTTTCATAGCCGATGGGAAGCGAATTTCGCCCGCTTACAGAATTATTTAGGCGTTAAATGGGAATATGAGCCAAAAACATTTGATTTAGGTTCACAAAATTATACGCCAGATTTTTATCTTCCCAAAACCGATACATACATAGAGGTTAAGAATTTTTTGTGGAAATATTCAAAAATAAGAGACGAAAAATTCAGAAAATTATATCCAGACATAAAATTACAGTTGCTATTAAAAGAAGATTATCTGAAATTAGAAAGCAAATATTCAAAATTAATTCCAAATTGGGAATTCAAAAACAGCCCGTTTAATGTAAATTAAATTTTATGCCGGAGCCAAAATTTGAAGGTCAAAACTAATAATTAAATACATATGGAAATTGTTTTATTAATCATATTTTTAGCGATAATCTTACTGGACTGTTTTTGTGTGTACCAAATTAATTTTCTAAATAAAGTAAAAAGAAATCCTGATGAGTTCTGTATTGTTAATAAACGAAGCGGATTTCGTGTTAGCGTTGGGGGAAATGGGGGGTCTCTTTCTCCAATAAGGAGGATAGAGAAAAAAGCATCGCAGAAGAATGTTATTAGCTCAAACCCAAATGAAATAAAAAAGATGGTTGCGTTTTCTATTGCTGTTTGTATTTGGACTGTTATTTCATCTCTTGTGGCTTTCATTTTCATCCTGACCTATTGACAGGAATTTATTTATAGAATAATATGGACACTGTAGTTGAAATATTCAATTAATTTTACTACTGCAAAACCTATAAATCAAAAAATTTAATTTTGATTTCAAAACGTCCGCGAAAATATTTTTTTCACAAGAATATTTTCGCGGGTGTTTTTTTCAACATAACAGAGCGGAAAGCATTTTGAAAATTAAGTAAGTAAATTAGTTTTTTAAAGTTGTTTCGAATTAGCTTGAAATTTTTCGCAAGAATTAAAGTAAAGCACACATTAGTAAGTTAGTTTATTCTATTAAGTTAGACTCAAACCAAAATAATGTTTTATTTGAGAGTTTGATCCTAGCTCAGGGTGAACGCTGGTAACGTGGATACCGGCATGCAAGTCACGGGGGTCGCAAGGCAACCGGCGAACGGCTTAGTAACACGTGGGTACATACCTTAAATTGGAGCACAGCTCGTCGAAAGACGGGGTAATTCTCCATGGTCCCGCAAGGGTAAAGCAGCAATGCGATTGAAGAAAGGCCTGCGGCGTATCAGATTGGTGGCGGTGTAATAGACCACCAAGTCTATGACGGGTAGGGGGCGTGAGAGCGCGACCCCCAAGAAT
>Ga0114951_10006025_pt1 | contig 10906 bp, 32 predicted proteins | sample AM7aDNAmetaG_FD_88677 | JGI IMG/M metagenome (GOLD analysis project Ga0114951, IMG submission 88677) | Freshwater microbial communities from Finland to study Microbial Dark Matter (Phase II) - AM7a DNA metaG | ecosystem: Environmental > Aquatic > Freshwater > Lake | place: Finland: Lake Alinen... | reverse complement strand
TCCAACCTCTTGCGGATGTTAGTGAGAAATCCAAAGAAGCCGCATATAGAATAATTTCCAGAGTCAACAATAACGCAAAAAAAAGATACTCCGATCTTCACGAGAACAACGTTGCTATCTATGACGGAAAGGCTGTAGCAATAGATTGGTAAAGATTTTTGTTGACATTCTATAAAAATAATAACACTCTTCCCACACATTTATGGAAAACACCACTCCCGCAGTCGTAATGAAGTCTGAAATCACCGGTTCTTACTGGATCAAAGGTGAGGGCTTTGAGGCCGCCACCAAGGAACAGGCATCGCCGCTGACTCCTCAGGAGGTAAGTTGGTTGCATTTCACATTTCCAAAACTTCAATTGGTTGAGGAGACTGCAACATATGCAACCTGAAGACATCAAGAGAACGGATATTGTTGTATTTACCGAAGGTGAAGATGTTGGTAAATTCGGAACTGTTCTATCCACACATACTTACACAGAAGGTACAAAGATTGTGAATGTAAAACCCGCCGGCGCCGATGTTGGGTATTGGGTTTTTACCGACTCCATTAGAAAGGCAACTACGGATGAACTGATTCATCTGCATCTTTTATTAATGGGAATTGACAAACCTCAAATTTAGTAACATATTATTTTTATGTACACCGCAACTATTGCTTTTGGTTCAACCGCCGGAACGATTCTTCCTGACGAACTTCCTTCCACTGAAATTATTCCTATCTCTGATGAAGATCAGATTGATATCGCTCCTTCCTCGAAATGTGTCGCTGAAGGTATGAACGTTTTCGTTCAACTTAAGGATGGCCGTCACTACGTTGGAAATCTTAACAATGTTGGAACGACTGAGTTCAATGTTGGAGACAGTCTTGATCCAATCACCGAGAAGGACGTTGTTTCTATTCGGGAAGTGTGATGCCGTGAATTGGGTGGATCGACTGTTGATATACAAATATGGAACCCGTGTCCATGTTTGTTACGTAAACATCGACGGATGTGAATATTGTAAGAAGGACGTTTCTGGAGATGGAATGGTTCTATACGACGAATTCGACGGAACCGTTCTTGTTTTAATGGATGCGGAGGAACCTTACATCGTGAGAGTTCCAAGATATTCAGTAGAAATTGAAAACAATTCTTGACTTTTTATAAATTAGGATCATCGTCCTACTTATGAATCACACCGAAGTACTTGATTTCGAAATCATCCAACGGCAGATTGAAAATTTCGCCAACGATTTGAATCGGTCCATCTTCGCCAAGACGGGGGAGAACCACAGTTTTCTGATCCAAGAACAAGTACGGGAATTCACCGGTAACGATCAGTTTGTTATCGATGATGAGTTCTCCGAGGAACCTGATGAATTGGATGTTGATTATACACGTAGGGACGAGCCCGAAGATCAATTTCGTACTGACGCCGAAGCTGATGGTGATGTTCTGGCTTCTGCTGGAATGGGAACCGATGAAGACTACGGTTATTTTGGAAACGACGGAGATGACGGAGACTAATTTCATGCCAACTAAATTTAAATACAAACAAGTCAGTGATGTTGACAACGCGTTCATTGCCAATACGTGTAACAATCTTTCAAACGCCGAAGGTTGGGAGTTGTTCGGTATGGTTCCTAATCCGAAGGGAAATTATACCACGTTGATTTTCCGTAAGGAAGACGTTCCAACAATTCTCAAGGACTACCCTTAAAATGAACAAAATCAAACTTCCTATTAAAGTTATTGACAAACGTCGTAAAGATGGTTTCTTTGGCTGTAGTTATTACATCACCGTAAGGTTCGACCACGACAACAACATAAAGGAATACGGTGTTCAAGCTCAACAATATTATGATATGGAAATTGGAGTTTCCTATATCATGACTCTTCATCGTCATTTTGATGGATTGTATTATCCAAATCCGGAATTCTAACAATGAGTAACGAAATCAATGTCGGTGAGTTAAAGAAGATTCTGGAGACCCTTCCAGATGACGCCGCCGTGAAAGTGCTTGAAGAACGCACTTCTGGTTTCAGTACATACACTCAATGGGTAAATCTCACGCCAGAAATGATGGATATTTGGGAAAAACAAATCCGTCTTGGAATGGACTAAAGTGTCATATTCGACACGTTAACCCTAAAAAATCGACTTAAAAGGTCATATTTGATCTATTAAGATCTTGACTTTTTATAAAAATAATATCTCCTTTCTCATATGAATACAAAAACTCGTCTAGATTTGAACGACACGATGTTCGAGACCATTTACAAGATGTCCGAAGGAAACCCCGGTGCTATCACCGTTCTATCACAGGTTTTATCGGAAGGTGGCCGAATTGATCCCGACAATGCGTTCGGTCCTCTTGGCATCATCATGGGCCTTGATTCAAATGGAATCTATGGCAGCGATATCTGGGTTTTGTACAAGGACATCTGCGGTCAAGACATTACCAACTTCGTCGCAGTTGATCGGGCTATTCAGCTTGGATTTATTTCTGGAAAAGACGTACTCTCGGCCATCAAGACTCGCAGCGTGAAGATCGATGTCGATGATCTTTTAAGCAAGGTTGAAAAACGCCTCCCACTTTTCGGTGGGTAATTCCATGAGCAACATTGCTGAATTTCTATTCGTCACCTTCTGGACAATCGTTATTGGCTTTCTGATGTTGATTGGGAAGATTCTGGAACATATTTCTTGACTTTTTATAAAATATAGAAATTATTGAGACATGAAATCGAAGACTCTCAATCATCCTTCTTTGAAGGTGGCAATCTCTTCTCTTCTTAAATCCAAGGAAGCAAAGAAGGTTGCCGCCGTCAATTCGGTGGATAAGTTCGTCCTTTGTTTTGCAAATACGGTGATGAGTTTTATCATCGATGCAATTGATACGAACAAAACATCTGATTGTAATTTCTTTAATACTCTCAGCGACGAGTGCTATCATAATGGTAAGAATCATGATCGATATGATTCCTACATCCCATACATTTCTCCCACAATAACCTCGGTTTGCGAAACCGTTTACAACCAACTTCACACATGATCATGATATTCATAGGTTCTATTTCATTGGGATGGTCGTTCATTAATTTTATGGACTACTTGGCAGCTGTGAATGCAAAAAACTCCACGATTAGAAAGCAGACCGCCAACTGGGCATCAGTCTGGTTCGCAGTCGGCGTCTTCGCAATACTGGTCACGTTCTACAACCAACTCGAATCAATCATTAGCCTCTTACACCGATGAGCATAGTCCCTTTCATATTCTTAACGATCATTGGGTCTTACAACGTCGGAATGGCAGCGAAGAACTTTGTTTTGATTCTCAAAACTATCCACGATGGTAAGGAAATGTCCAATCAAACGTTACTTTTGATGGTAATGCATCTTATGGCCGGTATTGTCGTATTAACTCTAACCTCCGTCGCCGAGATCCGAAATATCATCAGCACGGTACACCATTAACATGCACTTTTTCAAAACCAGATATCGAATTATAGAGTCCCAGTACAGATACGGTAAAACGTACTCTGCACAATTTCGTTATTGGTTTCTTCCGTTCTACATGACTTGTTTCATAATGGAACAGGGAAACAATTACAGTACGATTGGAGAAGCTGAAGTTTGCGCCGACCGCCACAGACGGAAGAACGTTGTAAAACAGATCGTTTAGTTGTTGACATTTTATAAAACAAGTATCACGGTACATCAATGGGAATTCCATTCACACAACACGAAATCGATGTTCTGAAAGCTAAGGGCTGGTCAGACTTCGGTGAAACTTGTGCCTTCCACAACTGGCAAAAGGTTTCAAAATACTATGGTAAGTTCAATGTCTATACGTTGATCGATGATGGTGAAGGCGGATATTGGGACGAATGGGCCGATTCCTCTTACGATACCGTTGAAGAAGTTGACGACGTTTCAAATAACTAATTTATGTGCTTAAATACTGATAATATAGACCAAGTCCCTTACAACAAGTCTCGTACTCGTTGGAAGGTTTTAATGACCGTTTCCACGACTCACCTTCTGGAATCACCCGTGGTTGATATGTTTTGGACCATCGGAAAAACGTATTACGCGGAATGTAAGGAACGATACGCCTATATAGAGGATGTAGGCTTTCATGTGATGATCACCCGCGACGAAGCTCGAGAACTCGCTGCCCATTGGAATGAGGTTGATAGTACTCGTCGGCACGTTGTTGTAAAGATCGAAGTCTCTGATTTCGTGGCTGCTGGTATGTTCTGTGATTGGCGCACCGAGACGTGGACAACGTGTAAGGTCGTCGAAATCGCTCGCTAACACCAAAATTTTATGTGTCTATCTGCTGCAAATGTAAAACAAACCCCGTTCAGGAAGTCCACGACCCGTTGGAAGATCGTGTTTAAAAATGACGAGACCGGAGAATTGACTTCTCCTTGTATCGATATGTCTTGGAACGTCGGACAGACGTACAAAGCTCGGGCTCGTAAAGAGTACGCTGATAAAGTTGATGTGGGCTTTCATGTCTTCGTGACTCGATCCACGGCCCGAGACGTTTGTGATTATTGGCAAAGCTGCTTCGCCAAGCCCGGCAAACGTTACGTCGTTGTGAAGGTCGAGATTTCTGGGTTCGTTGCGGCTGGATACTTCACACCGTACACCAACGACACCAAGTCAGAAACTTGGAAGAAATGCAAGATCGTTAAAGTCTCACCTTAACACCCAAATATTATGTGCTTAGATATTGCTGGAGTAAAACAAACACCATTCCGAAAAACCAATGTTCGTTGGAAGGTGATGGTTAAGAATACACACAATGGACTTTCTTCGCCCGTTGCGTTCATGGATTGGGAAGTCGGTCAGACATACACGGCAAAACATAATTGTGCCGGTGTTTTTTCTACCAAGAGCCAAGACATAGGTTTTCACGTACTGACCACTCGTGTTTCAGCTAGGAAGCTTTGTTCGCACTGGAATTCTATATACAACAACGACCACGTCGTCGTAAAAACCATCGTGTCGAAATTTGTTGGAGCCGGTGTTTTTGGAACGTACAAGGCGGCGTATCAATCCGAAACCTGGAAGAAGTGCAAGATCGTGGAGATTGCCCGATGAACAACGATAAAGTTTCGATTGTCATCAAGGGCATGACACGAGAACAAGCACGCACCTTCTGTAGTTGGTATGAAGGACAAGGAGAACAAGACCAAGGAGTTTGGTTTGAAGTTCACGATGTTCGCCCACCAACTACAGACGTTCAACGAAAAGGCGGATACCTTGAAGAGATCGATGATGTTCTTACTATGTACGTGAAATAAATTCTTGACATTTTATAAAAAATAGTCACCGTCGCTCTCATGAATCCAATCGATCTACGCACTTGTCAGCCTGATCAGAAACTCATTTCATGTCATGGAATGATTTTTACATACGTTCGGCACACACCCGGAACGTATTTTCCCCATGAGGTGCGTTATCCAAACGGATCTTTGGGAACGCGTACGGATGAAGGATATGCATTTCGTAGGAATCGTCTTCCATGTGATCACAATATCGTTGAGATTCTTCCCATGGAGGATTACGTACCATCGAAGAGTTTCGGATACGCTTCAGCCGTTGCCGATTTCATCATCTCTAACGTCAATTTGAACTCCGCTGAGAAGAACGTCAACAAATGGGTTGATAGTGAAATGGAAAAGTGTAAGACCGTCGAATCTCTGATGGAGTTGGTTAACATGCTTCCAAAGTCCTACAAGGGAAGTCGTCGAATCTACGAAAAGATTTACACAATCCAAGATGCTCAGAAAATGGGTTCTTGACATTCTATAAAAGATAACCACCATTTAATTTATGACATCAAAAGCAATTGTTACGTTAGTTCCTATTCCTCAACCACAGTATATGGTTGAAATTGCATTGTCCCTCACTCGTGAAGATGCCGCCTTTCTGTTGGCATTGACGGATCGAGTCGGCGGACATCCTGATAAGACTACTCGTGGAGTATTCGATCAGATTAGGGCCGGACTCTTAAATGCCGGAATCGTACAAAAGAACAACGCGTTCGAAAACGACACAGATGGTTCCCGTGGTAATCGTCGTGTGGCGGTCTATTTCAATCCTCGTAAGGAAGATTAAATTTATGAAATCAAAAGTATCAATTACAGTTGCTCCTGTCCCAACACCGGAACCGCCGAAGGTTTACACGGTAAAGTTTGACTTGGACCTTGAAGATGCCGAGACACTTCTCGCTATGACATATCGTATAGGCGGAGACCCCGATAAATCTATGCGCGGACTGTTTGACAACATCCGCCATTCACTCTCAGATGCTGGCGTCACAAAGGCTCATGAACGAAAAATCGGAATTCCAAATGGAAAGAATGGTTTCTGGATTGAAAATCGTAATGAGTTTTCTCTGTGAAGTCTAAAGAGACACTCTATCGCCTAATATGCGACGGAACTCGTGTCCGTCGTACAAAGGCGAAGCAACATCCGATCCGTTTAACTGATCCAGAATGGTTGCAAGAAATCCACCGTAAAGCGAACGATGATATTAGCTTCGTCCGAGTTAAGGATGGCCACCGACTATGGGGTTGCACCGATGCGGATGTTGAAGAAATTAAGTAATTTTCATTTGCAACTTGAGTCGTCTAACGGTTCACATTGCAAATGATATTTCTTGACATTTTATAAATAATTCTCACGATCATCACATGAGATTCATACTTGATAAAGAATTCTTAAACGATCCTTCCACGGAATACTACGTGGAAATAGGAAAGTCGGAGAACGACGTGTTCAAATGGTCTCGTTATGGAGACATGGAGAAAGTTCAATCGTTCTGTCTTGATCGTTGTGAACGAATGAGAGCGTACTATCCAAGAGGTTGCTCTTGGCGGGCAGTCGCTGTTCTTGGAACAAAACACAAAGTTTTACTGGAGTACAATTAAGATGAACTATGATAAAATTCTCGACGACATTGATTTGAAATATACTTGTGCGTCTAGGCGTCGTGATCGACTCTCTCAAATCCGAGATAGTTTGGTGGAAGCCAGAACTCAAATGTTGGCGTTGATCGATCTTAATCCATACGAACTCGATGGTATGATCAAAACCGTCGAGGAAAAACTCAGTAATGCCAATATCACATGCAAGGACTTGAATCGTCAGGCATCGAAATTGTATCGTAAAGCTGCTGGATATGATGTATGATCGAATTCCCAACAATATCCGACAAGGAGAAAGTTATTTTTCTTGAAAACCAACAAAACAAGTTGGTGACGTGGTTGCGTAAACAGATAGAAATTACCAAACTTAGTAAAGTTCCAGAACCGCATCCGTTAGACTTCGCTATGGTTGATTCCGACGAGGAAGCTCAAGCACGGGTAGTTTATTCCAGACATAACATGGATATGGAAAGTAAGATCGCTGCATACGAACGTGTATTGTATGAGATTTTGATTTTAGAAGAATCGAAGGAGAAGGCGTTTTCTCCAAAAAATAATTTCGATATTTGAAGATTTATAAAAACTCTTCTTGACTTTTTATAAAAAAGGATCATGGTGTATCTCATGAATCCTTCATCAATCACCACCGCAAAGGTCGCAGCAAAGTTCGCTTCCGTTACCGCACACGGAACGTCATTCATCGGAGTTGATTACACCTCCAAGGAATCCGGTGAAGTCAGTCGCATGGTCATTCTGATCGGTGCCAGTTACAAGTCGGTCGTCGAACGTTCACTGGCTCAGCTCGAAGAAGTTGAAGTCAAGACCGTCCTCGAAATTCAGGCCAAGGCTGAACTGGTCGCTAGTTTCAAGAACACCCTCACCAACATGGAGAAGGGTCTGGAAAACGATGCATACACGAAGAAAGGTATGTACGTTTCGATCTGTAAGGGTATCAAGGTTCTTGAGCACGACGAATCCTTTGAAGTCTGTGGCCTCGTAATGTCCAAGAAGGTTCTCGTTGAAGGCACCCACAAGGTTGTCAATTCTCGTCCTCTGACGATCATCAAGAACAATCTCAAGAAAGATCTTCCGATTTCCAAGTATCGTACACTCGCTCTTGACCTCGGTCACTTGGAAGCGATTCGTATCGGCGGAACCGAAATCGAAGTTTCTTATTAATTCTCTTGACTTTTTATAAAAATAAATCACCGTCCAACTCGTAATAACCAATTTCCCTCATGAAAACCAATACATTCGTTAACTCCCTCGGTCAGACAGTTCGGATTCCGAACTTCTTTAACAACGCTGAGTATGGCGTAAGTCTTAAAATGGCAGCTGGTCTACAAACCACTCTCACGGCAGTTTCAACTGATATGTCCATGGATCTCCTTTCAGGTCGTCCTTTCAATCCTCGGGTACGTGGTATTCTTCCGGCAGTGACGGAAGTCATTTATCGTCTCCTCAAGGAGAACCAGAGAAAGATTTCAATGGCCGATTATGTTTATATCTGCGTCGATGATGTGATCCATATGTACGAGGTTCTCGGAATTATCGATTTGATTAATGTATCAACTCTCCGTCAGTATTTTTCAAAGTTTGTGAATCGCCAACGCGATTACGTTGGCCGTCAAATAAGTGTTCCTGTTTATGAACTTCTCAATTGTAATGATTTCGTGACCAAGAAGATTCCTCAGTATGGTCGTGGTGGTCCTCGTATCGGATATCGATTCCGTTAAATAATTTCATGGGTGAGGTTCAAAAGGCGGCTCTCAAAAGGAGCCGCCTTTTTTTTGTTGACATTTTATAAAATATCCACACCATCATTTTCATGACAAACGCGTCTCTCATTTCTCAATTGGACGGAATTATTTTCCGTCTTAAGGCCAATCTTCGAACTCTTGAAGATAACACCATCATCAAGATGAATCATAATGGTCATCTTAATTATATGAATGCCCGCAATTCGATGCAAGATGATATTGATCGTCTTGGAATTATTCGGGACACCATCCTTGATGATAGTTCAAACGAGAAAGCCCCACCAACTTCGGCGGTTAACTATCTCAAGAATCTTACAACCGGTCAGAAAGATGCTATTATAGCTTATCTGTACAAGCATGACGGTGAGGAGTTCGGCGGACTTTCTCAGATCGTTACAAATTACATTGGTAGGAAAGTAACCGCTGAACAGTTGAGGGAATTTTGGACCGACTATGTGTTTGATGGAAAAATTTAATCATGAAACGACTCATCGAAGCATTCGCCACTTTCATCGAAAACTTTGACAGCGGCGACGTTGTTGCCATCACTTTTCTTATTGTGTTTGCATACATCGTGACACATTAAAATGAAATCGAAAACACCAAAAGATGGAACGAGACTGAACGGCTATGTATGGGTTGGTGGAAAGCCTGTTGCAATGGATATGTGGCCGAAGAAAGAACGAAGTTCCGAAATTATTCTTAGAGAGCATGTTAAGTCTCAGAGAGAATACATTAAACGACTTACGGAATCGGTTGAAATGGTTGAAGCGTTTCTTGCGAAGTAGTTCTTGACTTTTTATAAATAATCGTCACGGTCATTCCCATGAGCTTCACCGCAACACAGACACATTTCGCAATCTGGGCCCGTCGGAATCGTCCTTCATGGGCAAAGGATTTGTCTCTCCCAGTTGGTTCATCCGTTGATTCTTGTATCAACGTCCGTGCTAATGTCAATTTGAGAGGTTTCATTGATGTTGACAATGCGTTGGCTCTTTTGAAACTTGTGGATTCTAATCACCGTCGGTCAACGCCATATGGTCGTGAAACCAATGTAGGAATCGCCAAATATATGGCCGAATTCAAAAGCGTTGGGCATGATACCAAACGTGGAAAATGGTATGCCCGTTGGACTCGTCGTCTAAAGAAGTCTTGACATTTTATAAAACGTCATCACTGTTCCTCTCATGTTAACCAACAATCCCTCTGATCTGGACGAATTTATTTGTGGACATTGGAACAGGGAAAAGCCGGATTCATTCTACGATTCTCCGGAAGGTCACGCTCAGTCGAAAGAAGTTGATGAGTGCTGGAAGAGAAATAAAGTGGACGGTTTTTGGATCGATGGAATTGGTCGTGTGATGGAAGGGAAAGAATGGGAAGACCTTAATACGCCATTCGACCGCGAAGATCAGGAGATTCGTGTTGGCGATACCATTGTGTACGCAATGCGAGACTTAACGGTCTCCAAGCTACAGATCACCAAGATAGGCGATCTTAATGGTTACGAACGAACCATGTACGGTATCGACCTCTTCACAAAGAAGAAGACAAAGAACAGTTATCCTTCCCGTTGTCTTAAAGTTTCTCCTTGACTTTTTATAAATCGTAAGCCACTCTTCGACCATGTTCACAGAAACCCTTGGTCAAGCACTTGAGGCTATTACGACAGAACTAGAAAACCGAAAGGTTGTTCTGTTCAATACCGGCGTTGACTGGTTCGACAACTTCCGCTTTGGTGGACTGGCTTACAATCAAGATCGTGAAGTCCACGCTGAAATCGAGACGATCAAAGGAAAGAAGACTCACAAGTTTGCACATGCTCATATCTGGCGCCACGAGACTGGCCGTTATGAATGGAACCTTTACGTTTTATAAAATGAAGAATCACATTTACAAGCTCACCAACGACGACATTCTGTTTATCTCTCAAATGATGGTCAAACTCCACGAGAGGACAGACGTTCCTTTCAACGAGGAAGAGGTTGCCCGTCAACTGATGGCATCTCTTATTTGTTGTAGTGTTAAAAATGGTGGTTGACTTTTTATAAATAATCGCCACAGTCATTCTTATGAAAGATCCAGTAAGCATTACGTTCTCCACGAAAGCCAAGCATGGACTCGCAGCAAGTATCTTGAATAGCGAAGAAATTCCATTCGAGTACACCAATGATACATTGAGTATCCGCGTGGAACGATGCAACTTGGACATGGCC
>Ga0114951_10006024_pt1 | contig 10907 bp, 7 predicted proteins | sample AM7aDNAmetaG_FD_88677 | JGI IMG/M metagenome (GOLD analysis project Ga0114951, IMG submission 88677) | Freshwater microbial communities from Finland to study Microbial Dark Matter (Phase II) - AM7a DNA metaG | ecosystem: Environmental > Aquatic > Freshwater > Lake | place: Finland: Lake Alinen... | reverse complement strand
GCGCACTGGCCAAAAACCCGCCCGTCATCCTAGCCGATGAACCGACCGGCATCCTGATCTCTAATACTAGCAAAGAAATCATGTCTATTCTCACCAAACTGCATAAGTATTAAGGTATAACCCTGGTCATGATCACCCATGACCCCAATATCGCCCGCTATTGCCAGCGCATCGTCCACATCGAGGACGGACTGATTCTCAAGGAGGAAATACTATGAAATCCTTATTTGAACCCTTAAGGACCGCCTGGGTCTCTGTAGTTACTCACAAGCTCAGAAGCTTCTTAACTATTCTCGGCGTTGTCATCGGCGTGGCTGCCGTTATCATCCTGATGTCTGTCGGCAAGGGCACCTCTTCCCGTATCCTTTCAAGCCTGACTTCCCTGGGCACCAACATGATTTTCATGACGCCAGGCACCTCCTCCTCCAGCGGTGTCCGCGGTGCTTTCGGCTCCGGCACCCCCCTTACATATGAGGACGCTGAAGCCATCAGTAATGAGGTACCCAATATCAATGCCGTGGCTCCTTACGCCAACTCCAATACTCAGGTCATAGCTGGTTCCAGTAACATGAACACCCAACTCGTGGGAGTAACCCCTTCCAACCAGCAGGTCTACAATGTTGAAATGACTTCCGGCGACTTTATCACCCAGGCCGACTATAACCGCATGTCCAAGGTTGCCCTGATCGGCTCCGAGGTTGCTACCACACTCTTCGGCGAAGATGACCCCGTTGGTCAAAAAGTTCGGATGGGCAATACCGTTTTCAACATTACTGGCCTTATCAAGAGCAAGGGGACTACCAGTGCGAGCTCTAACGACCGCAATATGATTATTCCGCTATCCACACAGCAAGCCCTGTTTTCCCGCAACCGTTCTACAACCGGACAGCATAATGTCAACAGTATCACTATTCAGGCCTCGTCCAAAGAATTGATTGAAACGGTTAAAGAGGACATCACCATCCTGATGGAGACCCGCCACAAGATTGAAGCGGGAGGCACGGATGACTTTAAGGTCACCACCTCGGATGAATTGATTTCCACCATTAACGCCTCTACCCAGAGCCTGACCCTCCTGCTGGGCGCTATCGCCGGTATCTCGCTGCTGGTAGGCGGCATCGGCGTTATGAACATCATGCTGGTCTCCGTCATGGAACGCCGGCGTGAAATCGGAGTCCGCAAAGCCCTGGGCGCCCGTGAAAGTGACATCTGGGGCCAGTTCCTGATCGATTCCGCTTTGCTGACATTTGCAGGCGGACTAATAGGAGTGGCTATCGGGTGGGGAGGCTCCAATATGGTGAGCTATATGGGCTGGATGACCACGGTAGTTACTTCCGACATTGTGATCCTGGCTGTGGCTGTCTCAGTCGGTATCGGCCTCTTTTTTGGCTTCTATCCGGCCTGGCAGGCCTCACGTCTCGATCCTATCCGGGCTTTGCGCGCTGAATAAATAAATAGATGCATAAGAGAATGGCAGACTGTAATAAAACAAGCTGCCATTCTCTTTCAATTTTTACTTTGAAATATGAAGTTATAAAACGCAGAGGGTAGACAATGAATTGTCTACCCTCTTTAAAAATGATGATCCTGCCAATTATTAGTTTTTATTGCTTAGCTATCAATAATCCCACTCTTATCCATTAATCATAAGATCACACTTAAACCGAGTTAAGCTGACATCGGGTGTGCGATTCTTACACCAGAACGACGATAGCAGGTTGGCCGACTGCATTGATCGCAATAAATAAAAGGCAATCTGTCGCTCTCGGTAATGTTGAGATGAACCATCCAAGTTTCAGCGGCGGGCGTTTTACTGAAACTACAACCGGGTTTTGAGTTTTTACGTGGTAGGATCACCATCTGTTCGTTCATTTTAACCCTCCTTCTAACCTTTGGTTTGATACCTGATATCCATGTAATCTTAAGATAACATGACATTATTAAAAAGCCATTAATTTATTGTTAAAATCCGGTTAAGATTATCAACCCGGTTTGGAATTTTCTGAATAATACACTTAATTTTAAAAATAGTAACCAGGAGACAAATTACAAACAGACAGGGGGTTAATTGAATAAACTGTTATCGCAGATTTATATTGATTCGTTGTGCCTGGTGAAGGCCAAGCTGATAGCGGGGTTGTGGGTACTGAGTGGACTTAAGCAATTGAGCTGCCGGCGGAGGTCACCGGCGCGTTGATAGTGATCTGGACGCTGCTGGTGCAGCATTATTTCAGGAAGAGAAGGGGAGGATAGGGATAGGGCAAGGGATAGGGGCCCTTACAGCGGTCAGAGAAGAGTGATTAAGTAATAAGTTTAAGAGGATAAATTTGAAACAAATTACTTGCACCAGATTTCAAGAGACCACTCCCAACTGCAAAGGAGTCTCTTTGCAAGAATGAGCTATTTAGAGGCAATGAAGGCTTCTTTTGCTCGATTACGGGTGCAATGAAATGAATTAAAAGCAAATATTGAAATTAATTTACATAACGATGCATTGTCCGGAACAGGACCTGCAAGAGATCAAAGGCAGTGAAGCCTTATCCTGAGATGTGATCAAGGACCAGATGCCGGCCTGGCAGAGACATCAATTACCTGAGCATTAATACTCTTATTTCCTGGTCAAGACAGCCCACAGTTCCGTAAAATCTTTTTCCAGTTTTGGTCTTTCCAGTAATACCCGAGCGATATAGTAAATCATAAATATTATGATGTAAAAGACATATAAGAGGGTAATAAGAACTCTGATCATGGTACCCGGCAATACTGGACGAATCCCGAAGTTGAGTATTAACAAGATAAGCAGAAGAGCAATAGACCAGGCTGTAACCATATGACAGGAAACCCAGGCCTTGAAAGTTTTTGGCTCCGGCGAAGATGTGTTATTGTTTTCCCAGACATGCAACTGGCGCCAGATTACGGACACATAAATTTTTAGCATTTTTCTTTTTATAATCAACCAGATAATTAAATAAATGCCGATAACGCCCACAAATAATTCAAGAAATGCAATGCTATAAAACTGTGTATCACCCGAAGCAAAGAGAGAGATAATCAAAAGGACACAGAAAATCAGAACAAGGGCGAAAAGACCTGTAGTAATTTTACTGCGCTGATACCAGTTCTTTTTTGTGCCAGGTCCCTGGTCTGCTACATTTTTACTTTCAGCCATATCTATCCTCCTTTAGCGTATCGGAACGGTGCCTATTTTCCAATTACTTTTGGTGACCAGAACGATATTTTAGTGGATTTGCCAGAGATTAGCAATATGGAGTGGGCCAACCGAACATTTATTGGGAAGAGCCCTAACCAAGATCAGACTGCCGACAATAAATGGGCATTGTTATAACCGGAATATCTTAGTAGAGCAGGTCGGGTAAGTGCTTTGGGAGAATGACAACATATTTATCCGGCAAAACAATACAATGTAGTTATGGGGCACAATGAATCGTTATCTGTAAAGGGGTAATGCTGTAATGGTTAAACCGAATGTACCAACTACTTCCGCCTTGCCTTCACCGACTACAGTCACACCTTCCGGGACAGTGGCTGAGATCAAGCCATCGCCAGCGCCTGCGCCTTCGTCGATACCTGCACCTTTGCCACCAGCCTCGACCACAGTCGCTCAGCCAATACCGGTACAGCCTCCACCATCTCTTTCACCGTCGAGCGTAGCGACGGTTGCTGCTGCTGAGTCATCTTCACCGGCGCCTGCCAAGGCGACCACCCCGTTCAACTGGGCATTAGTGATTGGAATTGTAGTGGCAGCAATAGTGGTAATAGCCGTGATAATGATGGTCGGAAGAAAAGGTAAATAATTCAATTTGACTTGATTAGTCGGGTAAGGGTGGACACCCTTGCTGTCAGCCAAGCATACAAAGGAAGGCAGGGCTTCGCGCCCTGCCTTCCTTTTCAATCTAACGGAACCGTTAAGTTTACTTTATCCTGAGAGCTAATGTGTTAGAATAACCCGAGGCTTTCCCGGTATTGATGTTAAAGGCCTGGATGCGATATTGATAACTGTTTGAAGTCAGGGTTTCCGTGAAGACGGTGACGCCGGCTGAAACAGTGCCGACCCGGGCATAGGTGTAACCGGCGCCAATTTTGACTGCCCGTTCGATATAAAACCCTGTTTCGTTGTTAGAATTATCGGTCCACTTGAGCGAAACCACCTTGCCGCTGACGGCGGAGCTTAACCCGGAAGGAGCGTTCAAAACATAAGGGTCGATGGCGGAAATGGTCACCTTGGCGGCACTCATGGCCCCCTGGTTATCGGTTACCGTCAGACTTACACTGTATGTGCCCGCGGCCGTGAAGGTGTGAGTGACTGCGCTGCCTGAAGCGCTGCTGCCGTCACCGAAGTTCCAGGTATAGGCTGCGATGGTGCCATCCGGGTCAACGGATTGGCTTGCATTAAAACTGGCGATAAAGGGTATGTTGCCGCTGGTGGCTGAAGCCGTGATGACAGCTGCCGGAGGCTGGTTGGCGACATTCAGCATATAGTCAACCCAGGTATAAGCCTGGGAAGCATCCACGGTTCTGGGCAAATTGGTGCTTGAAGCCAGAAGCACATCTCCCGCGCCGGTAACATTATATAGATTGTAGGATTTAAGGGTGGCGCTGTTACCGGCCGTATTATCATTTATTCCGCTGAACCAGCGTGTATTGCCGGAGGAAGCGCCGGCCAGACTGCTGAAATCCAGATAGAAAGTGCCGTCACAGGCGGTGGTGGTGCCGTTAAAGGCGTAGCTGCCGCCGCTGTAATTCAAGGCTTTGGAGAGCCAGGTGGCACTGGGTTGAGTTGAGGTAGTGGTTCCCGTACCCAGGGAAGCCATCATCTGTCCGCGATTAGCCGTGTTAAGGGTTACTGCCGCCACCAGCGAAGGGCTGTAAGAGGCGCTGGCGGTCAGGGTATACACACTGCCGCTCCATAAAATACCGTTGAGAGAACGGTCAGCGGCCGGCCAGGTTGAGGAAGAAGCCACAGCCGAAGTGCCTCTCAAGGAATCATAAGTGATCCAGCGGTAACCGCCGTTCCAATCTCCGGTACCCCAGGAATTAGCGATTTTAAAAGCGCCTTTCTCGCCGCTGTCCACTAGGCCGTTGCCGTTCAGATCACACCACAGGTTGTCGTTATAGCCTACCACGGTCATGGCGTGACCACCCAGATTGGTGTTTTTAACGTATGTAGCGATGTATTGATTGACAAAGGAGTCATCTAAAGTGGTGGAGAGATCATTCCCTACTCTGCCCTGCGTCCATGAATTGACATACGTTCCTATTACCACCAAATGTCCGTTAGCCAGTTGGGACTTGATGCTTGACATAAGTACAGCCGGGTCGGAATTATAGATTTGACCGTAGCTGGCTGGGCGGTAATCCAGGGCATTACGCCAGGCGGTGGAGTTTAAACACCATTGCAGGTAGTTGGTATCGTAGGGGAATTCAGACCAGGTAACCGCGCCCTGATTCAATTCAATGGCAAAGGCGCTGGAAAAGGCGGTTCCCGTATTAGTGCCGCCGTTAAGGAAATCGTAGGTCCATTTGGGTGAGAATATGTTATTATTATTGCCGTCGCTGGCTGTCCTGCCCCTGGCCAGGTTGGTCTCATAGGTGTACTGGTAATAGGTGGTGGCCCAGGCAGTGCAGGAAGCGATGCTGCCCTGACTGCGGATAGGCGGAAAGGCCGGCAATGCGCTGTTGTCCACACTGCCCGGCAAACCAGTGTCTCCAGTCCCACTGGCAGATGCACCGGCATCTGCAGTCGCGGAGAATACAGCTTCCTGGCCCAACGGAGCGATATCCAGACCGGCCTTCGAAAGCTGGCCCTGGCCTTTAGCTGCGCGCTCCGCATTGATGCGCTTGAAAGCTATCTCATTCAATCGAATTTTCTTTATCACAGGGAAATATTTATTCAATCAGGCTGTTTCCTCGGCAGTAGGTTCAACCAGGCCGGTGCCCATATTTGTCCCGTCCGCAGAGGTACTGAAACCGGCAAGAAAACTTTCTGGGGGTGGTTGCGAATTGCTGCTCTAAGCCGAGGCATAACCCGGGAAAGATGCCAGCATCAGCACGGCCAGGATAAAAATAAATACCAGGTTACGCAGGAATTTATTCATTTTCCCCCCTTTACCTTTTAAAAATGCTCCGGTAGATAAGTCGGATTGAGTGTAAATTTGTTTACTATCCTTACCAGGCAGATTATATTCGTCCCTGGAAAGAAGGATTTTGCCTCAGAAGATAAGAAAGTTAAAATATATTCGTAGTTGTTGCGGTATTTTTATCTTGATAAACAATTTTACCTTTCACGCAGAAGGTTCGGTATGACAACAAAGTCATGTTTATGTGTGAATTTAGTACTATACCAATAAAATGAAAACAGGGCAGGAGAGAAAGACGCTGTGATTTTTGATTCGTGATTAATGAGCAGGGGCAGATATGCAGGCCAGAAGCAAAAACGAACCGCCCGGTTATTGGCCGGGCGGTTTTGATGTTATTTACTTTTTCTGAAGTCCAGTTGTTCTGTTAATTTGTTGCCAGATGCTAATAGCAGTTTTATTCTTTCTGATAAAGAAAAACGCCTATCCTATATTCATGCTACGGTAAATTGATGGGCGCGCTCTTGTTGTAGTTTGCCACCAGCAAGCCGAAGTCGGCGATGTTTACTGAAAGGCTGTTGTCAAAGTCGGCCATGGCATTATAACCTGACTGGCCGAAGCTCTTATTATAGGAAGATACCAGGAAACCAAAGTCGGCGATGTTGATATTGATATCATTATTGGCGTTGCCTTCCAGCAGAGTGCCCATGTTTACTGCTGTCGATGGCAATGCGATTTCCACTCCTGCTTTTTTATTGGTCAGACAATGGGAAGTAACTGCGCTGATGTCGTAGGTGCCGGGTAGTATTCCGCTGGCCGTGGCTACAGCAGTGTTGCCGCTCTTAGCCGTGGTCAAATCAAAAGTGTAGACAACGGTTGTCGTGCCGGGACTGAAGAACTTGACAGTCAAAGGCACTACCCAACCGGCATCCGGACGGGAACCGCCTTGCAGTGTAATACTGATATCAACATCAGCTCCCGGTGAGATATAGGTGAAACCACCCGTCGATGTCACTGTGCCGTAAGGATTGGTCACTGACACATCTACTGCTCCTGCCGCATGGGCCGGAGAAGTTACGTAGATAGTATTATTATCTTGAATCGTGTAAGAAACAGAGCTGCCGGCAAATATCACCTGCGTTGTCCCGGTAAAGTTATCTCCGCTGATGGTCACATTGTCGCCGCCGATTGTTGAGCCTGAAGAAGGCGAGATATCGGTAATTGTGATTGGACCAGTATAAGTGAAAGTGACGTTTTCAATCGAACTGGTGCCTTTTTGAGTGACTACCACATTTACTATTGCTGCTGCGTGTGCTGGAGTGACAGCATAAATAGTGAAATTGTCCTGATATGTAACTTTTGTAGAAGCAGTGCCGCCAAAGGTTACATTCAATTTTGTATCATTTGTAAAGTCTGTACCTGTGATGGTCACATTGTCGCCGCCGGCTACAGGGCCATAATTCGGTGAAACACCGGCAACCTTGGGATTAGCTGTAATTGTGTAACTGAATGATGCGCTTGATACGCCAGCGCAGGTCACTATCAGGGGAACACCGGTTCCTACTGCTACGGCTGGAGTAGTAGCTCTCATTTGGGTAGCATTATCAACGACGACGCCTGTGGCGGCATTCCCTCCAATAGTTACCGATGCCGGGTTGGAGAAGCCAGTGCCGGTGATGGTTATGAGTTTCCCGCCATATTCCGGGGCGTTAGGGGGATTGGCACTTGAAATTGTAGGAGTTACTGCAATATAGGTGAAGTTATCAAATGGTGTTGATGAGCCGCTGGGAGTGGTGACTACCACCAGCTTAGGTCCTGGTGTGCCGGCCGGAGTCGTAGCGCGGATTTGAGTGGGACTGACAACTGTCACCACGCCTGTAGTAGCATTATCGCCAATAGTAACCGTGGGACTGTCATAAAAGTTCGTTCCGGTGATGGTGACAGAGGTGCCGCCGCCTGTCGAGCCTGAAACGGGTGAGATAGCGCTAACCGTGGGGGCGCCAATATAGGTGAAGCCGCCTGCCAAAGTGTCAGAAGTAGTATCCGGGTTTGTTACCACTACATTCTGAGCGCCTGCCGTACCGACAGGGGTAGTAGCTGTCATATGGTTCGTGTCCACAAAGACGCCCGCGGCATCACTACTACCGATGGTCACCATTGCCCCGCTGACAAAGTTCGCTCCGGTGATGGACACAGCAGTACCGCCAGTAATCGGACCTGTAGAAGGTGAGATACCGGTAACCTTGATAGAGTTAGAGTAAGTAAATCCGCCCGTCAAAGTGGTAGAAGAGAGATCGGGGTTAGTGACCACTACATTCTGGGCGCCTACAGTACCGGCAGGCGCAGTAGCAGTAAGGTGGTTTGCGTCCACAAAGGCGACGCCTGTGGCATCATTCCCGCCAATTTTCACCGTTGCCCCGCTAACAAAACCAAATCCGGTGATGGTTACGGCGGTGCCTCCGGCAGTTGGGCCTGCGGAGGGCGAGATGCCGCTGATGGAGAAAGCCGGCGTATAAACAAAGCCGCCGGTCAGTGTAGCCAACATGGGCATAATACCGACTGACACGTTCTTAGTTCCAATTGTACCGGCCGGGGTAGTAGCTGTAAGAGTATTATTATCTACCCAGGTAGAAGCTGTGCAGGTTATGTTATCGATGTAAGCATAAAAACTGGAGGTAAAGTTATCGCCTTTGAGGATGACAGGGGTCCCGCCGGTCTCTATGCCTGTATTCGGTGAAATAGAGGTGATATGGGCGGTCGGATACATGTAAAAGCCGCTAGTCAGTGTCGTGCTGCCGTAAGGACTGGTGATTATGACATCTTTGTAACCTCCCACGTTCTCATTTATTCCTGTGTTACAGGTTATCGTAGTATCGTTTACAACGACTACATTGGTACAGGGGCCTTTTACTTTTACTCCCGACGATATTACCCCGGTAAAGTACTGGCCGGTAATAGTTATAGGAGTCGCAATGGTCTGCCAGCCATAATTCGGTGTAACACTGGAAATAACGGGAGGCGGTATAAAGTTGAAGCCGTTAGTCAGAGTGGCTGAACCGCTATTAGTGGTGACTATCACATCAACGGCTCCTAACGCATGTGCCGCAGTGGTAGCTCTGATATTAGTGGAATTATCAACTGCGACGATTGGGGCAGCATTGCCGCCGATAGTTATAGTCGCCGTGTTGTTAAAGTTCGTTCCGATGATGGTTACTGTGGTGCCGCCGTTGGTCGAACCGGTAGCTGGCAAGATGCTGGCAACCGTGGGATCTGCCATATAGGTGAAGCCGCCAGTTTTTGTCGCTGAGCCGCCGACTACCACATCCTGGGCTCCTGCTGATCCTGCCGGAGTTGAGCAGGTAATATGGGTAGAATCAACAACAGAGATTGAAGTTGCGGAAACGCCGCCGATAGTCACTGTTATCGGATCAGAAAAGTTCGCTCCAAGGATGGTTACAGCGGTTCCGCCGCTCAGCGGTCCGTATTGAGGCGAGATAGCGCTAATCGCGACATCCGACGTATAAGTGAAGCCGCCCGTCAGTGTCCCTGTGCCATACGAAGTGGTCACTGATACAGCTACTGCTCCTTCAAATTGAGGCGGAGTGGTAGTTGTAATAGTAGTTGCGTTAACAACGGTAAAATCTGGGAGAGAAACTTTTTGTGTGCCAAAATCAACCTCCGTTGCCCCGGTAAGGAAAGTTCCGGTGATGGTTACAACAGTACCGCCCTCAGTTGGGCCGTAATTGGGCAGGACGCTGGTGACAGTGGGTATTGGATTATAATAGGTGAAGAGGGTACTATTGGTCACTGAGCCATTTTTTGGAGTAGTAATAACTATTGTGGCTAAACCCGCCGTGGCTGATGCCGGAGTGGTACATACGTACGCCCCAGTTGAGTTTGAGATGTTTGTCGCAGTGACGCCGTTAAATGTGCATGTCCCTACCCCGCCGGCAAGGCCACCTCCGCTGATGGTAACAACGGTCCCGCCGGTGGTTGGGCCTGTACTCGGTGTAACACTGATAATCGTTGCCGTGGCCGCCGCCGCCGGTACAGCGATCACCCACATCGTGGATACCACCAGGCACAATGCGATCAAGATTCGCCAGAAAAAGTTACCTTTTAAAAAGCGGGTTTCCATATCAGTTCCTCCTTATTTTTATTGGTTTCCCAATATGTAGCCTTATATCCTGGATGCTTATTGATATTTATGGCCTGTTCCCTGGCGAAGGAAACCACCTCTGCTCCGTCAACTCTTTCCCCTGTCGTCCCTTAAAGGCAACCAAATCCTGAATTTTCACTAATTTAATTAGTAAAACAATGACCAAAAATTTTTATATAGTCATTCTAGCATGATAAAATTTAAAAACAAGTGACAAATGTAATAAAAAAAGTAAATAATTGGTAAATATTTGGTAACAAAAAGTAAATTTATTCCTCAATATTTTATAACCAGTCGGTTTTGAAGTTTAGCTGGAAAAACATTTAGAAACTTTTTAATAGAACTAAATCCGCTTCATTGTCAAATCAGAGTTCTCACTCTGAAACGGTCAAGCCGCGAAATTTATGCCAACGACTTCCACCAAAGAGGGAAAAGGTATGGGTATTGAGGAACGGGGCAAGATTTAACTTTACGACAAACTCGACTTTTCTTCTCGGTTGTTTAAGATCTTTAAAAGCCAAAGCAAAACTTCCAATAAAATAGCCGCCAGCATTTCAGGGCTTCCGGCGGCTATTCCTGTTTCTTATTTAACTTCGATTATTGATTATGATATTTAAATTTTCTCTCTATGGCACCTCTACCGGCGCAATCTT
>Ga0114951_10006023_pt1 | contig 10907 bp, 10 predicted proteins | sample AM7aDNAmetaG_FD_88677 | JGI IMG/M metagenome (GOLD analysis project Ga0114951, IMG submission 88677) | Freshwater microbial communities from Finland to study Microbial Dark Matter (Phase II) - AM7a DNA metaG | ecosystem: Environmental > Aquatic > Freshwater > Lake | place: Finland: Lake Alinen... | reverse complement strand
GACTTGGTTTCAAAGGACTATTGCCTATAACAAAGCTTTTGAAGAGCTTCATAGGCTTACAGATAGAGAGCTTGCTGACTTGGGTATCTACCGTTGTGAGATACATAATGTTATTGCGAATACGTTGAGGGATAGGATCCCAAGTCAGTCTTTTTCTTGATAAATAACGGGGAAGCAATTCCCCGTTTCATCATTTTTGGAGGCATCTATGCAAATAACCCTAGAACAATTGACTAACTTTTTCGAAGACACTGATAATTTCGTTCTTGAGAAGTTCGTTGACCCAATCAATAAAGTAATTCAAGAATTTGAAATCAATACCCCAGAACGTGTCTCTATGTTTCTTGCTCAGGTTGGGCATGAGTCTGGTGGTTTGACGAAGCTTCATGAGAACCTAAACTACAAGCCAGCTCGTTTGCTTCAAATTTTTCCAAAGTATTTCAGTGATGTTGATCCAGAAGATTATAACACCCCTGAAAAAATCGCCAATAGAGTTTACGCGAGTCGTATGGGCAATGGAGATGAAGAATCAGGCGACGGCTATCGTTTCCGTGGTCGCGGCGCAGTTCAGCTAACGGGTAAGTCAAATTACCTCGCTTGCGGTAAAGACCTCGGCGTTGACCTCGAAGAAAATCCAGACTACCTAGAAACTCCAGAGGGTGCTATTCGTTCGGCTGCTTGGTTCTGGGATCAGCATGATCTCAATGAATATGCCGACAATGGCGACGTGACGATGGTGACAAAAAAAATCAATGGCGGTACTATTGGTATTGAAGAGCGTACAGAGCTCTATAGGGAAGCACTAAGAGTTTTTGCTTGATTTTTCAGGTATACTAGGGTATCATATGATGATTGTTAGTTTACGGAGGGCGGATGACCAACTTTTACACGCATGTTCATATGAGAGGCAACAAGATATATCTTCGCGGCTATGAAAAAGGTTTGCGTGTAACGGATATCGTAGACTACTGCCCTTACATTTTTGTTCCAAATGATAAGGGCAACAATAAAACTCTCGACGGACAACCAGTCCGTCGAGTAGATTTTGATAGCATTTCAGAAGCCAGAGAGTTCCTGAAGAGCTATGAAGAAGTAGATAACATGAAGATCTACGGTCTAACTTCCTGGCCATATCTCTACATCTTTGATAATTACAAAGGTGATATCGACTATGACCCTAAAATGGTCAAGATCGGAACACTCGATATTGAGTGTGCTGCCGACGATGGATTCCCAGACATTCAAAAAGCTGATAAGCCTCTGACTGCGATAACCGTGCGTTGTCGTGGGCGCAACTATGTGTTCGGTTGTGGAGAGTTTGAGACGGACGATCCGAACACTTATTATATGCAGTGTGAGACGGAGACCCAACTCGTTCATCAGTTCTTGCAGTGCTGGAAGGTTCTTGATCTAGATATCGTTACTGGCTGGAACATCGAGTTCTTCGACATTCCTTACCTAGTCAACCGTATCAATGCACTTGGTATGAACCCAAAGAAGCTCTCTCCTTGGGGGATACTAGACGAGAGGGAAGTTGAGTTTCGTGGTAAGAAGAACCAGAGCTTCAGTCCAGTTGGTATCAGTGTGCTTGACTACTATCAACTTTATCGCAAGTTCAGCTTCGGTAATCAAGAGTCATACAAGCTAGATTATATCTCTCAAGTTGAACTAGGAGAGAAAAAACTCGACTATTCTGAGTATGGTTCGCTGCTTGAACTTTATAAAAACAATCATCAGAAGTTTATTGAGTATAACATACTCGACTGTTTGCTCGTTGAGAAACTAGATGATAAGCTGAAGTTCCTTGAGCAGGTAATGGCTCTTGCCTATGATGCTAAAGTAAACTTCAATGACACTATGACTACTGTGAGAGCTTGGGATGTTATAATACATAACTATCTTCTTGAGCGAGGTATTGTTATCCCTCAGTTTAAGAAACAATCAGACCATCAGGCTCTGGTTGGTGGATATGTTAAGGAACCAAAGATTGGTCTCAGCAAGTGGGTTGTGTCGTTCGATTTGAACAGCCTGTATCCTCATCTGATCATGCAGTATAACATCAGCCCAGAAACACAATTTTTGTGGCGACCTAATAATTTTCCTTCAATTGATGACATTATCAATAAAGTTGACTTATTTAAAAATAGTAACTACATGAGTGGTATGGAAGATTGCGCTGTCGCTGCTAATGGATGTCTTTACACAAAAGACAAACAAGGCTTTCTCCCTGCATTGATGGAAAAGATGTACAACGATCGTGTCGTATATAAAAAGAAGATGATTGAGGCGAAGCAGAGCTATGAGAAAACAAAAAACAAAGATGATGAGAAGCTAGTTGCTCGTTACCATAATATGCAAATGGCAAAAAAGATTCAGTTGAACTCAGCTTACGGTGCGTTGGGTAATCAGTACTTCCGTTGGTTTAATTTCAATCACGCTGAAGCTATCACGACTTCGGGTCAGCTATCTATTCGCTGGATTGAAAAGAAAATGAACGAATATATGAATAAGATCTGCAAAACAACTGGCGTTGATTACGTTATTGCTTCAGATACTGACTCTATCTATGTTACGTTTGAGCGACTGATTCCTGATGGTAGCGATGAACTTGAAGCTGTTAAGTTGATTGATAAGTTTTGCGAAACAAAAATTCAACATTATCTAAATGCTTGTTATGACGAGCTGGCTGGTATGATGAACGCATACCAGCAGAAAATGCAAATGAAGCGTGAAACAATCGCCAACAAAGGTATCTGGAAAGCAAAGAAAATGTACATCCTCAACGCATGGAACGTTGAAGGCGTGCAGTATGATAAGCCAAAGCTGAAAATTCAGGGTATTGAAGCTGTTCGTTCTTCAACGCCGCATGCTTGCCGCGAAAACATCAAAACAGCACTTGGTATCATTATGAATGGGAATCAACAGCAGCTGAAGGAGTTCGTTGATAAGTTCCGCGCTGAGTTTTCGAATCTACCATTTGAAGACGTTGCGTTTCCCCGTGGGTTGAAAGGTATGAAAAATTATCAATCTGCGAACGACATCTATAAGTTGGGGACACCTATTCAGGTGAAGGGCGCTTTGTTGTTCAATCACCTATTGAAGGTGAAAGGCGTCAAGAATATTCCTCCGCTGTCTGACGGCGATAAAATCAAGTTCGCTTATCTAAAAATTCCAAACCCTATCCAGGATACAGTCATTGCCTGCGCTGACTTTATCCCCAAGGAATTTGAGCTAGATAAGTACATTGACCGAGATACTCAGTTCGAAAAAAGTTTCCTCGCGCCGCTTGTGGCGATCACGGAAACGATTGACTGGTCATTGAACGATAGAGCAACATTGGAAGATTTCTTTGGCTAAAAAAAAGAAAATTAAAAAAAGAATTACCCGAAACGACCTCGACAAAATGTCCTTTGAGAAAAGAAAAAAAGTTAGAAAAAGGTTGAGGGAAGAAGCAGTTTATACAAGGAGTTTTAAAACGCCTCAATCATTTGGCGCTGCTAGTAACTGTGTTTCTTTGACAATTGAAGAATATTTGGCGTTCTCACCAAACCCGGAAATTGTAAAAATTATACAAGAAACAAAACTTGACTAATACAAAAATACAAGCTATACTTTAATATTATCAGGAGAACAAAAATGACTGATTTGATATCCAGGCTTATTAAAAACTCTACTATTGAGTTGACTTCAACTCTTACTGACAGCAAAATTTTTACCAAGAAAGATATGATTCCCACTTCAGTACCCATGATCAACGTAGCGTTGTCTGGTTCAGTTGATGGTGGTATTACTCCCGGCATCACAATGTTGGCTGGACCTTCAAAACACTTCAAAACTGGGTTTGCTTTGCTCCTCGCTTCCTCTTTCCTCAAGAAGTATAAAGATGGCGTCATCCTATTTTATGATTCCGAGTTTGGTACTCCTCAGTCTTATTTTCAAACGTTCGGTATTTCTTTTGATTCTGTGGTTCATACACCTATCACTGACATCGAAGAACTAAAGTTCGATATTATGCAGCAGATGAAACAGTTGACTCGTGAAGATCACGTGATGATTGTTATTGATTCTATCGGCAACCTTGCTTCTAAGAAGGAAGTCGATGACGCGCTCGATGGTAAGTCAGTTGCTGATATGTCACGTGCCAAGCAGCTCAAGTCGTTGTTCCGTATGATTACGCCGCATTTATCCCTCAAGGATATTCCTATGGCAGTAATCAACCACACCTACAAGACAATGGAGCTGTATGCTAAGGACGTTGTCGGCGGCGGTACTGGTTCTTATTACGGCTCGGACAACATTTGGATTCTCGGTCGTCAACAGGATAAAGATGCTGATGGTATCGCAGGTTATCACTTTGTTATCAACGTTGAGAAATCACGTTACGTCAAGGAGAAGTCGAAGATCCCAATCACCGTTTCTTTCGAAGGTGGTATCAATCGCTGGTCTGGCTTGCTTGATGTTGCACTTGATGGCGGTTATATCGTTAAGCCTAAGAATGGCTGGTATGCTACCGTAGATAAGGAAACTGGTGAAGTTCGTCAGCCGTCGATGCGTGCAAACGATATTATTGATAATAAGAAGTTCTGGATGGATATGTTTACCGATACAGATTTTGCAAAGTACATCGAGAACAAGTATAAGATGGCAATGGGCGCTATTATGGAGAACGAAGATGACGACTTGGAAAACAATCTCTGAGCATTACAGTGATGACAGAACTAAAAAAGCTATTGTTAATGTTGATTTAAAAGCTTGTTATTACTTTATTGATTTTTATGACTGTGACATTTATATCGATACCAAATCTTTTCCTGAGAAGAGCATTCGCTTTGTTGAGGATGCAGCAGAAAACTATACTCTTGGTATTTTAAATGTATAGTAAACAGCCTAGTTCTGCGAAGTACGATTATGAAACTCGACCATTAAAAGTAAAAATGGTCGAGTCAGAAAAAATTTATGCACGTAATATATTGGAGGATGAGCGGACATGGCGATCGAAAATGCGATTCTTGGGAATTTGGTCTTCAATGAATGGTATGCTCGTAAAACCATTCCGTTCCTCAAAGAAGAATATTTTGCAAATCAACAAGATAAACTTGTCTTCAAACTCATCAAAGAATATGTAGACAAGTATAATGCGTTTCCGTCTAAGGAAGCTCTTGCTATTGATCTATCGAACAAGGATAGCATCAGCGAAGAGACTTTTAAAAACTCTAAAGAACTAATCGCTGGTCTTTCGGTTGACACTGAAACTAAGATTGAGTGGCTGCTAGACCAAACAGAGAAGTTCTGTCAGGATAAGGCAGTCTATAATGCTATCATGTCTTCAATTCAACTTCTTGATGATAAGAAAACCGTTGAAGGTAAGGGAAGCATTCCCAAGATCCTTTCTGATGCTCTTGGTGTTTCGTTTGACACTCACATCGGGCATGACTTTCTTGAAGATTCAGAAGAGAGATTCGATTTTTATCATCGCAAAGAAGAAAAAATCCCATTCGATCTCGAATACTTCAACAAGATTACCAAAGGTGGGTTGCCCAAAAAGACACTCAATATTTGTCTAGCGGGTACTGGTGTAGGTAAATCATTGTTTATGTGTCATTGTGCGGCATCTAATCTTGTTAATGGCAAGAACGTGCTGTACATAACGATGGAGATGGCGGAAGAAAAAATTGCAGAGCGTATTGACGCAAACCTGCTTGATACTCCTGTTGATGAACTAGCGTTATTGCCTAAGGATGCTTACGATAAGAAGGTTCAGCGTGTTCGTAGCAAAACCAATGGTAAGCTGATCGTCAAAGAGTACCCTACAGCATGCGCAGGGTCTGCAAACTTCCGCCATCTTCTAAACGAACTAAAACTAAAAAAGAACTTTGTTCCGGATATTATCTATATCGACTATTTGAATATCTGTATGTCATCGAGGATTAAGAATGGAGCCAACGTCAATTCATATACCCTTGTCAAGGCAATCGCAGAAGAGTTGCGAGGACTCGCAGTGGAGTTTAATGTCCCTGTCGTCAGTGCGACTCAAACAACTCGAAGCGGATATTCGAACAGCGACTTGGGCTTGGAAGATACGTCAGAATCCTTTGGACTCCCAGCCACAGCTGATTTTATGTTTGGGATACACACCAACGAAAAGCTGGAAGGATTCAGCCAGATTATGGTTAAGCAGCTCAAGAACCGCTATAATGATCCAGGGCTGCATCGTAGGTTCGTTATTGGTATTGATCGTTCAAAAATGCGTCTCTATGATGTAGAGCAGTCAGCGCAGGATCTAACTGATGATAGTCCTGTTATGGATAATACTAAGTTTGGTAATGAAGATAATGAGCGTAGTAAACCAAAGAGTAAGTTCGACAAAGCTAAATTTGCAGGGTTCAAATGAGAAACATATTTGTAATTAGTGATACTCACTTCGGGCATGAGAACATTCTCAAGTTCGTTGATGATAAGGAACAGCCTCTGCGTGAGTTCTATGATGTTCATCATATGAACGAACATATGGTTGAGTGCTGGAATAAAACAGTGAAAGACGATGACATTGTTTATCATCTGGGCGATGTTTACTTTGGCAAAGGATATGAAATGCTGCCCAGGCTTCGTGGTCGTAAGCGAATGATTTTGGGTAACCACGATGATGGTAAGTCTAAGTACCTGCAGGAAACGTTCGAAAAGATCCTAATGTGGAGAGAGTTCAAAGAGTTCGATTGTATTCTGACTCACGTTCCTCTTCATGAGAGTGCTCTATATAAACGTAAGTATAATTTACACGGTCATGTTCATAAAGGCAGTCATCGTGGATTGATTGAAGATGAACGTTATGTAAACTGTTGCGTTGAAGTTCGTGATTATATGCCTGTAGCTATTGAGGAGCTAGTGAAATGAGCGATAAAGAAAATCTGTGGGATGCTTTTTCAAAGATTGGAGAAGCAATGGCTGCTAGGGAAAAAGAATTAGACGAGGCAGTTGAGTATTGCGAATATGACATGAAACTGGCAGTTACTCGCTGGGTTATGAAGCATATCGTTCAGCAAGCTAGTGAAGGCGGCTCTTATCGTTACCTGATTTATGATCGTTTGGGTTTCGGTCCAGACGCTTACGCTCCTTTGTGTTCTGATGGGTTGACTATCAGCAACGAGTTCGATTTGAACTTGAGGGAAAATATTCGTAACGCTATTATTCAAAACGATATGAATAAGATCAAAGAAATAGTTGGTCTTTGTGATGTTGAAGGTTGTAACCGTTACATAAGCTCTGGTTGGCCATCAGACGAAGGATATAGACAAACTTGTAGCGAACATTATAGGGAGGCACATAATGAATCGTAGGGCTTTCTTTTCTTTCCTGCCAGCTGCTCCCATCGGCGTAATTATGGCTGCAGAGGCTATGGCAAAGGCACCGCCGCCATCAATGGCTCCTGATAAGGCATTAATGACTCTGGCTGCTCATAAGCAGCCACCACCACCAATGAATCAGATTCCTAAGAAATACCTTGGTATGTCTGGAAGGTCGTTGACTGTTGTTGATGGTGGATTTGATTGGGTGCCAAATTATCTCACAACCAATCATCATACAAATGTGAAGTTCGGATCTGGTCTTGATATTCAGGCTGATACAACCTTCGACGAGGAAACCAAAGTTGCTATGTCTGTTGGTAAGGATGGGCATCTGTGGTTGAAGATTAACGATGAGTGGAAAAGGATTGTAACCGAATGAGCAAGCACAAGATGACATATAACCTTGTTGAAGGCAAGGATAAGTCAATGTATGATGTACTTGAGGAAACTACTAATCAGGTAATCAAGTCATTCCCTGGCGATAAGTTTATTGAAGCCAGAGCATTTATGCGCCACTTGAACCTTGGTGGTGCTTTTGATGGGTTTACACCAAATTTTTTTCTAAAAAGTGTTTCAAAACCTGTGAAAGTTGTATAAATAAATGCAATAGCAAATATGTATTGTGACTGCAGCACAAAGAGGCACGTTCTTAGCGTATAGGAAGGAACAGTCGGGAGTATTGGTGGGGTTCCACCCGACCATATTTGCTTGAGGGAGTAGGGAGACGGTCGTAAGGGACTGTCTCCCTTTTTTTATTGCCTAAATAATAACAAAACGTAGAGGCATAACATGGCTATTGTAAAAGATAAAGAGCTTATACCATCAAAGCTTGGTTTGAACGACAAACCAGTGAATTTAGCTACGTTGAAAAGTAAAGTAGCAGCCGCGATAAAAACTAAACCGCCAAACGTGAAATCGTTTTGTGAATATCTTGTAAAGAATTCTTGCGACAACAAAGCGACGTTTCCAAAAGAAACATTTCGCCTATCAACTCAAGAACTGAATATAATACTAAAAGATTTCGGCGAAATCAGCGGTGCTATGTATGTTTTGTCCGCATGTAAATTATATTCCGGCGTCAAATTCCCAACAGGTAACGAAAAACTTATCGATTACATTATGGTTAGAAAAGATGGTCTTGAAGAGAAGTTTTCAGCAAAAGCTGGGCAGGGCGGTAAACCATCAATCACTTCTTTGATGCCAGCTATTGACGCTATGGAAAAAGAATCTAGTTTATCTCCTAAAATGAAGAAAGCTATTAAGGTAATTAAACTTATTTCCACTGAAGAGAAAAATGGATTATATCTTGGACCGTTGAAGGCGGCAAAGTTTTTAAAAACTCCTGGATACACAGCATTGATTAAACTACTTAAAGATAGTGATTCATATGTCAGTAGCAATGACGTCCCAAATTCTGACGAACTAGAAGCTGCTGTCCATCATTGGGGTAGTTTCAAAGGCGTTATGGAAGGATGTCAAGGTTTTTTTACTGCTGCTGGATATACAGTAAATCAAACCGTTACTAAACGTTTGATTGAAACACCAAGGGCAGGTAAAGAAAAAGTTTGGGGTGTTCTTCATTATCCAATTACCGCAGAATTAATTAAGTGGTTGAACGACGATACAAACGGCGCCAAAGAAGTATTGACCGCAGCCGCAACAACGTTAACTGTAAATCAGATATACCTAGATACAGATAGTAAAAACTACAAATACGCGGTAAAAAGTTTTTCAAAAGGTAATTTTCAGTTTGGTTCTCCAAGTAGTATGCCAAGGCCAACAAACAACAGAATCGGCTTCACTATGGTGAAAAGTAAACAAACAAAGCCTGGTTTACCAAATCATTAAAGGGTAATTATGTTATCGTTCAAATTATACTTAACAGAATCGTTAGATATTGAAAAATTAAAACACCTTGAACACGTCGAGGATCATATCATTCATGGTGGCCATGAAGGCGTTGTTCATGCGTATGAAACATTGTCTGACGTATTAGCTATCCTTGAAGGTAAACCAAGAAAAAACTTTGGCCAGCAAACTAGAATTACAACAAAGTATGATGGTGCTCCATCTATTGTATTCGGTATCAATCCAGAGAATGGTAAGTTCTTTGTTGCAACTAAATCCGCTTTCAACAAAAATCCAAAGTTAAATTATACCGAAAGAGATATTGAAGAAAACCATGGGCATGCTCCTGGTCTTGTCGCAAAACTAAAAGATGCGCTTAGAGAACTACCGAAGATCATGCCTAAGAACGGCGGCGTATTCCAGGGCGATATGATGTACACAGCTGAAGACCTAGTAAAGAATAAGAACGGTTCATTCAGCTTTACGCCAAACACCACAACATATACAACTGATAATGACGAGAACCATCGTAGTGCTGAAGTTGCTAAAATCGGCGTTGTTGTTCACTCAAGATATGTCGGTAAAACGTTGGCTGATGCTAAGGTAAGTTTTGATGTTGATCAGAGCAAGTTTAGACGCAACCCAGACGTTCATATGATCAACCCGGAGATCTCAGGCGCAAATATCAAGCCAATCGAAAAGAAGAAGTATGAATCAGAAATTCAACAGGCATTAGATATCTTTACGCCATTAGATGCTGACTTCTTTAATATCGTCGATGGTCATGATGAAACGATTAAGGTATACATCAACTCATGCGTAAGAGATAAAACAGTACCAGATGATAAAGGGTTTATGGCTTTTGTTAAGGCTAGAACTCAGAAAGAAATTGATAAAGCTAAATCAGCTGACGGTAAAGCAAAGAAAAAGGCAGCACAAGAAGCTGCTGTTTCTCATATTAAAAATCATTCGGAACAGTTCAAAGCATTTTTCAGGATGCATAAAGCTTTACAGCAAGCTAAAGATACATTGAATACGGCACTATCTAATACAGTTGATACTGGGTTTAAAACAACTATTCGTGGAGAGCCAGCAAAGCAAGAGGGGTTTGTTGCTATTAGAGGTGGTCGACCATCAAAGCTTGTAGATCGTGCAGAGTTTTCGGCTGCTAACTTTGCTGGTGGTGCATTTCAAAAAGCAGCCAAAGAGGAAGAAGCAGCAGCTGAAGATCTTAATCCAGTTGTAACTTCATATGGTAGAATGAATCCGCCAACATATGCTGGTCATGGCGCTGTTGTTGGTAAGGTTACTGATCTAGCTAAAGAAATGAAAGCACCAGTTTCTATTGCACTTTCACGTTCTCAGGATCCAGTAAAGAACCCATTATCACCAGAACAAAAACTCAAGCACGCCAAGCGTATGTTCCCTGGCGCTAACATTATGCTTGCAGATGAAGACGCTCCTACTATTATTCAGCATATTAAAAATTTAAACAAAAAAGGTCATAAGCATCTTGTACTTGTTGTTGGGTCTGATCGTGTAGAAGAAATGCAGAAGTTACTTGACAAGTATAATGGTATTGAATTTAACTTCAAAAAGATAGATGTAGTTTCGGCTGGTCAACGCGATATGGATTCCGACGTTGAAGAGCCAGACGAAAAAGCTCCAAAAGACGAAACTACAGAGCAGAAAAAAGCTCGTGAGGAAAAGAAACGT
>Ga0114951_10006020_pt1 | contig 10909 bp, 10 predicted proteins | sample AM7aDNAmetaG_FD_88677 | JGI IMG/M metagenome (GOLD analysis project Ga0114951, IMG submission 88677) | Freshwater microbial communities from Finland to study Microbial Dark Matter (Phase II) - AM7a DNA metaG | ecosystem: Environmental > Aquatic > Freshwater > Lake | place: Finland: Lake Alinen... | reverse complement strand
CATGTCATCGGTATTATCGTCACTATTTTTGCGCGTGATTTCTGGACCCTCTTTATCGGTACTCTTTTCATCGGGATCGGTAACGGTTCGGTGGAAGCAGGATGTAACCCATTGGTCGCCTCCATTTTCCCGGATAAGAAAGTCAAGATGCTCAACAGGTTCCATGTTTGGTTCCCGGGAGGTATTGTTATCGGCAGTCTGCTCGGCTATTTAGTTATGGATATGCTGAAACTTCCCTGGCAGGTTTTGGTTGGAACACTTATTGTACCGCTGGTGAGCTATGGTGTGCTGATGTTCGGTCAGAAATTTCCCAAAACCGAAAGGGTTGAAATGGGCGTTTCGTATGGTTCCATGTGGAAAGCTATTTTAAAACCGCTTTTCCTGATCATGCTCTTCTGTATGCTGCTCAGCGCGGCGACGGAACTCACCACCGGACAGCGGATCAGCTCACTTCTCGAAGGTACCGGTGTGGCTCCTATCCTGGTGCTTGCATTCATCAACGGAATCATGGCTGTCGGAAGATCTTTTGCCGGTCCGATCGTTCACAAGATAAATACAACAGGTATGCTGTTCTTTTCGGCTATTGTAAGCATGATTGGTCTTTTGCTGATGAGCTATGTCAATGGTTCCTTCCTGACTTTTGCAGCAGCAGCCGTTTTTGCCATCGGAATTTGCTTTTTCTGGCCCACAATGCTTGGTTTCATATCAGAAAATGTACCGGAAAGCGGTGCACTCGGATTATCCATTTTCGGTGGCGCAGGGATGTTGTCCACCTCGATTTTCCTTCCGATTTCCGGATGGTTTACTGACAATCATGCTACCGGTCAGGAAATTCTTCGATATACGGCTGTTCTGCCAGCCATACTGATTGTGCTTTTCGCCATTGTTTTCACCACAATGAGAAAGAAAAAAACTGCTTAATATGAAAAGATTTCGCTGGGGAATGATCGGAGGCGGAAAAGGCGCCTTCATTGGCGGGGCCCACCGCATAGCAGCAAAAATTGCCAATTCCTACGAACTGATTGGAGGAGTTTTTGATGTAAATTTTGAACGAGCCAAAGAATTTGCTTTTGAAGAGGATATCGATTTAAAGCGGGTTTATCCTGATATCGATGCATTTATCACGTCAGAAAACAAAATGCCCTCTTCCGAGAGGATTCAGGTGGTTTCTATTGTTACGCCGAATTACCTTCATTTCGAACATGCAAAAAAACTGCTCAGTAACGGATACCATGTAATATGCGAAAAGCCGGTTACTCTTTCCTCCACTGAAGCTGTTGAACTAAAGGAAATTGCGATAAAAAAAGGCCTGGTGTTCTGTTTGACCCATACCTACACCGGCTATCCCATGGTGCGCGAAATGAAGCGGAGGATTGAAGCTGGCGACATTGGCGTAATTCAACGCGTTGATGCTCAATATCTTCAGGGATGGGTGAATCCGATTATCCATGGAGGAAATGCCAGGCTTTCAGTCTGGCGGCTCGATCCGAAAGTTGCCGGCATCAGCTCCTGCATGGGCGATATCGGTGTACATGCCTTTAACATGGTTGAATATGCCACCGGCCTGATGGTAAAAGAGGTACTGGCAGTATTAAGCACCCTGAAACCTGAAAACACACTTGATCTTGACGGTAACGTTTTACTCAGGTTCGATGAAAACCTCACTGGTGTGATCCGCTCATCGCAGATCGCAACCGGGGAAGAAAATAATATCCAGATCAGTGTTTACGGCACAAAAGGAGCCTTTCATTGGGAACAGGAAAATCCCAACATCCTGAAAATGATGCACGAAGGAGCTCCTTCGGAAATTATCACGCCAGGTTACGATTATCTGTCCAGCTTTGCACGCGACAGCCATGTATTGCCTCCCGGCCATCCGGAGGGGATTTATGAGGCATTCGGCAATTTGTATAAAGGAGCTGCAATGGCCATCAGGGGCGAGCAAACGGTTCCAGGGCAGTTCCCGGGGATCGACGAAGGCATCCGTGGCATGCAGTTTATTGAGGCAGCCGTGCGATCGAACAAAGAAGGAAATAGGTGGGTTTCAATTTAAAGTTGCCAACTTTAAGTTGGTTGGCAGCAGAAGTAATAAATTTATAAAGTTGGCAACTTTAAGCGTAGTAATACCTCTCTTCAACGAGGAAACCCTTGTTGACAACCTGGTTAGCCGGATAGTGCCAATATTGAAAGGAATCACTGCTGATTTTGAAATTATCTTCGTCGACGATGGCAGCAAGGATTCCACTTTGGCCAAACTCATTAGGGCCAGGGATAGCGAACCACGCATAAAAATTCTCGAGTTATCAAAGAATTTTGGCCATCAGGCTGCCTTTACCGCCGGCCTCTCTTGTGCAAAAGGTGAATACACAGTAATGATGGACGGTGACCTACAGGATCCGCCGGAGTTGATACCAGTGATGTGCAGGATGCTCCTCTCAGATGAATATGATGTTGTTTTTGGCAAGCGCACCAACAAGGCCAACCTGAACAGGCGCAACCTGCTCACCCTCTCTTTCCATAAAACCTTTAAGCGGTTTTCCGACCTGCCCGACATCGACAATATGGGCAATTTTTCAGCCATGAACCGCTTGGCGCTCAATGCCCTGCTGCAGTTTTCTGAATCGATACGTTATCTGCCCGGACTCAGGCATTTCATTGGTTTCAGGCAGGGCTATGTTGAATACCGGCGTGAGGAGCGCCATCAGGGGAAATCTAAAATGAACTATTTCAGGCTGTTATCTTTGAGTTCTGATGCCATATTTTCATTTTCGAAATTTCCGATTCGCCTTTGCCTCTTTCTTGGAATCATTGGAATCATCGTTTTCTTTTTGGCTGGATTGTACACGCTGATAGCCAAGATCGCCGGATTTGCCATCATCGGCTGGTCATCTACCCTGCTGAGCATCTATTTTCTGGGATCGATTCAGCTTACATTCCTGGGAGTTATCGGCGAATATATTTATCGTATTTATAAGGAAAGCCAGCACCGGCCATCATTTTTTATCAGGAAATTCCACGAATAATCCGGTGCAATGGAAAAGGTTCCTCTCCTCCGGACTTCTGCCCTGAAACTTCGAAGAATCTTCCTTTACTTCTGCCTTCTGCCCTTTGCCATCCTCCCTATTTTAAGCCTCGATGCCGGGATCTCCGGCGATGAACCTGTGCATTATGACCAGGCCAAAAATGTTTACAATTATTTCGCTACTGGCGGTAAGGACAATTCAGCAATCGATACGCCGATCACTTTTCTGAAATATTACGGACAATCAATTGACAATTTTAGTTTCCTGATCAACAAGGTTTTTGGATTTAAGGAGCCCTATGTTACCCGACACATTATCAATGCCCTTGCGGGTGCCCTTACTGTTCTTTTTTCTGGATTGTTGGCTGCGGAAATATCAGGTTACGGCGCTGGAATCCTGGCTATCCTATTTCTGCTCCTGTCACCGGTTTTTTTGGGCCATTCCTACAATAACCTGAAGGATATTCCTTTTGCACTCGGATACATAGTGTCAGTTTACTATCTCCTGAAATTTATCCGAAAGCTGCCGGTTATTCATAAGGGTTATCTCGCTGGGATAGCCGCCGGTACCGGGTTTGCGATTTCAGTACGGATCGGAGGCCTGGTTATTGTACCTGTCATCCTTGCTTTCACTGCCCTTCAAGCCTGGATAACCAAACCATATGAATCCCAGGCTATGTGGAGTTGGTTGATCAGGCTTGCCCTTTCGCTGTTTATCGCGATACTGGCTGCATGCATAGCCGGAATCATCGACTGGCCTTATGGTCTGCAGGACCCGCTAAGGCACCCTTATGAATCGCTTAACCAGATGACGCACTACATGATCAGTCTCAGGCAGCTTTTCGAGGGAAAACTATACTGGTCGGAGGAGCTGCCATGGTACTATGCCCCGAAATATTTCCTGATGGTTTCGCCGGTCATTATTCTGGCAGGAATTCCCCTCTTTACCGGACAGCTCAAGAAGATGGGCCCCATTACCTTTTCGATGTTGATTTTTTGTGCCTTTTTTCCCCTGATTTACGTTATTATCCTGCATTCCAACCTGTACGGGAATATCCGTCACCTCCTTTTCATATATCCTCTTTTCGTTGTTTTGTCTGCGGCCGGATGGACGTTTCTTTTTGGCCGTTTAAAAAGGGCCTCTATTCGGTGGGCCTTTGCCGGTATCATGGTCTTGGGCCTCTCAGATCCATTGGTTCATATCGTTCGCAACCATCCTGTGGAATATGTGTACTTCAACCGGCTATCAGGTGGTATAAAAATGGCTTACAATCGCTATGAAACAGATTACTATTTTCATTCTCTCGGGCCATCGGTGAAATGGCTGGAGAAAGAAGTACTGTCGAAACCAGGCGGTGATACGGTCGTTGTGGCTTCGAATTTCCCACTGGCTCCCTTTTTTACGAATAAATATCAAAAGATAAAAACCGTTTATACCACCTGGTACGATCGGGGTAAATATAACTGGGACTATGGCCTTTTTGTGAATGCCTACCTCGGGCCGGCCGGTCTTAAAGGGAAAAAGGTAAAGCCCGGGACAGTGGTTCACACTGTAAATGTTGATGGCTATCCGCAGTGCATGGTACTGCATCGTATCGATAAAAGGGACCTGACCGGATATCAGCTGTTTTCAGCCGGAAAGTTTAATGAATCAGCGATTTTACTGAATGAATTTGTTCGCGATGATCCGGGAAATGAAACCGGGTGGCTGTATCTCGGATGGAGTCTCCGTAAAATGCACGATTTTGAAGGATCCGACAAAGCTGCCAACAGGTTGTTGGAACTTTATCCGGAGAGTGAAACTGCTCGCGAGCTGAAAATTTGGAATTTCCTAGAGTCCAGGCGGTACCAAGAAGCATCGCAGCTGGCTGGCGATCTTTGGAAAATAAACCCAAGGTATGGTCCGGCTGCCAGTCTTCGGGCTGCTTCGCGCGATTCCCTTGCGCACCTGTCGAGGTGATGTCCTGCCGGGTTCTTAAAAAATGTTAAATCTGAGCCTCCCTTTGTAAATCCTTCTATTTTTAACACACTAAATCAACACTATATAAAAATGAAAAAGTACTTGCTGGTGATTGTTCTTGCTTTTGCCTGTTCGCTGACCTATGGGCAATACAAAGCTGACTTCAGGGCTGCCGAAAAGTATGGCAGTGAAAACCTGGCAAAAATGATGGGGAGCACCTCTGTCCAGGCCAACTGGCTTAAGAAATCGGACCTTTTCTGGTATTCTTACAAAACCGGCGACGGTAATTTTTGGTGGCTGGTTGATCCGGCAAAAAAATCCAAATCACCTTTGTTTGATGTTTACTATGTCGCCTCCAAGATTAACCAGCTCATCCAAAAGCCTGTTAACCACCTCGACCTGCCAATCAAAAACCTGAAATTCAAGGATGACAATAAGTCTTTCAATTTTGAAGTTGACAGTTTCAAGTTCGAGTATAAGCTAGCTAGTAAAGACATCATCATCGTTGATACTATCGAAAAGAAAAAGGAGAAGGACGACAAGTGGATGAATTACAATAAAGACTCAACCTGGATATTATTTGCCCGTAAGCACAATCTTTACCTAATGAAGGCAAAAGATAAAGATAGCGTTGAATATCAACTTACTACAGATGGTGAAAAATACTATTCGTGGCAGGCTGATGATGCTGATACCGTTACCACCAAACGCCTGCGTGCCTCAGGAAGATGGATGGAAGACAACAAGAAGTTTTATGTCGACCGCAATGATTCCCGCAAGGTTAAGGACCTCTGGGTTATCAATTCTCTGAAAGATCCCCGTCCTGAACTCGAAACCTACCGTTATGCCATGCCTGGTGATGAATTTGTGCCACAGAGCGAACTTTGGGTGTTTGATGTGAATAGTAAAAAGGGTGTGAAAATTAAAACTGAAAAGTGGAAGGATCAGACTTTTGGTGTTGATCTGATCAACAAAAGAACCGATGCCCTGATTTTCATCCGGAAGGACCGTACCTGTGCCAAAATAGATGTTTGCCTGGCCAATACGTCAACCGGGGAATCCAAGGTTTTATTTTCTGAGACCAGCGAGCCATATTTCAATAACGAATATACCAATCTTAGTGTTATTAATGATGGTAAAGACCTGATCTGGTGGTCGGAACGCACAGGTTTCGGGCAACTTTACCTCTACGACGGGGATGGTAACCTGAAAAACGCCATCACCTCCGGGAATTTCATTGTCGGCAGCGTCAGCCGCATCGATACACTCGGACGGGAAATCTATTTTGAAGGATATGATCACGAACCAGGAATCAACCCCAATTATGCCCTGATTTATAAAGCAAAACTCGACGGAACCGGATTCCAGCTGGTCACACCTGAAGATGCCACTCATACCATTAGCATGCCGGAATCCAGTAAATTTATGGTTGACAATTATTCCCGAGTTGATATGGCGCCAAGATCGGTGTTGCGCGATAGCAAGGGAACCGTTTTGCTCGATCTGGAAACCATGGATCTCCGGAGACTGATTGAAACTGGCTGGCAGATGCCGGAACGGTTTAAAGTTAAAGCCGTCGACGGCGTAACCGACTTGTATGGTGAGCTTTGGAAGCCTTTTAAAATGGAGAAAGACCGCAAATATCCGATCATCTCCTATGTTTATCCGGGACCCCAAACCGAGAGCGTTTCCATCAGGTTTACACCAACAGGCGGGAAAAACCAATCACTTGCCCAGCTTGGATTCGTGGTCATCTCTGTCGGCCATCGCGGCGGCAGTCCCAAGCGTTACAAGTATTACCATACCTACGGATACAATAACCTGCGTGATTATGCGCTGGCCGACGATAAATATGCATTGGAGCAGTTAGCCGACAAGTACAATTTCATTGATATCACAAAGGTTGGGATATACGGTCATTCAGGGGGTGGATTCATGTCGACCGCTGCCATTCTCACTTTTCCTGATTTTTATACTGCTGCCGTTTCTTCATCAGGGAACCACGATAACAACATTTACAACTTGTGGTGGGGTGAAACTCACAATGGAGTAAAAGAGGTTACCAAGCCGGTGAAGAAGACCGACAAGACGAAGGATAAAACCGATATGACGAAAGAAAAGACCGACAAGACGGATAAGACTGTAGAAAAAACTGACAAAAAGGAAGCCGGTGAAGAAATTGAAGTAACCGACACTGATGAAGATTCTTACTATCCGGCTGATTCGGTAAAAAAGGAAACTGTAACGAAATTTGAAGCCAAAGTCAATAAGAACCAGGATCTTGCAAATAACCTGAAAGGCCACCTGATGTTAGTAACCGGTGATATCGACAACAACGTTCATCCTGGTAACACCATCCGTGTAGCTGATGCTTTGATCAAGGCAGGCAAGCGTTTTGATTTCATGATTATGCCCGGACAGCGCCACGGTTATGGAAACTACACTAAATATTTCGACCATGCCATGTGGTACTACTTTGCAGAACATCTGCTCGGTGACTACCGGTCAAACATCGAAATTTATCTGCCCGACGAAAAATAACCGATCAATGTGCTAATATGCTAATATGCTAATGTGCCAATTTAAGAAATAGTTGGTTGGATGGTTTGGTAACCAAGATAAATGAAAAGGAGGTTAGGTGGCTTTGATACCCCTGACCTCTTTTTTTTATGCTGTCATTAGCACATTGTCTTATCCCCGGAAGCCTGATCCATGATGGCTGCCATCGCAGAATGGTTTGTTTTTGCTTGAACCGCAACGGCACAGGGCAACCTGTTCAGCCGTGGAGATCAATTCGCCGGAAGTTTTTTTCAAGCGAAACTTTCCCTGAATGAGAGCCGGGCCATTATCGATAATAGTGATTTCGGCTACCGGTGCAGGAACCATTTCATCGCCTGCAGGTTCGTTAGTCAGCACTTCCTTTTCATCTGCAGACAGATCGCGGTTCCATTTCCAGGTTAAGGCATCGGTCGGGCATTGATCAACGATATCAATAATTTCCTGGGTTGATGCCCCTTGCATGTTTACCCAGGGACGTTTGGTCGGATCAAAAACCTTACGAAGCTTCATAAAACAAATCGTTGCATGGATGCAAAGGTCCGGCTTCCAGAAAACGGTGATTTCCCCGTTCGAATATTCCCTATCGTTGGACTTCGCCATGCTTACAGTTTCCTGATTTTAATATTCCTGAAACTCGTTGAGCCGCCATGATCCTGAAGGGCGATGTATCCTTCCTTGAATTTTCCGTAGCCTTCGGCATCTTTCCATTTTGAGTTTTTCTTCAACTCGAGCCATTCCGGTGTCCACATATCATATTCAACCACTTTCCGGTCATTCAGCCAATGCTCAACGTGCGCACCTTTCACAACTATTTTTGATACATTCCATTGATCCAGGGTTTTAACCTGTGCATTTTTCGGAGCGTGCATATCATAGTTTGATGCGGTCAGATTCTTGGCATGCGATGTCGGATAACCAATATCATCAAGCAATTGATATTCCGGACCGGTCATATAAACAGTTTCATACTGGTCACCCTCGACAACATGAAAAAATATTCCGGAATTGCTGTTCTGTGAGATTTTCCACTCGAGTGACAGCTCAAAATCCTGGTATTTTTCCTTGGTTACAACGTCCCCGCCTTTACCATCGGGAAGTCCCAGCGCCGTCATTGCACCATCTTCGATTGCCCATCCCTGAACTTTATCCATCTTATAGCAACGCCACTTATCCATGGATTTACCATCAAACAGAAGTTGCCATCCCTCTTTCACCTCTTTCGGGGTCAATTTATTAAGCTCCTGACCGGATACTGATTTCCCGGCTAAAAGGACCATCAAAGCCAATGCGGCAGTTGAAACAAGTTTTTTCATTTTTTATTCGTTTTAAAAGGCTGAAATTACTTTCTTTCCCCGATTTTTCAAACTCATGAATTCATTACATGCTTAAGCCCCTATTAACTTCAGATATTATTCTCAGCCGAACATCCCGTCGAACCTACCGAACAGAACTTTTACCCGATAATCTGCTCGAAACAATACAGGAAAAGATTGCGGAAATTTCCATCGGTCCATTGGGTACACCCCTTAGTTTTTCACTGATCAACCTTCAGGAAGCCTCAAATCAGAAACTGAAACTCGGAACATACGGATTTATTCAGGGAGCACGCTATTTCATTGGTGGACAAATACTTCCATCCAAAATTGGTTTTATCGATTTTGGCTACGCTTTGGAAAAACTGATACTGGAACTTACCGGTATGGGGCTGGGAACCTGCTGGCTCGGCGGAACATTCGATCGCAGCGAATTTGCGAGAGCCATGGGTTTGAAAGAGGGTAACGTTATACCCGCGATAACACCGGTAGGATATGCCACCTCCACACGCGGTCTGGGTGAGCGCCTGATTCGACTGGGGGCAGGATCGAAAAATCGGTTGGCCCCTGAGCAGCTTTTTTTCGATGAGGAACCCTCAAAACCTTTGATCCTGCCAGTTGGCCATCCCTGGCAAATGCTTCTGGACGCCGTACGAATCGGTCCTTCAGCTTCCAACAACCAGCCATGGAGAATCGTGGCCGACCATGATCAGTTCCGGTTTTATATTTCACGTAAGCCGGGTTATCAAAAAGCTTTTAGACAAGTTGATATCCAGATGATCGACATGGGAATTGCCATGGCTCATTTCGACCTTGTTGCCAAAGAAAAGGGGGTCATTCCGAAGTGGGAAATTTCAGCAGGTGCTCCCTCATTTGGCGGATTGGAATATGTAATTTCAGTACTTTTACCGGAATAAATTACTAAATAAATGTCACTTTTTCGTGTCATTCTTTCGATCGTTTTCCCACCATTGGCGGTCATCGATCAGGGATGCGGTTCGATAGTGATTGTATTCATTCTCACCTGCTGCGGATGGGTGCCAGGGGTGATTGCCGCCTTGGTAATACTGAACAAAGGGAGTAGAAGATGAAGTTGAAATTCTAGTGTCTAAGAAGTTTTCATTTGATGCGTACGCTAATACAACGGGTGAGCGAAGCAAGCGTCACGATTGATGGAGCAGTAAAATCATCAATCGGCAAGGGGCTGTTGATTCTTGTCGGCATTGAGGCAGCCGACGAAACAGAGGATATAGACTGGTTGGCGAATAAAATTTCCGGATTGCGAATATTCGAGGATGCAGAGGGGGTTATGAACCTTTCGGTTAAGGATATTCAAGGGGAGTTGATGGTCGTTTCGCAGTTTACCCTGCATGCACGCGTAAAAAAGGGGTTTCGGCCTTCCTATATCGACTCTGCACCTCCGGCCGTGAGCATACCTTTATATGAACAATTCGTGGATACGCTTGTTCAAGAAATCGGAAAACCAGTTGCAACCGGTGAATTCGGTGCTATGATGCAAGTTGAATTGATTAACGACGGACCGGTGACTATCTGGATAGATTCAAAAAACAGGCAATGACAATACAAGAAGCTCAAGACACTGTTGACCAATGGATTAAAACCTACGGTGTTCGATACTTTTCTGAACTTACCAACCTGGCGATACTTACTGAAGAGGTTGGAGAACTGGCCAGGATCATTGCCAGACGATATGGCGATCAATCTGAGAAAGAAAGCGATAAAAACAGAAACATTGACGACGAAATGGCCGATGTACTGTGGGTTCTGATTTGCCTGGCCAATCAAACCGGCGTAAATCTCACCGATGCTTTAGAAAAGAATATCCAGAAAAAGACGGAGAGGGATTCCGGGAGGCATATTCAGAATCCGAAACTGAGATAGTACTCAGTAGGCAGTGGGCAATAGGCAGAATGACAATGCCTGAATAGGGTTGACCGTTTTATTACAAATTAAACATATTGATGATGATGTTGAACTGTTGAAGTTGGGAAATAACTCGGAGAGTTATTCTCAACTTCAATAGTTTCTCTTATT
>Ga0114951_10006019_pt1 | contig 10911 bp, 3 predicted proteins | sample AM7aDNAmetaG_FD_88677 | JGI IMG/M metagenome (GOLD analysis project Ga0114951, IMG submission 88677) | Freshwater microbial communities from Finland to study Microbial Dark Matter (Phase II) - AM7a DNA metaG | ecosystem: Environmental > Aquatic > Freshwater > Lake | place: Finland: Lake Alinen... | reverse complement strand
CATTTATCGACTGAATAAGCACAAACACCTGAAAAACATATAGCACCACCACCATTACTACTATTACCAGATGCCGTTGTTGAATAGTTTGATGTAAAGGTACAGCCGGAAACATTAAAGCTATTATTTGTGTATGTTCCGCTGAATGCAAGGGACATTGCTCCACCATTAGCAGATGAACTATTTGAAGTAAAACTACATCCGGTTATGGATATTGCCGATGAATTAGTTGTATTATTGATATAACTCGCTATCGCACCCCCGTTTGAAGTAGCACTGTTGTTCGAGAAACTGCAATTTGTAATACTCACGCCGCTGGTACTACTATAGAGATATATTCCACCGCCAGCACCAGTTACGGAATTATATTCAATTTTACAGCCCGAAACCGTACCACCATCACTGTAAACAGCAATACCGCCGGCACAGGTTCCTGATGAGGATGAGGTATTGTGATGAATATAGGAATCTTTCAGTGTACCACTTAACACACTAACTCCTGCACTGGCTGCTGTAGCCACACTTCCAGTAGCCGTACAAGCTGTTACAATGCAATTTTGCATGCTAACACCCGAACCATAGATTTTTGCACCACCTCCCGAACTACTGGTAGTTCCATTCGTACAATTTTGTATGGTTAAACCATTCACGATAGTGACAGTTGGTATAGAAGCACTACTAATACCAATATAGGTTTTTGTGCCACTTACAGATCCGTCCAACGCAGTAACATTTGTGAAATCCCATAAATCAGCACTATTTTTTGCTCTGGCAGCAGGAATTTCTGTTCCGGCAAAACCACCATAAATAGCCACACCGTCTTTTAATGTAACCGTTCCGCTTAAATAATAAGTACCATTAATAATCCAAACCTGATCGCCTGTACCAAAGGCTGCGCCGGCAAATGTGGGTGATGCTAAGCTTTTATCGGCAAACCATTCGTTGAAGGATTTTGCGGAACCGCCATTAACAGTTGACAGATTCACTACATTTCTACCGCTAAGAACTGTGCCACTCCAACTTGAACCTGAACCTTGTTGCACCAAATAAGTGGCAACATTTGGAGTAGCTGCTGTGGTGGGAGTAGCTAAACCATCTCCAGTAGTATAGGAGCGTATTTGCACATTGTAACTAGTACCATTGGTTAACCCTTTAATTAAAATTGGACTTGTGGTTTGACCTGAAGAAGTCCAGGTGCTGCCTCCATTAGTTGAATATTTGTAATTTGTAACACCAGTAGGATCTGCATTTGTAAATGCTACTGAAAGCTGACCGTTATAGGGAGTAATTCCGGTAATTACCAACGGAATTGTAACAGTCACATTTTTTGTAACTGACACTGTCTCGTAATTAGTACCAACTTGTTGAGCACGAATGGTAGTTGTACCAACACCAACAACCGTTAAAGTTGTTCCACTTACTGTAACCACACCCGGATTATCAGAAGAATAAACAATATTGGTACCCGCCGGAGATGATCCGGTAGAAATGTCGGATGTAGCTGCCGATAAAGTCTGTGCCGATGATGCCGTAGTCAATGTTAAATCTGATTGAGCCGACCATTGTAAATTGGGTGAGGTTTTATACTCATACGCACCAATAGCAGGCAAAGTCGGAGATGTTGCAAAATATTTACCATCTTTATCCAGAGGGCTAACAGCTGTTGGTGAATTTGGTAAATAAATCCCTTTGTTAATTAAATAGGAACTACTTTGTAATTTCCAGTTCGATTGTTTGATGGTTGTTGAATCAGTAGCATTAAGAGTGCTTAATGAAGAACCTACTTTAGTATTAATTACAGGAGATTTAAATAACGGTTGATTGGTACCTGTATCATTCGTTGATGATAAGGTAAAATTGTTGCCTGTGATGGTTGTTCCATTCTCAGTAACTGTTTGTCCACCATTTGTAAAGTTCTTAGTAATTGAACTGGATGCTGACGTTGTTGAATTAACTGATATATTTGCTACTGTTGAAGCACCATAAGTATTATTCCAAAGTACATTATTTTGTGTAATATTTATGGTGTTGACGTTATTTGGTGTACTTAACCCTGCAATTGAAACATTGGTTGATTTATTATTGGCTATAGTGCAATTAACAATAGAGTCATTCCCTGTGACGCTATAGACATTAACTGTTGCACCAACATTGGATGTTGTTCCACCAGTACCATTATAAATCATATCGTTATTAAGAATCAAACAATTTCTAACCGATGGAAATGGTGATAGAGAAGGAGCTATACCTATTAACATACCACGAACCTGATTTGCTGCAGTTGCGTTAACGGTAACCAAATTATTTCGAACTGTACAATTTGAAAAGTTAGTACTACTAATACCAATAAAAGGATAAGCAGCACCAGTAGTTGTAGTATTGTAGGTTACATTGTTTTTTTCAAACAAACAATTGGATACGGTTGTTGCTCCACCACTTGAAGTTCTAAAAAACATTTCATAAGGCGTTGCTGTAGAATTACTTGGTGTAAACGTAACCACTGAGTATTTCATGGAATTATTTTTAAAAATAGTACCAGCTATTAGGTTAATGGTACGCATAAAAACAGTGGCCGTTGTAGACGCATTTGTACCCACATGTGTAATGGTAAAGCCATCAAATGTATAGCCATTACCACCAAAATTGAAAGCTGTTACATTTGCAGCTCCACCTGAAGCTATTGAGGCAGTAGAATACAACTGAGTGGTATTCAAAAATTCCCAGGGTTCAATAATTCCATTTCCATCCTTATCAATAACTGTGCGTGTGGTAGTAGTACTGGTATTGGATAAATCGCAGCTTCCATAATAATTAGCTGTGGCATTTGATGTAAAAGCAGCAGAATAAGTGAGTGTTCCGCCTTTTACATAAATGTTATCGCCGGCAGCAAAACTTGTCGTAGCACTTACTGCTACACCTAATGTTTTTACCGCATTTCCCCAGTTTGCTCCGTTTTGGGTATCTACACCGCTAGTAGGGTCTACAAAAATGTTTTTTGGAACAGCATTTGCCATTGATAAGAATACTGTGGCGCAGAGTGCCAGGATTGTAATTTTTTTCATGATATACTAATTTTAAAGAGTTTACATATAAAGATTAATAAATGATTTTGAAATAGCGGGATTTATACAGTGCAAATATAGTTGCATTATGTGTTTAGAAGGGTATAAAAAAATACAAATAACACCTTTTTTTGTACGGGCATTAAATGAATTTAATTCTTTGAGGAAATCAGGGAATTGCTTTTCAGTCAATTCTTGGACTGTATTCCACCGTTTTCAAACTGTTAAATCAGCTTCGTTCACTTAGTTTTGTAAAACTGATGCATAATATACCAGGCTTTTTTACGGAGTCCTTGATCGGAAACAAGTCCTTTTCTGTTCCAACCATCCTGATAATTAGGCAAAAGACGAGTTGGTGAACGAAAGTCGAAAAGTACCCAAGGCGCTATTCCGCAGAGATTAGGTATATTTTTAAATGCGACTAAATTTTTCTTGTATAACTCCTCCTGGTATTCTTCACTCCACGATTGTGCCTCATCAGCCGAACCGTGATGCCCATAAAGGGCTTCGCCACCAAATTCGGATATAATTACCGGTTTTTTGAGTTCAATTTTCCAATTGATCCTTTCCGGTTCGGTAGGGAATGGCATATACCAGCCCAGATATTTATTAATACCCACAATATCAACCACTTTAGCTAGATTATCGTTAAGTTGAAAGCAAGATGAATCATTATTGAAAACCGCATTGTCGAATGCGGCACTAACTAAACGGCTGTTATCAAATTCACGTGTTTTGGCCACCAAATCTATCAAAACCTTGTCTCTTCCCACCGAAGGCTGCGTTTCGTTGGCAATGCTCCACACTACGATGCCAGCTCTGTTTTTATCCCGATAAATCATATCCTGTAACATACTTTTGGCTTTCCCGAGTATTATAGGATTGGTAAATTCAATTCCCTGCCAAAGTGGAATCTCTTCCCAAAGCATTAAGCCCATTTTTTCAGCTATGCGTACAATCCGTTCATTTTGAGGATAGTGAGCTGTGCGTATAAAATTGCACCCCAATGCTTTTGCTTCACTTAAAATCATTACTGCATCGGATTCGGAATAGGCACGTCCTATCCGTTGGGGAATTTCCTCATGAAAATTCACTCCTTTCAGGAAAATTGATTTCCCGTTGAGAAAAATATTACAGCCTTTTGTTTCGATGCTTCTAAAACCAATCTCATCATGTACCATATCGGCATCGGTTGAAAGCGTAACACCGTATAATTTAGGATTGGAGGGTTCCCACAAAATAGGTTTTGTTTTGATCTCAAACCGTACAAGTCCTTTCTCGTCCGTTGTTAGCTTTTGCTTTATCTTTAATTCAGGGATGGCAAGTTCTACCGATTGTGTAGAAATTGCTGCATCTAATTTTACGTATCCCTGAATTAAATCGGAGCTGTTTTTCTTCAATTGGATTTTATAATCGCTGATGTAAGTACTTGGCGTTTCAACAAAAAACACATCGCGAAGAATCCCACCATAGTTCCACCAATCGAAATTCATTGCCGGAATACCATCCACTTTTCTGTTGTTGTTTACCAATACAACAAGGTTGTTTTCCCCTTGTTGTAATTGACTTGTAACTTCGAACTGAAAGGGAGTGAAGCCGCCTTCATGCTTTCCGATGAGAACTCCATTCAGCCACACTGTGCTGATGTAATTTGAGCCAGCAAAGTAGACAAATTTACGATTCGAGTTCTGTTCGGTGAGATTTATCTTGCGGCGATACCACACATTTCCTTCGTAGTATTTCAATTCCGGCAGTTGTGAATTAAAATCGCCCGGAACGTTCAACTGAAGTGCATGATCAAAAGAGTATTCCACAAAATCGGTCTTTTTCTGAGGAGTTTTAAGAAGATAGAATTTACGCTCCTCACCCCTACAATACGCGTCAATAATGGCATCCCATTTTCCATTCAGCGATTGAACATTTCCCCGTCCATAAGGGTTTTGCATAAAGGTTTGTCCAAACAGAGAGGCAGTTGAGACCAATAATACAGTCAAGGCTAAAAGATTTTTCTTCATATTAAAATTTACTTGTTCTAATTTAACAATATTTTGAAATATGCTACTAACTATTTGCTCAACAAACTCACTGAAGTTGTCAATCCATCTTTCACTTCAAAAATGACATTTGTTGTGTTTGAAGCGGCATCAAACTGACAGCTCACTTGTGGCACACCAGCAGTTGATAGTACATAATTACCGTTTAACACCACCGCAGTTTTTATGGGCAAACTATAACCCAAGGGGTTTTCGCTGGTTGTAACCATATTTTTATCCGGATATGCAAAACTGATAGTAATCCCTTTATTGTCCGAATTATCATTTAACATAAACACACACGGACGACTGATTGATTTTATTCGTTTGTCTGAGAATATCATACCTTGTGGGTTGTACAACACATAACCCGTTTGATTCAATTTAGCGGCTTTTACGATATGTGCATTACTGTCCTGCTGTAAAATCTGATAATCGGGAGCTTTCGATTTCATAGATTTGCTAAATTCCTTCATTTCTTGTTTGGACGTTTCCAACCTCAATACATAAGCATATTCTCCAACAGTTTGTTTCTGATGCTCAAAATATGACGAAACAATTTCACCCGTTGAAAGAAAAGTTTGTGCGCCTTTTCGCAGTCGATACGTTTGATTAGGATACAGGTAATATCCCACTTTCTTTGTTTCATTTACAAACCAGGGTACTTCGGTGGATTGAATTTCACGATTTAGCTCTTCGGTATCGGTACTTGATTTATCAGCCAATGTCAGACTATTTGCCCCTTCGTTTGCCGGTTCCTGCAAAATACCGGTTTGTACATTGGTTAAATCCTTGCCATTGGATATGTTGCTTCCAAGCGCAACTATGTCGCGACTGAAATAGAAATAAGACTTTTTGAATCGTAAGTTGGCTGCAACAGACCCTTGATAGATATTATTTGTATTGGTAATTCCCCTGAACGTTTTATCCTTGGGATCTACATCGTTGAAGTTACCCGAGGCATCAAATACTTGGGTGTAAATTCCGCCATTGTCATTAGTAGATACCCCGCCCACAAACTCGGAAGAGCCATTTTGATAGTATTTCTGATCCAGCTGCGACACATCGCTCACTACCGAAGTTACTCCGGGTGAAAGACTGAAGTTGTAACCATGAGTTAAGGATTTTTTATCTGCTGTATTTCGAAGAAGTATTGAACCACCAAGCTCTGTTTGCATCGGCGAAGTTTCTCCATCTTTCAATAAATTAATACCGCCTATATTGTAAAACAGAAAACCTTTGCGCACATACTGGGTATGATAAAAACTCTTGGATAAAGCATGGGTATAAACCTGCCAGGGTCCGAAACGATGCATATTGACACAACCATAGCTGAGCGTTACATGCACATTTTCTCTGCTTGCAGGCACAATACCCACCTTTTTCATTGCGGTCACCAGCTCGCTGTTGTTATTATAAATATCGGTTTCGGGAAAACTCAGGAAATAACCGCCTGTTTGCGGATCATAAGCTTGTTTCCCATCGGGCGAACCGGCAAGAGCCAGATAGTAAAAACCGTCTGCCGGAATTTTCGACTGCTTGTCAGGACTTCCAACATAACCGTCTTTGTTCATAAGCTCAAAATGAACTTTCGCCATTTGTTGCATCCGCTTATGGGTTTCCTCGCTTACTTTGAAGGCTGTTTTGCTCATCCACCATAAGTACTGAGTGGCGCCCCGCCATGCCGCTACCCATCCATAGTTGTCAAACCGGTTGCCCCAATGATGAAACCAGCTACCATCAGGTTTCAACGTGCCCATAGCCGAAGGGGCATAATTGAGCGCAATATTATCCAGCCAACTTTGTAGTCTGTAAAAATTACGCGCTTTCTCAGGTGAATCGGGCAACAAGGCAAAAATCGAAATCATCGACAACGAACCTGTATTCAAATCGTCGGCGCAGGAACTCCAATAAAATTCAGGTGTAGGATGCCGTTGAATTGTCATCAGCGCTCCTGATTTTAATGGCGTCAGCAAGCTATGTTCTTCATAGATAATTTGTTCCAAAGAGTATTGCTGCATGAGTTGAGCGGTAATGTCTTCAATCAATCCCTCCTTTGCCAGTAGGTCGCGCGCAAAAAATACCCCGTCGGCAAATCCGCGACCATTGTACCAAGCTGCGGGAACACTGCCATAGGTACAACAAAGTCTTACCAAATCACAAATCATTTTACCCAATTCAGCTCGTTCCTTCGAATCGGATAAACGGTACCAAATCATCCCCATCTCGCGCATGGTCAGACAAAGTTTGGTGTTTTTTAGGTACATGTGATCATCTGGTGAACCCTCCTGTGAATCATACCCACGAAGCTTTCGGGAATAATACAAGGGATTTTCGCCATTGGCATATTTTCCTTGTTGCTGAATATGATAACTCGCGTAAAAACTTCTGAATTTGTCCATGGTTTTGGATGGAACAGTACTCAGTTTTGCACTTTTCGGTATGCTGTTTTTGTCGGTTTTTTGCAATTCATCCAAATTAAATACCGCTGGATTTTGCATAAACATAATCCGGTCAATGATATCTTTAAACCCTTTTAACTCTTCATCGCTAACAGTGCTTTTTGCCGGATAGGTGGATTTATCAATCACTTTTTCTTCGAAAATATTCGGAGTGGGTTGAATACCCTGCATATACCCGTTGTAAATCATTAGGTTATCAATAAACAGTGTGCTTACCGCACCTGCTGTTTGTTTGATTTCTATAACATCTATTGCCAGCGAATTCGATACCGGAACCTGAACACAGGCAATATTCCAACCGCATCGATGCAGATAAATGGTTTTATCCATTATCACTTTTCCACCAGCATCTTTCATTATCAAAGAAAATGTTCTGGTTGACTTATCATCAGGAAGCTTCTCCTGAAAAATGCCCACGCTAAAATAATATGCGTTGCGCAGGGTTTTCTGCAATTTCACGGGTGCTTTAAACTGTAAAGTTGCACCGACTTTGCTTTCCCAACGAAGCGCTTGCGGTGCAGTCATGTAGTATTTACTGTCAGCCTGAATATTTCCATGAATTGAATTTACACCTTCAAAGGGGTTCGTCACATCAAAATCAAACATAATTTCCCGGTCGGGATAATATAACAATCCCCGCGAAGCAGTATCTGCAGGAGTTCCGATTCTTATATCCAGATAGTTGCCATGTTTCTCAAAAGCAAACAGTTGATAACAAAACAGAAAAGAAAGAAGTAAAAGTTTAGTAAAGTGATTCATATATTCGCATTTATCTTTTAATAGCAGTAGTATTGAACTCGCATTCGATTTTTTTCTGAATAGGTGAAAGCTTTAGATTATGCTGGTTCCATTTGGTTTTACGATTTAGATTTAGCATTTAAATTAGTATTTGTCAGCCTTTGAACCTATTGCAGGAATAAGGAGATAAAAAAACCATGCTGACTAAAATTACAGTTGTTAAAATGGGATTTTAAAGTACGGGAATGCCTATCTAAAGCTGGCTTATGAAAAGAAAGTTATAGAAATAAGTTGAACCCGAGTGAATCATCTAAAAAACCAGCTTTTTGGTTACTGTGCCTCCATTGACCTGAATGGATACAAAATAGACAGCATGTGCACATCCGGCTAAAGAAATGTGCTGAGCATAAGCCTCTATCACTCCGGATTTTATCAAACTACCCTCAATGGTATAAACCTTATACGGGCTATTCAAACAATTGCCTGAGAGAGTAAATCCATCCGATTGTAGTAATACCGATATGCTAATTTCTTGATTGTCATTCATCGTGGTTAATCCGGTAATAAAGGGATTTACAGGCCACTGATTGCTAATCAGGTAGTCTGACCATACTTTTTTCGCTGATGTTATCCACGAAGGCAAAGTACCAAGTCGTAAAGCAAGCTGAGCCTCATAAAGTGATTCAGGCAATACGGCTTTTCCATAACTCTCATAAAGTCCAAGGGTGGACTGAACAAAAGTACTTTTGCCCTGCCAACCCACCACATTTGGGTACACTATTTTCACAAAATTACCATAAGGCGGATTCAAATGATTTTCCCAGAAAGCAATATTGGAAAAAGTTCCAATTTCTTTGTGATTCCAATAGGTAAAATCTTTTCCGTGGTTGGGACAAACCAGAGCATCGCCCCCATTACCGATATATTTACTGTTACAAGCATCTATCAGGGTGTAATAAGGATAAGAAGCATGGCTATCCGGTCCGCTGCGTGTACCTCCGCGATAGCGCCAGAGCACTGTGGCCGAAGCTGTTGCTGATGGACCCGGTCCATGCCATTCACCGGGTGAGTTTGCTGCATCGTCAATGTAACCTAACAAAGTGCCGTAACTACCTCCATTATTTTCCACCATAAAATGCCCCGGATTACCGTCGAAACGTATAAACAGAATAGTGCATGCATAACTATCTGATAATGTGATTCCTGAATTCATATCGGTAAATCGTAAGCGACGAATAAAAGCATTTTGTGCTAAAGACATCGTAATCCCCGACCAGCCGGAATCGTGTATGTAATTTTTATGGTGAACAAAAGTTTCATGAAAATTACCGTGAAACCAAAGATCTTCCACACCAAATCCCTGTGTTAGAGGAGTAACAGCTACGTTCCAGGTATAAGAAGCTGTCATATTGATATTAATTGGCTCGGCAAGCGAAACAACATTGCCACTGATAGCCGTAATCTTGTGTTTTTCGTAAATAGTTATTCCGTTATTGATCGTGGTGGTCCACTCAGGATAAGGCGTCAGTCCGGCTAACAGCTCATTATTTGCAGCTGGATTGGTCATTTCAATTTCAATAATATCCCCGACTTTCAGGGCAGAAGCACTCACAACGGTTATTTGTTTATCGCCACGTTTTGCATTGAGTGAAATTTGCGTTCGCAGTGGTTGACTTTGCCAGTAGTAAAATTTGAACAGAGGTGGCGTACAATACATACAGGTGGTATCGGTAGGAACAAAATGATTAGTAATGAACAACTCGGTTCCACCCGTTCCGCTTCCACTGCCCCTCAAAATAATATTTCCTTTGGGGATAAGAATTCCGGCGGTTCTTCGGGTTTGTTCATTCATCAGAAACTTTCCCTTCGGAAAGAAAACGATACCTCCTCCGGCTGCCACTGCAGCATTAATGGCTGCCTGCACCCCATCAAAGTCTTCCAGATTATCATCAGGGATAGCACCGTATTTGCTGACATCAAAAATCGGCAAACTTAGATTAGGAATTGAATCCGCACCGAATTTGTAGCCGGCATACGAATAATCGGGCAAAACTGCAGTTGCCGGATTGGTTTTAAAAGCTGTATAGCAGGAAGCTTCAGTTTGCGATTTTGCGTAAGCAAAAATCATCAATAAAAGTGATAGAAGTATGATTTTAGGGCTCATTAATAGAGAATTATTGTTGTTGATTTACTTGGTTTAATTGAAAAAAGTGATATAATTTAAATTTCAGTTCAGATAACAATCTTATTGGAATATCGGCAAACCGACGTTTTTATACAGGCAATATAGATTCCCGATGGCAAAGTTACAGTATCGCCTTTTTTCAGTTTGTCTTTAAAAATCTCCAGACCCAGCATATTGAATATGCTTATTTCGGCATCCACCTTCATTTCAATAGCACCCGGCTTTATCAATACCGGAAAAGCAGCATCCTGAATATTGGTGACAACTGCATTAATATTCTCATACTCATAAGCTCCTATCGAAGGTGATGCGGCAAAGGCATTTCCGGCTTTGTCAGTCGGGTTGCCGGTTATGGCTATTCCTTTTGCAATTAAATAAGATCCAGTCTGCAATGTCCAGTTCGATTGTTTGATAGAGCTTGAGTCGGAACT
>Ga0114951_10006017_pt1 | contig 10919 bp, 10 predicted proteins | sample AM7aDNAmetaG_FD_88677 | JGI IMG/M metagenome (GOLD analysis project Ga0114951, IMG submission 88677) | Freshwater microbial communities from Finland to study Microbial Dark Matter (Phase II) - AM7a DNA metaG | ecosystem: Environmental > Aquatic > Freshwater > Lake | place: Finland: Lake Alinen... | reverse complement strand
CATACTTGGTGTTACAGTCATCGATGGTACCCTTGGTAATGATAAGTACATTACCATGTTCACATGCCAATAAAGCCGTATATAAACCGGCTATACCGCTACCTATGATAATGAAAGAATAACTAGCCATACTTATTTTTAAGTATATAATCAGGCGGAGCTAGAAAATAAATAATTGCATGAAATAAAGAAGAATACCCTTTTTTCAAGAAAGAATAATTATAGAACATGCGATATGAAGGGCAATCTAATAAATACTACTTGTCTGAGATCTTATATCTGGCCTTACCATCGTCATACAGATCTTTTCCATAAATATCATTAATGACAGTCACTGGAAAATCTTCAACTTCCAGTTTTCGTACGGCCTCCGCACCCAGTTCTTCGTAAGCCACAATTTCTGACTTCTTGATGCTCTTAGCTATAAGTGCCCCTGCCCCACCAATGGCGGCAAAGTAGACGGCTTTATTTTTAACCATAGCTTCTTTAACTGGTTTGGCCCGATTGCCTTTACCGATCATGCCCTTGAGGCCTTCCTGCATCAGGCGGGGAGCATAGCTATCCATCCGTCCGCTAGTAGTTGGTCCGGCGGCGCCGATAACCTGCCCCGGTTTAGCCGGAGATGGTCCCATGTAGTAAACTGTTTGTCCTTTGATGCCGAAGGGTAAAGGTTGTCCCTTATCCAGGGTTTCAACCAATCTTTTATGAGCTGCATCACGTGCAACATATAACACGCCGCTTAACATTACATTATCTCCGGCATGCAGATCTTTTATAGTTTCTTCAGTTAACGGCAGGCTAATCTTTTTTAACATAAAGGCCTCCTCAGGAATACTGATTGTTACGTATACTATTTCTTTTTATTTTTTTGCCGTGAAAGGCGGCACCTGTACCTTAGGCTTGGTCTCCTTCGGTTCAGGATATATCGCTATCGGTTTCTCTTTCTTCTCTCCGCTCAATGCCTGTTTGGCCATCTTATTCTTGAGTAATTGAATGGCCAGACCCGGATCAACGCCCTTCGGACAAACTTCCGAACACGCCCCGGCTAAATGGCAGCGCCAAGCACCGTGATTTGATTCGGTTATCTTTAATCTGGCTGCTGAGCCCGCATCCCTGCTGTCAGCGCAATAACGATAAGCTTGACCCAGAGCTTGAGGTCCCAAAAATTTAGCATCGGACGCCGACGTAGGACAGGCCGCAATACACATGCCACACTTGATACAATAAGAGAATTGCTCGTACTCTTCTACTTGATCAGGAGTCTGCACGTATTCATGTGTTAAATTGGTCTCTTCTGCTTTGTTCTGCTGAACAATATAAGGTCTGATAGATTTATGTTTCTCAAACATGGGCTGCAGATCCACAGCCAGATCCTTAATAATAGGAGAGTTTGGTAGAGGTTTAACCGTGATTACTGCGCTCTCCAATTCAGCTATCTGCGTATGACAGGCGAGCCTGGGATAGTTATTAATAAACATTCCGCAGGAACCGCAAATACCCATACGGCAGGAAGTCCTGAAAGCCAGAGTGCTGTCCAGGTTCTCTTTAATAAAAATTAATCCGTCAAGTATCGTCATACCCCGCCTGGTCTGCACGGTAAACTCCTGCATATGGGGCTGTTTGTCTTTTTCAGGATCATATCTTTGAACTATATAGGTTACTGATGTCGCGTTATCCGGCATGTTACCTCCTATTTGATTGCCAGGGCGATAGGTACATAGGCCGCCCAGGCGAACAAAACTATTCCACCCACAATAAATATCCAGTTCACAATGGCGATAGCTTTATCAGTTTTGGTCATTTCAATGATTATTCCTCTTAAACCGTAGAGACCGTGATAAATTCCAAAAACCAGAAGTAATATATAGATTACCACCCACCCGCTCTGAGTTGCCCGCCCGATCATAGATAACCAGGATGTCGGATTGGCATCACCGGTTGCCAGCACGCGATTAAGATGCTGGACGGCCATATGAATTCCCAGAAACACCGCAGTGCCGACAGCGGCCAGTAAAAAGAGCAGATGCATGCGTGTTTTTAACATTATACTGCACCTCCCATTAACCTATTGAGGATAAAGACAATGATCAACACTATAATTACTGCCATGAAACCCATAGTAATGCCTCGTTTCCGCCGGATAGCATCAGAATAAGGATAGACTGGCCGTTCCGGTTTACCCATTAAAAAACCCAGTTCCTGTATTATCAGGCGTGCTCCATTCAGCATATGTATCACAAAAGCCAGAGCTACCAGGATCAGACCTATCTCAAAAATCGGATTCGCCAGAAACTTCATGGTCATTTCCCAGACCGACTGGCCCTGGCTCCGCATTACCGTAGTCTCAAAAAGGTGAAACATAGCAAATAAGAGCAGGCCTAACCCCGTAACTCTATGAAGAATATAGAGGTAGCGTTCTAATTTATAGTTGCCTCCCCAGAACCAGCCGCCGATGCCAAGTTGGTTAGGGCGAGGTTTAACCTCGTTTTGCATAAACGCCTCCTTTTATCACTGTTATTAGTATTTCCTTTCAACCGGGTTCCACATATTAATGGCCACAGGGATATAGTCCATTCTGGGTCCTTGAGGAGTATAGTAAGCCATAGAATGCTTGAGCCAGTTCACATCATCACGGGTCGGATAATCGCGGCGGGAATGAGCCCCTCTGGATTCTTTACGGGCGATAGCCCCGGTTACGATTACCTCAGACAAATCGAGCAGGTTATCCGATTCAATTGCGCTCATCAGGTCCGTATTATAGACCCGCCCCTGGTCCGTTACCTTGAACTGAGAAACCTTCTGTTTTAGTTCCTTTATGGTTTTTAGGGCATTCACTAACTCAGCCTCGGTGCGGAAAACCCCTACAAAGCTATCCATTGCTTTTTGGAGTTCATGACGGACCGCATAAGAGCTTTCTTTGCCATTAGTGCTGAAACGCCCGAACACCTTGTTTTCTTCATCCTTCAGGGCCGCGTCAGACGGTGTCTCGAGATATGCTTTACTCTTGGCGGCAAATTTAGCTGCTTTTTCACCAGTTATTTTACCCCATACCAGACATTCTCCGGTAGAGTTTGAACCCAGACGGTTAGCTCCGTGAAGAGATACGCAAGCTGCCTCACCGGCGCACCAGATACCCTCTACAGGAGTAGCTCCATCGATATCGGTATGAACCCCGCCCATAAAATAATGAGCGACAGGTTTAATCGGAATAGGTTCTTTGATCGGATCAATGAAATTAAGTTTAATAGTAACTTCCCTGATCAAAGGCAAACGCTCGTTGATCCGGTCAGCGCCCAAATGAGTCAGATCAAGATTAATTCCCAGGATGCCTTCGGGGCCAACTATGCCCCGGCCGGCTTCAATTTCGGTTTGTTCCGCACGTGAGACCACATCCCTGGGAGATAGTTCCATTTTTCCGGGAGCGTACTTTTCCATAAATCTTTCGCCTTTTGAGTTGCGAAGATAACCGCCCTCGCCTCTGCACGCCTCGGTCATTAAGATACCCGAGGGAATCAAACCGGTCGGATGAAATTGCACAAACTCCAGATCTTTCAAGGGCAAGCCAGCCCTGTAGGCCATTGCCATGCCGTCACCGGTAGCAGTCAAAGAATATGTAGTAAATCCATACATACGACAAGCGCCGCCGGTGGCAATAACAACGGATTTCCCTTGAATTACAAAGAATTCTCCGCTGGTCAGGCTCCAGACCGCTACACCGCAGAACTGTCCGTTTTTAGTCAGAATTGAGGAAACATAGCATTCATCATAACGCGTTATGTTATCGTATTTTTGTAAGGTATCATAGAGGGTCTGCATTTCAAAAAAGCCGGTTTTGTCCGCAGCGAAGGTAGCTCTATCAAAGCTGTGCCCGCCAAAGGGGCGCTGGTCCATGCGGCCGTCTGCCTGACGGGACCAGGGTATTCCCCAGTGCTCCAGCATAATCAGTTCTTTGGGAATATCCTGCACAAAACGCCAGACCACATCCTGATCACACAGGAAATCCGCGCCTCTAACCGTGTCCCAGGCATGCAGTTCATAACTATCACCCATATCAGGGCGCATCACCGCGGCAGTGCCGCCTTCCGCGCAGACTGAATGAGACCGCATAAGCTGCACTTTGGAAACAATAGCCACGCTCAACTCAGGATTTTTAGCGGCTTCTATCGCTGCTCTGAAGCCAGCCAGACCTGAACCGATAATAATTACGTCGTGTTTCAATTTTCTCATATTACCGCCTCTTTATGCCGTGAGCTATGACAATTTAAATTCACCGCCATCGGCATGCTGGCCAGATGAGCGGGGAAAACTTCAACATTGACAGCCAGCGCAGTGGTGCGTCCGCCGTATCCCATGGGTCCGATGCCCAGATTGTTGACTTTCGTTAACAACTCTTTTTCCAACTCGGCGACTTCGAGATCAGGATTATGCTCCCCAACCTTGCGCAGAAGAGCTTTCTTGGCAAGCAATAATGTCTTTTCCGCGGTGCCGCCAATTCCCACACCCACAATAACCGGTGGGCAGGGATTTGAACCGGACTCATCTACCGCCTTGATGACCTGATCGACAATTCCCTGACGTCCCGCTGACGGCGTCAGCATAACCAGACGGCTCATATTCTCAGCGCCGCCGCCTTTGGGTACCACGATTATTTTTAGCTTATCTCCCGGCACTATTTCCGTATGAATTATGGCAGGAGTATTATCTTTAGTGTTAACTCTGGCTGAAAAGGGCTGTTTTACCATAGATTTGCGCAGGTAACCTGCGTCATAGGCCTTCTTCACACCCTCGTTAATGGCCACAGTCAGATCGCCTCCGCTGATGTGAACTTCCTGTCCAACCTCAATAAAGATCACAGCCGCGCCACAATCCTGACATAGGGGAATTGTTTCTTTAGCGGCTATATCCGCGTTCTTGATGATTTGTTCCAGGACTTCTTTGCCAACCGGCGATTCTTCGTTCTGCGCGGCCTTTTTAAGAGCAGCTAGAACATCATCGGTTAGATAAAAATTAGCTTCGCGAAAAAGCGAATCAACCGTTTTGGTAACTTCAGCAGCACTTATTTCCCTCATTTTAACTCCTTTCAGGCAGTTTAAAGACGCGGCCTGCAACTATTATACACCGGGTGGAGGAAGAGGAATGGGACCCTTCAGCAATGCGTCTATAGCCGCGTGAGAATTCTTAATTATAGTTGAGGAGGTCTTATAAAGTTCCTCACGGGACATGGGCTTAAGGGCTACGCCCTGTTCGATGGCTTTCATACCGACAGCTACAGCCTCGTCGATGAAGACATCAAAGTCGGCCATAGTAGGCACGATGTGAGTATCGCTTAATCCGCCTTTCTCGGCATATTTGGCCATTTCATAAGAGGCGGCAATGCACATTTCATCGGTAATGGTGGTCGCGCGAACATCCAGCGCGCCTCTGAAAATACCCGGGAACCCCACTGAATTATTGACCTGGTTGGGAAAATCTGAACGTCCGGTAGCCACAATGCGAAGACCCGCTTCCTGAGCATCCCAGGGCCAGATTTCCGGAATTGGATTGGCGCAGAAAAAACCGATCCCATTCTTGTTCATGCCCTTGACCCATTCGGGTTTGATCGTATCAGGACCTGCTTTGGAAAGAGAAATACAGATATCGGCGCCTTTCAGAGCTTCCTCGATGCCGCCTGCGCGGTTATCAAGATTAGTACGTTTGGCCAGGTCCCATTTATATGGGTTTTCTACCTGAGCCTCCTCAATATCTTTTCTTTTACTGCTTAAAATGGACTTACTGTCTACTATTATCATATTTTCTGGCTTAAAGCCATCTGCCATCAGTATGCGAATGATCGCCACATTGGCAGCACCGACACCAATCATTGCAACTTTGACATTCCTCTTATCCTTGCCTACCACTTTCAAGGCATTAACAATACCGGCCAAAGTGACAGCTGCCGTGCCCTGTTGATCGTCATGCCAGACAGGGATGCGGGCTTCTTTACGGAGAGTATCCAGAATGTAAAAGCATTTGGGATTATTGATATCTTCCAGATTAATGCCGCCAAAAGACGGCTGTAAAATCTTAACTGTGCGAATAATTTCATCGGGGTCCTTGGTATCCAGGCAGATCGCGACCGCGTCAACACCGCCCAAATATTTAAAGAGCAGCGCTTTGCCTTCCATAACCGGTAAAGCGGCTTCCGGGCCGATATCACCCAGACCCAGAACGCGGGTGCCGTCTGAAATCACCGCCACCGTATTCCATTTATTAGTCATATCATAGACTTTACTGGGATCCGCCTGGATGGCCTTGCAGGGAGCGGCGACGCCGGGAGAATACCAGATAGACATATCGTTGATGTCGCGGATGCAGCATTTAGGCAAAGTCTGCATTTTGCCGCGGTAGTAAGGATGCAGAAGCATAGCGTCCTGGGCCGGTTTTTGAGCTTTAGCGATTAATTCTTCCTTGGTTACTTTTTTCTGTGCCATGTTAATCTCCTTTATATATCCCTATTTCAAGCGCAGCAGTTTAATTATGTCGCTGGGCTTTTCAGCCACTGAAACACCGGCTGAAGCATAAGCCTCAATTTTGGAAGCAGCAGTACCTGCATTACCCATAATGATAGCACCGGCATGACCCATGCGTTTGCCTACCGGAGCCATTCTACCGGCAATATAAGCCACTACCGTTTTGGGATATTTGGTATCTTTAATATGTTTTGCTGCCATTTCTTCGGCATTGCCGCCGATCTCGCCGATTAAAACGACAGTTTTGGTATCCTCGTCTTTTCTGAACATCTCCAGCAGAGTTACGAAATCCAAACCGATTATTGGATCGCCACCCATGCCTATACAGGTACTTTGGCCGGCTCCAGCCTGAGTAAGAAGCCCGGCTATTTCGTAAGTCAAGGTACCGCTGCGGGAGACAATGCCCACAGGACCGGGAGTAAAAATATGGCCAGGCAAAATACCAACCTTTACTTTTAGAGAAGGGTTAATTATTCCCGGACAGTTAGGACCTATAATGGTGACGCCCTTTTTCTTGGCCTTTGCCACAAACTCTATCTCATCAGCCTGAGGTATGCCTTCGGTAATAATCACTATAGTCTTGATTCCTGCCTCTATATCTTCCAACACTGCCCCTTTGGCAAAGCGGGCAGGAACGAACATAATAGAAGTATTGGCACCGCATTTGTTTATAGCATCTTCTATCTTATCAAAAACCGGGATGCCCTCAACTTCCTGTCCTCCCTTACCTGGAGTAACACCGGCCACAATATTAGTGCCGTAAGCTTTCATGGAATTCGTATGAAAACGACCTTCGTTGCCCGTAATACCACGAACAACAACCCGGGTATCTTTATTAACGATAACGCTCATTACATTACCTCAAATATTATTTATTTAGCTTTGATTATAGCGGCTGCGGCCTGTTCCATATCCGCATAGTAACCTATTCCATTCTGGCGAAGGATATCCTGCCCTTCTTTCTCATTGGTTCCCATCATTCTAACCGCAATGGGCTTTTTAACGGTAGCAGCTTTGAGGCCTTCCACCACACCGGTAGCCACCATATCGCAGCGTGTTATGCCACCCAGGATATTGATCAATACGGCTTTAACTTCCGGTTTATTCATGACCAGCAAAACGCCGTTTTTAATTATATCAACCTGTGCGCCTCCGCCGATATCCAAAAAGTTAGCCGGTTTTCCACCAAAAATCTGCACCAGATCAACCGTAGCCATTACCAACCCGGCGCCGTTGCCGATTATTCCGATATAACCATCCAAATCCACGTAAGAATATTTTTGCTTGCGGGCTTCAGCTTCGCGCGGAGTGTCCTCTTCGCGTTGTAAGTTTCGTTCAGTAAATTCAGGATGTCTGAACATGGCATTATCATCCAGAGTGATGCGGGCATCAGCTGCCATAAAACTACCGTCAGCAGTCTTCACCAGCGGATTTAACTCTACCAATTCAGCATCATTTTCGATAGTTGCTTTGTAAAGTATGACCAGTACAGCAGCAAATCTGGCGGCATCTTCTTTTGACAATTTAAACTGCGCCACCATTTTGAGGGCAGCTTCTTCGGTTAAAACGAGTATAGGATCGATATGTAAACGAGAAATCTTCTCAGGTGAGGTTTTGGCTACCTCTTCTATATCAACACCACCACTGGTAGAGGCCAACGCAACAAAGCATTTAGCCTGGCGATCTACAGTAATAGAAGCGTAATATTGTTCTTTGATATCCAGTCTTTCTTCAACAAGGAGTGTTGTTACCAGGATGTCCTTGACCTTTTTACCGATCAAATTGGCTGCCACTTTACCGGCTTCTGCGGGATTGGCGGCGGAAATAATGCCCCCAGCTTTGCCGCGACCGGAAACGGTAATCTGCGATTTTAGAAAGACCGCTTTGCCTAATTCGCTAGCGGCCGCAATAGCCTCATCGGCTGTCAGGGCAACTTTACCCTTAGGAACGACAATTCCATATTTTTGTAAAATAGCTTTTGCTTCATACTCAAATAGCTTCATAACACCATCCTTTTCGCTATTATTTTCCAATATCCATAATGATCTTTGTGTAAACCAAATGAAAAGTAAATTAACTAACACGATTAGGTAACTCTAGTCTATTTTACTGCATGAATCCATATTGGCCTATGACTAAAGTCACAATTGGATTATCAACATAATAACATAGCGTATTATAATTTAAAACACGACGGATTTAAATCGTCTCAAAGGATAATTGTTCAATCCAAAGCCTACCAGAGAGCGACCATGGGCTAGTGTGATTGATTTTGATTCTCACCAATTTAGATTGATAGTCACCTTCCGCCCGGAAAAAAACCAATTTGTCTGTACGGGTGCGTCCAAACCAGCGTTCTTTTTCTTGCCCTTCTACCAAGACTTCCACAAGTTTGTCTTGAAGCCCGGCGTTGATAGCGCCCAAGATCTGCGCCTGCTGCTTTTCTAGTTTTTGCAACCTGAGTTTTTTATCCTCAGCAGTTACATCATCAGGCATTTCGCGAGCAGCCAGAGTGCCAGTTCGAGGTGAATAGGCAGCTGCATGGACCATATCAAACTTTAACTCAGATAGAAGGGCATAAGTGCTCTCATATTGAGCATCAGTCTCACCTGGAAAACCCACTATTACATCTGTGCTTAATGCAATATGGGGAATTTTGGCTCTGATGCGGCTTATAAGTTGACGATAATGTTCAATTACATACCCCCGACGCATAGCCTTTAGCGTAACATCGTCACCAGCCTGTACGGGTAAGTTGATTTGTTCGCAAACCTTTTCTAATGAGGCGACGGTGTCGATTAGTTTATCCTTCATATCCTTGGGATGATTGGTCAAGAAGCGGATTCGCAGTAATCCGTCGATGGGATCTAAGACTTGCAGGAGATCAGCCAGATCAGGCTTATCTGGGAGATCATGTCCGTATGAATCAACATTTTGTCCCAGTAAAGTAATTTCTTTGACTCCCCGGTTAACTAAACCGGTGACTTCGTTGACTACTTCCCCGAGCGGGCGACTTCTTTCACGTCCCCGGCGGTAAGGCACGATACAATATGCGCAAAAGTTATCACAACCTTGCATAATGGGAACATAAGTAGCCACTTGCGGAGAACGCGGCAGCATTTTTTCTACGTGATATTCTCCTAAAAACTCAGGAAAACTACCTGCCGCGAAAAAGTGATCTATAAAAGGAAAGGCCTTACGAAGACGAGCGGTGTCAGGTTCAACAAAACAACCTGTTACAGCCAGGGTAATCTGAGGACGGGTTTTTTTAAGACCTTTTAAAGTATGCAGTTTATTTTCTACGCGGTTTTCGGCGCTTTGACGCACCACGCAGCTATTTAGAATAATTATATCGGCTCTATCCGGCTTTTCTACAGGCTGATAACCAAGGTATTCAAGGTAAGCAGATAGCCTTTCCGATTCGGCTTTGTTCATCTGACAACCAATTGTCCAGATATAGTAATTATGTGTCATCTTTAAAGAATAGCTGGAGAAAAGATTAAAATCAAAATCATATGTGAGAGCAAAGCCCGTTGTTCACAAATTGGTTGTAAAGCCGACGTTAATACATTGTTTAGATACTTGAGGCTAAAATGGCGGAGGGATGGAGATTCGAACTCCAGACCCCACTTTCGTAGGGCAAGCGCTTAGCAGGCGCCCGCACTAGACCACTATGCGATCCCTCCGCAAGGAAAACAAATTGAAGATTGTTTAAAGACCTTATTTATATTATCACACCGCTCAGATTTGCTCAATAAATATTTCAACCTCATATTTTTCTAGCCCGCAGCAGGTTCTTAATTATGAAATATTTGATGGATCAAGAAACAAGACAACTCATGGATAAGAGGAGTAAATACTTTTAATCATCCAGTTATTTTGATACCCGCAAAATCGTCAAATCTCTTTATGTTGCAATAGGAGGCTGGTTTTCTTGATTTGAAATAAAATTTAAAGAATTCGCTCATTTCATAGAACACTATTTAGATAAACTTGCTGAAGCTTTCGACTATGTCTATAATACATTTAAGAATTTTGAAAAAGTAGGTGAGTATTAATGGAACAATTTACACTGGAGAACATCCGCAACGTCGCCTTGCTTTCCCATGCAGGAGCCGGAAAAACCTCTCTATCTGAATCTGTTCTATTTAACGCCAAAGCCATAACCAGGCTAGGCAGAATCGACGAAGGAACTACTACTTCAGATTACGATCCAGATGAAATACAGCGCAGGATAAGTATTAACCTTTCAGTTTTACCTTACTCCTGGCAGGGTGTAAAAGTTAACCTTCTAGATGCTCCCGGCTATTCGGATTTTGTAGGTGAGGTCATCTCCGCTCTACGTGTTTGCGAATCAGCAGTGATATTGATCGGGGCTACTTCAGGTATTGAGGTAGGCACTGAGCAGGT